>ENA-ORPH01001659-ORPH01001659.1-human-gut-metagenome-genome-assembly--contig:-NODE-1659-length-20754-cov-3.532924_pt1 | contig 20754 bp, 21 predicted proteins | sample MGYA00242142_ERZ509074 | MGnify/ENA primary metagenome ERZ509074 (study PRJEB26280, sample SAMEA2338724) | human gut metagenome | biome: human gut; feature: human-associated habitat; material: faeces...
AAGGCGTTCGCCCCCGATGTCGAAAGCCCGGATCTGGTTGCGCCCGTCGTGGAGCACCTCGCCCGAGGCGTGGAAAACCTCCGGGAGCCGTTCGATAAAGGGTTGCACGTGCCGTATTGCGGGGTTGACCGTTATTTTCATGATGGCGTCCGTTTACCAGGCAAAGTTACGGCAAACACTGTTCCCGTATAGTCCAGTTTGGGAATAATATTGGTGAAATAGATGGAAAAAGGCGTGCCGATCGTCGGTTTTGCCGGTCGTAGCCGGTATCATACCGGGTAATATCGGATTCCTTACTTAATTATTCAAGAGGTGGGGCAGAATTAGCGGCAGTCGTGACTGAGATCTGTTTTACCCCGGTCATTTGTTTTTCGGTTTTTACACGTTATTGCTATCGGAAGGTGCGTGGCGCCGCCGTTCGGATGATGGTTGCATTTTAGTTGCAAATCGGCGGCATGGTCTGGCATTTCACCTTGTCGCCGAAAAAGAAAAAATCCTTGTAACCCATGTTACAAGGATTTTACTATTTATCAGAATGAATTGACTGCGCTAACTATTGCATCGACAATATCTTCGTATAAGATTTTTGAAAGCTCTTTATGTTTCTTGTGGTTCTTTGCAACTCCATCATTCCATGACCCCATTCCTCCGAAAACAAAGGAAGAAAATGCCGCGAATAATAATTGGAGCGCGTCGATTGAATAGTTATTCTTTGGTAGTATATCTTGCAAATATGAATCCTTATATGGGTTCTTTTCATCTAATAGCCGTCTTGCGCTTTCAAATATCTTACCCCAATATTCCAAATTTTCTTCAAGAGCGAAACTTTCAATTCGAGTCAAAGAATTCTTAAGTCGGGTTTTAATTTCTAATAAGTCATATTGTTTGTCGATCGTTGGACGATCCTTAGATATGCACTTGTATTTTACCTGCCATATTTTATTGTCGGGTGCATTTTGATTTATACTACTCCATTCGGCATTCCAAAAGTCTGAATGATCTTCGAAAACAGTTTCTATTAACCAAATCCCTCCACCTCCGACAAAACCTGCCGTCATATAATCGTCCGGCCTTTGCGACTTGAAGTGCAGCCTGAGTTTCAAGCATCCTTTTTCGTTAAGATATTTAAACCATCCGGTTGGACTATCAGCTACCAGCATCTCGACTTTCTTGGAAAACAGGCCTTTTTTCTTTTGATATATAAAGTCGACAGATTTACAATATTGGAAAATACAATTCGAATCGAAATCGTATAGCAAGTTACCCACTTGCAAATAATCGTTGCCGTATCCGATAATGGCAATTACCTGTGCAATAATGTCATTCATGCTCTTGAAGGGTTATTCTATCAAATATACTATTTTATCCATGGATATCCAAAAGTTACCCCCCCCCTGCGCAAATTTATGTAACTATTTGTATTAAGTGGTATTATTCGGCTAATGCCTCCAAAAGTCCAAGCGCCTAATCAGTATGTTCTGCCTGTTATTTCTTCACCGATCGGTACGAAAAAAGCGGCTGCCTTGTTTTGGCAACCGCTTGATTTTCAGAGCTGTTGACGAGGATTGAACTCGTGACCTCTTCCTTACCAAGGAAGTGCTCTACCACTGAGCTACAACAGCAACATGCTGAAAATCAACGATTAGAAAAGGCGTGGAGAACGTGTGTAGGCATTGTGTCCAACATTGTGTCCAACAATTGCTACCAGCAATCGCTTGCAGGTTAACGATTAAGTGATTTATGGATAGTGAATTATGCGAAAAAAGAGAGGACAAACTTTGCAAAGGGGACTATAAATATACCCCTTTCGCAAAGTCCGTCCTTGCTCTGTTAACAGAAAATCGGCGAAAATTTCCCCCCCCCTCGCCGTTCGTCTGTTTTCAGCAATTTTCAGTAGCTTTGATTTCTATAAAGAAAAATCCCCGACCGTATGGCCGAGGATATATCTTATTATATGAACTGCTCTAAATATTTTTCTTTGAAACCAGCCAACGGGAATTTGAAATCTCTTTGCTTGCCCTCTGTTGTTGTATAGTTAATAATAACCGTGTCGCTTTTTATATGCAATTCGAATAGGTTTACCTTATCGTGTCCCCATTCAAGGATATTTGGCATAAGGAGCAATATTTCTGTGTTGGATTTTATCAATGCACATTGCATCTGTACCGTTATCTGCCCTCTGCGCTGAAAGGTTAGTGTTACGGGGAGATCCTTATTTGTATCGTCAGGCAGGATATACATAAAATCGCAGGGTGTAAATTCATCGGGTTTGCGCGATACGGTCAGGCACATCCCGTAAAAGTTATCATAGGCAACGACTTTTCAAATCATCATGCGCTGTTCATCGCCGCCGTGCCGTCATTCTGTTTTTGGTGTTTTATTCATTTTAGCTAAAAATTATGTTGTTAATTATATGTTTGATTATGATATAAATATACGAAAAATTTATGACTTATGCAAGTAATATAAAAGGACAAACTTGGGTAAACAGTATGATTTATAGACCGTCTGCACAAGTCTGTCCTATGCGTAAATCAGATTCAAATACGTTTATAAGTCCGAACCTCTCTCCCGTTGTAACCGTCTTCCTCGTCGATGTCAATAATATTAAGCGTTGCGGAATTCGGTATTTCTACAACAGATTGCTCTGTATAACCGTCGTCTTTATCGTCGTGATAGGTTTTTGTAAGTTTATCCCCATTTATTGAGTAAGTTCCTTTTGACGTATGCCCCGAATTTGGGTATTCCTCCGTCCAAGTGCCATTACTGTTAAATGTCAGATAGTGCATCGGTTCATCGTCTTTTGGAATGTCTTTATCTACGACAATCACACCGTTATCATAGCCCGTAAGATGTGTGTATTCCCATGTTCCAACAATCGACGCATCTTTGTCCTTGTCATCATCATCGGAACAAGCCGAGAAAGAAACTGCCGCAAACATAGCGGCTACAATAAGAAACAACTTTTTCATAGTTGTAATAAGTTTAGGTTGTCGCTCCAGCACCTATGCGACGGTTAATGTTTGGATTTAATTAAACAGAAAGCGTGGTGCTGAAAACTTACTTTAGACGTTAGGTTCTGGTAAACCCTGAAGATAAAATAAGCAACAGCCCCACGCAATAGAGCACCGCACGGGATTGTGCAAATGCAATATTGACGCGGGAAGATGTCGGCTTACTCTCTCTTCAATTAAATTTACCAGATTCAACGTCGAGAATAAACTTACACTTTCCGTGTTTGTTCGTATGTCCCACAAAGATAGGCAAACAAACTGAAAAGCAAAACATCTTTCCGATTTCTCGGAACTGTTGCAGATTGAATTATAAAGAATAAGCCGACATATTCCCTCAAATCGCGAGTTGCAAAACATTCCAACACTCAATTATCGAGAATATGCCGACTTAAAATCTGTTTTGACGGTTTGGTAATAGCGGCAAGGATTACAAGTAGCCGATAATCAACAAATCGACCGCCAGAGTATATGTAACATCCGTTGCATTATTCTGCGGCTATCTCTTGTATAACGCTATCCATATAGATAGCCTGTCCGCATGCTAACCTGCCCCACCAACAGCAATCGTATTCCTCGATGATAACCTCACCCTCTCGTTTCAGCCGTTCGGCCAGCCACGAATCAATCAGCCACCACTCCATGACATCACCCAAGAACGGATAGATATATTCTTCTGGTAGCAAATGCTTGTTCAGCATTTCATCCACGACTGCGGTTTGATTCGTCAGTACGCAGTTCTCCACCAATCGCTGTGCTGTCATAGGATTCCTTGTTGTGCGGCTATGTTACGGAGCCATTGGTTAGCGAATGTGGTGTGTTCTGCCTGCAAGCGACGGTTTAGAAAGATACCATCCTCCGACCATTTCACGCTGTACTGTTCCATACCCATATAATCATTGCGATAGTAGTAAGGAATGAACTGCTGGCTGTATTTGTGCAGGGCAATAATCATTTCGGGGTCGCGCATGGCATCTCCGTTCTGTTGCCCGTAATGTGCCAGCGAGAAAAAGTTGTAGTTGTCGATACGGCCGATCAGTTCAATGTGGACGGGCATATAAGTACCGTCCGAGTTGTCGATTTTGGTCGTTTGCAATGCTAACAATGCACGGAAAATCTCCGCCGCCTTTCTGTCTAATGTTTTCATATATAAAACGGTTTTACATTTGACAATGGGGAGGGGCTTTGATATGGAGTAGCTTTATATGTGTGGTATATAAACAAAAATAGGCATTATAGCCTGTTTCTGATGAGCGCCTACGGCGCGTATGTAAAGAGAAAAATCGGTGACGTAATTTCCAGCGGGTATATAAATTGAAAATTCCCGAAATATGTCACACTCTCTTATTAGATGCAAAAAGCCCTCGTGCGTAAGCACGGGGGCTGTATATCTAAAATTCAAAACCGCTGAACTCTTCCTTCTGTTTTGCTTGTTCGGCTCGTTCCGTAACGGCTTTATATTGTTCCTGCATATCGAGAGCCTTTATAAAGTAGGGCAACGATACCTTTTCGGGCAGGTTCTTGCATCGTTTGTTCAGTTGACAGGTAATTGTTATCGGTTCCGATGCAGGCAAACCGATCGAATTGTATTTTGTAAGCAACACAGACATTGCCCGCTTATCCCAATTTGGCGGTGTTTTGCCCTTTGATTTGCAGAAATCGCATATCTCCTTATAAATCCCTGCATCTGTCTTTCTGACTGCTGAATTAATAAAATAACCAGTCATCAGTTCATAGCCCTTTGCAATCTGCTTTATAAGCCCTAATTGTTGGCATTCATTTAATAATGCAGTTGTCGTATTACGGGATAATCCGATACTCTTTGCAATTTGGTTGTTGCTTCATTGAATGGTATCTGTATTATTAAGGCATATTGCCTTTAACAAGAGCAGGAAGCCTGCAATCTTGGCGGGATAGTTCCTCTTAAAGAAACTGTTATCGAGGAAGAAATAGTTGCTCTTTTCTGGTTTTATATAGTAGGAATTTCGCTTTATAAAACCTCTGTCTGCATCTTCTTTAATGGTAGTCTGCACGGTCAGACAACCTGCGTCTTTCAGTCGTTTGATAACACGGCGGATTGTTCGTTCGTCCAATCCCGTCAGTAAGGATAGTTTTTCTTCTGTTATATGGGAAATGTTGGTCTTGTGGTTGGAGCAACATTTAATGGTTGCTCACACGTAAACATCGATGGGTTTACTGTTGCCCGTCTGAAAGTTCACGATTGATTTGGGGATTACGGTATAATTCATCGTTAGCAATGGAATTTTGATTGTTCGTAAATATGATTTCTTTTAGATGCAACAATTTCCGAAAACAGGCAATTCCGTAATGGTCTTTGACCTGCTTACGATTGTCGAATCACTTATGGTCTTTGATATGGTAGTACATAATGGTTAGGACTATATAGGTTATGTTTATGTGTAATAGGTATTGTATATATAGGACACATTTGAGCAGTTTGCACAGGACAGTTTTGAGCAATACCTACTATCTCTTTATCTGAAATCTTCCATAATTTTTGATTTTGGATTGATAGTATTAAAGGAAATATCCGTTTCGCACTCAAAAAATGTGGAAATAGGAAGCAAAAACAAGGACAGCAAATAATGCCGTCCTCTCTGTCTTGTGACAATCGTATTTTCTGTGGAGAAACTCTCCTATCTCGAATGGATGTATAAAGATACAAAATATTTAACCAAATATCAAACAATTTGACAACTGTTTTTCCGTATTCTCACGACAAAATCCAGTAATGCAGACCAAATGAATCTGCCTGCTCTCGTCCGTGCAGAACGGCCTGTTCAGGTCGACGAATTGCGTTTTGTTCTAAATACCCTATAAAACATGTTTTTTGATCTAATAGACCTGTAAAACATTGTTTCGGAAGTCAAACAGAACAATTTTACTTGTTATTTTGTTCTATTAGTTTGATGAGACAAGTAAATCTCTTTGAGTAAAGTGGTCTATAAATTATATCGCCGTACAAAGTCGGTGCTACTTTTACAGTTTAAGAGTTATATGGTAAAGTTACTATTTCACTATGATTGTATAAGTTTTCTAAATATTGAGACTTAATGCGGAATTGACTGCGTTTCTTAATTTTGGGGTGTGAAGATGCATATTCAAGCTTTATCCCTGGATCATAATATATATTTCCGATGGCCATTTGTCGCAAGAAAAATTGGAAATCAGTTCCTTCGCCCAAAATAATTCTGTTACCATATCTGTACCCCCTGTTTATATCCGAATTTGATGGAATATAACAAGCCTGATTGTGTTTGCGATTCCAATGTAATAACATGGATGAAAAAGCCCATGATGCAGCCTCATTCCCAAATTGATCCAATAATGCGATTCGCCCATCTGTATTTCGTATTTTCCCAGATACATAATCAAACCCGATTAATTCAAGCTTTAAGTGCGTTCGGTCGTGCTCATGATGACATTTATGTATGCCACCAAAATTCATTCTATCTGGCCGACCTCTCTGGTCTGGGTAACCATATTTTCTTATAAATGCTTCTGCTCCATCTGTTACATAAAATCCATGTGTTGGTTCAGGAGTCATAAGTGTTATTACTGTTGACCCGAATCGTTCGAGGTTTACACTGTGGAATTGCTTAATTTCCCAGCCCAAATAATCTGGCTCTGCATAACCATTAGGGGTAATTCCTAATTCGGCCTCTAATGTATATCCGCCACAATTAGGTGCGTGACAAGGCACAACATTTCCGTCACTATCTAATCTTTTAGATGGAATCCATCCCAAGGAATGAATTCTATATAATTCTGTTAATAATTGGGTTTTATAATTGGCATTATGTTCAAGAGGCAGAATTTTAAAAACGCCATGTTCTTCACATAAGTTTAATCGATGACATTCAATAGATATTTCAGAAGATGGTGCTGCAACATATCCTAAAATTGTTCGATTATTGGTAACCCCTAAAAACAACAATCGGCCAGCTAACCGTTGGGTCATTAACTGGGATGGTGCATTTGCACATCGAGCAAGGAATCCTGAAAAACGGACTTCTGGATATTTCGGATATAAAATTATTTGTGCTGATGGAGCGGGGCATATTCGTCCATCTTCCGAAATCCAAGAAAAGTCAATGGATGCTTTGAAACGTTCTCTGTTCCAGTCTCCGACTGGTACATTTTGAATGTCTGATAAGGGAAAAATATTTAATATCTCAAAACTCCCACCCAGATAAACTTGATTTTTTGAGTTGTCATTGGGGGATAAAACTTTGATATATATTTTTTTACATCCGTTATCAACGAAATGCCTTTTCAGATTCGACAGATTCATAATATGCAGTTATTGATTTCACTAATTGTTCACCCACTGCCTGAATAAGAGGCACTGTTACGGAATTGCCAAATTGTCGATAGGCTTGATTATCCGAAACAGGGATAATAAATTTATCTGGAAATCCTTGTAATCGGGCACATTCTCGTGGAGTAAGTCTACGGGGATTACAACCTTTTTGAGGAATTAATATTTCTGCTCCATCTTTGTAATATCGGGCGGATAACGTGCGGGCCACTCCATTTAAGTCTGTCAGGCCAAACCCGAATCCATTACCTTTTTCCTTGTGTTTTTGTGCATAACCTTGTAAGTATGTCCATAATTTATCAGATAATGTGTATTTGGCATCAACATCTTTTTCCAAAATGGATTTGATTTTGTGTTCTTTATTGGGCAATTCTGGAAAAGAAAATATTTCTTTTCCATGAAAAATATCCTTATTAAATCCTACAATTAGGATTCGCTCCCTGTGTTGGGGAACAAAATGCTGGCCGTCTAAAACTTTTGCATATATTTTATATCCCAACCCTTTTAAAGTTTTATCAATTACTTTAAAAGTTTTGCCTCTGTCATGGGACACTAAATTCTTCACATTTTCCAGCATAAATGTTGCTGGCCTTTTCTCTTTAAGTATTCTGGCAATATCAAAAAATAAAGTTCCTTGTGTTTCATCTAAAAAACCGTGTTTTCTACCCAGCGCATTTTTTTTACTTACGCCTGCGATGGAGAATGGCTGACATGGGAATCCTGCAAGGAGAATATCGTGGTCAGGAATAGCACTTTCTTGAATTTTTGTAATATCTCCAAAAGGTACCTCACCAAAGTTTGCTTCATACGTTTTTCGTGCAAAGTCATTCCATTCACTTGTGAACACACATTGGCCACCTAAATTCTGATATGCTAATCTGATTCCGCCAATACCTGCAAATAAGTCAATGAATTTAAATTTGACAATTACCTTATGTGTAAAAGGTACATCTATTTTTGGGGGGATCATAACTTTTGCCAGATCCGTTTTAGATTCTTTTAATAAAGAATCTTTCAAATATTGCAATGCAGGTTCTTTGTAATAATCAGCTATATTACTTCCAAAATTTTGCCAGTAATGGGTAAGGGATGCGAATCCATTATTTAAATGCTTATCAATATTTATATTGAGTTGCTTTTTAATTTCGCTGTATGTAACCGTTTTCATTTAAAGCGTTCTTAATTTTGTTTATGCAATCATCCAATTTTTTGCGAATATCATGGCTCCAAAATCGCAAAATAGTCCATCCTTCTGCAGATAGGATTTCATTTACCTCAATATCTCGCTTTATGTTGCGTTCTATTTTAGGCCACCAAAAATCTTTATTAGATTTGATTTTGTATTTTTCAGTTATCCAATCTTTCCCATGAAAGAATTCACTATCAACAAATATCGCTATTTTATATTTCTTAAAAGTTAAATCTGGTTTCCCCGTAACTGTCTTATCATTTTTTCGATATCTGTAACCAAGATTCCATAATGCTTTGGATAAAATTACTTCATCTTTAGTCCCTTTGCATTTTATGGCGCACATATTTTTGTGCCTTTGTTCCTTGGTTAAGACATCCATATTGCAAAATTAAAAAAACAATCCGTATTTTTCAGATAACAGAGGGAGAAAACCCCTCTGTTATTACAAAAGATATTGCATCGCCGCGTCGATTTGGCTGTTCTCGAAACTATCCAAGTAGATTTGGGTGGTTGATAAATCGGAATGACCGAGCGATTCGGAAATCAAGGCTACGCTCACGCCTGACCGTTTTAAGACCGTGGCAAACGTATGCCGAGCGACATAGGTTGTTAAGTTCATTGCCAGTCCCAGCTGCTTGCTCCATTCTTTCAACTCTCGGTTTATATGGACTAAAACCTTATGCACCCTATTGTGAATTTGCTGTTCTGTGCGGTGTATTTGACGGTCGAGAATAGGAAAAATATAATCTTCCTGTATGACCTCCGAACGGGTGTATTTAGCAATGATTTCCTTTGCTTGCGGATGCAATCGACAAGTCATTGCCTTGCCTGTCTTATGACGGCGATAGAAAATCCGATCCTCTTCCATATCATTGTAACGTAATGTGGCAATATCCTTGAAATTGATTCCTGCCGAGAAGTAAGAAAACAAGAATATATCCCTTGCAAACTCGGTATAAGGCGATCTCGTTACGGGCGGTTCTGCCTGCATCAATCGTTGTATGTCCTCTTTATGAACAGCTCGTTTACGTGTCTGCGTCCAATGCTTTCCTACTTTATAGAGTACAAATGGATTCTCCTTGCAAAGAAAAATTTTGTCAGTTATGGCCTTATTATAAATGGCTTTCAATACGCTGAATTTCGTGGCTATCGAATTGGATTGATTACCTGTCGAGTGGAGAAATACCTCGAAATCACTCAAAAATTTTCCGTTGATCTCTTCAAACCGTAATTTGGTTGGATGAAACTTAATGAGCGAGGTACGGGTGGCCGTATATTTGATTGCCGTGTTGATTTTCCCTGCCTGCTTCATGGCTGCAATCTGTCGTTCGAAATAGCTGTCCACCAATTGCGGAGTGCATTTCGAGGTCTGATCGAACAAGTTATCGAAATCGACCGCCATATCCAATGCCTCCAGCCTTTGAATCTTCTTGCGATAACCAGCCAATGTGCTGTCTATCTGACTTTGTAAGGTAACACGTTCGGGGCAATTAGGAAGCACGAGTTCTGCATCCTTATCCCAATAATGAGACTCTACCGATAGCCCCAAAGCAACGAATTTCGTGGTGCGGTCGTGAGTAAATCGAAGCATCAGCGGGGATTGCCCATTCTTGTAGACTTTGCCTGTTCGTAAAACGACTTTGATTTTCATTTACTTGCGTATTGCGCAAGCAATCGAGGGTGGCAGATTTGGGGTACAACAAAGGGTACAACATCGTGCCGCAAACCACCTTTCCAGCCCCTTTTTCTTCACCGATCGGTACGAAAAAAGCGGCTGCCTTGTTTTGGCAACCGCTTGATTTTCAGAGCTGTTGACGAGGATTGAACTCGTGACCTCTTCCTTACCAAGGAAGTGCTCTACCACTGAGCTACAACAGCAACATTTCCCGTTCGAGTGGTGCAAAAGTACATAAGAAAAATGAAAAGACCAAAAAATTGTGAAAAATTCACAATTATTTTCTACCTTTACTTTTGAATTATAACCCATGCTCATGAAACGTATACTAATAGTAGGTGCCGGAGGCCAGATTGGTTCCGAGCTGACAGTCTATCTGCGCAAAATTTACGGTGACCACAATGTCGTGGCGACAGACATGCGCGAATGCAAGGCCCTCGGCGAGGCCGGCCCTTTCGAAGTGCTCAATGCGCTCGATGCGACGGCAATGGCTTCGGTCGTGGCGCGTTACCATATTGATACGATCTTCAACCTGGTCGCTTTGCTTTCGGCTGTGGGCGAACGTAACCCGCAGATGGCCTGGAACGTCAATATGGGGGCGCTCAACAACTCGCTCGAGGTGGCGCGCCAGCACCATTGCGCCCTCTTCACGCCCAGCTCGATCGGTGCCTTCGGCCCCTCGTCCCCCAAGGACAAGACTCCGCAGGATACGATCATGCAGCCGACGACCATCTACGGTATCTGCAAGGTCACGGGCGAGATGCTGGGCAACTACTACCACCATAAATACGGCGTGGACACCCGTTCGGTACGCTTCCCGGGCATTATCTCCAACGTCACGCTGCCGGGCGGCGGTACGACCGACTACGCCGTCGAGATCTACTACGAGGCGATCCGGTCGGGCCGGTTCACCTGCCCTGTGCCGTCGGACGTCTATATGGACATGATCTACATGCCCGATGCGCTGCGTGCCTGCGTCGAACTGATGGAGGCCGACCCCGCGAAGCTCGTGCACCGCAACAGCTTCAATATCGCGTCGATGAGTTTCACCCCGGAGATCATCTGTGCCGAGATCCGGAAACGGCTGCCCGATTTTAAGATGGACTACGACGTCGACCCCGTGAAGAAGGAGATCGCCGAGAGCTGGCCCAATTCGCTTGACGACACCTGCGCCCGTGAGGAGTGGGGCTGGAAACCCGAGTGGGATCTCTCGCGCATGACGGACGACATGCTGGCGCATATCCGGGCGAAGCTGGCTGTTGCGAAGTGACGTTCGGGGAGATGGCGTTGCCATAACCCGTGTCGCCGGGAGCCCGGCCAGCCGGGACGGCACGCCGTTGGCGTCCTGTCTGCAGGCTGTGCCGCAGTTGCGGGATCCGCGAACGCCGGTGCTGCCTCGTACGGACGTCGCAATGCTCACGCATCTTGGCACGGTATTGCGGGAGGAGTGACCGCGCTCCCGGAACCGGCTGCCGGATGGTTTTCCCGTGCCGGCGAGGGTGTGGGGCGGCTGGCCGGTACGGCTCGTAACGGGGGATTCCGGGCGATGCGGAGACCGGACTGGCGGTATCCTGTGCCGGGGATTATTGGGGGGTTCCTGCCGGGGAACACCGCAGTATAACTTTTTATTATGAAGAAGAAGCGGATCAGGCGAATCATAGCCGTTTTTATCCTGTTGCCGATAGCTGCGGTTATCGGCGGCAGTTTCTATATGCTCGCGTTCTCGCTGCGGCCCGATGCCAAGATGCGGGAAAAGAATGCCACGGCCTATGAATACATGTATGCCGAATACCCTTTCCTGCGCCCGTGGGTGGACAGTTTACAGACGGCCGGGGCGTTGCGCGACACTGTGATCGCCGACCCCCGGGGCGTCCGGCTGCATGCCCTCTATGCGGCGGCTCCCGTGCCGACCGACCGCACGGCGGTTATCGTCCACGGTTATACGGACTGCGCCGTGCGGATGCTGATGATCGGCTATCTCTATAACCATGACCTGGGGTATAACATCCTGCTGCCGGATCTGCATTACCACGGGCAGAGCGAAGGGCGGGCAATCCGCATGGGGTGGCTCGACCGCTTCGATCTGCTGCACTGGATGGAGGTTGCCGACGGGATTTTCGGCGGCGATACGCGGATGGTCGTGCATGGTATCTCGATGGGGGCTGCCACGACGATGATGGCCTCGGGCGAGCCCCAACGGCCCTACGTCAGGTGCTTTGTCGAAGATTGCGGCTATACGGGGGTCTGGGACGAGTTCTCCAAGGAACTGAAGTCGTCGTTCGGGCTGCCGGCATTCCCGCTGCTGTATACGGCCAGCTGGCTGTGCGACCTGAAATACGGGTGGAATTTCCGCGAGGCCTCGTCGCTGGCGCAGGTCGCAAAATGCCGCCTGCCGATGCTCTTCATCCACGGCGATGCCGACGATTATGTCCCCACCTGGATGGTTCGCCCGCTTTTCGAGGCGAAACCGGGCGACAAGGAGCTGTGGCTCGTGCCGGGTGCCGGACATGCCGCTTCCTACCGCGACAACCGGGAGGAATACACGCGCCGCGTCGGGGAGTTCGTCGGAAAATATATCGGGCCCGCTTGAAAAGGGCCCGGGCCGGCTTCCGGGCGCTTCTGCCGGCTCGGAGCATGCCCCTCCTGATAATATGAAATATACTATGGAAAACGATAATCAACAGCAAGTCAAGTCCTTCTACCGGATTCTGGAGGAGGGCATCGCAAAACTCCCGGCCGATGTGCGCGGGGCGCTTTACCGGCCGTGTGCCGTCGATTGTGTCAAGGATGTCGTCCTGACGGAACTACGCAGGCAATTCGAAGAATGCGGCTGCGACCTCGACCGGCAGTATACGAAATACGGACGTTCGGAGTATTTTTTTGCGGACGTCATCGAGCCGGGGCGGGTCTACGAGGTCGGGTATCCCCGGTGCCTCTGCCCGCAGGTCGATGCCGGGTTCGTGGACTCTGCGGCCCATTGCGAATGCTCCCGCCAAAGCATCCTCTATGTCTTGGAGGAGCTGCTGCCCGGCAGGGACATCCGCGTGGAAGAGCTCGAGACCGTGTTGTCGGGCGGCGAGAAATGCCGTTTCCGGGTCATTGTCGGGTAGCTCATTGCGGCGCCTGGCTACTCCCGGCCGCGTCCGGTGCACGGGCGTGGGGCGATGGCTGCCGGCCAAAATAAAAATCCCGAAGCATCGGCTTCGGGATTTTTCAATAGGGTATTCAGCCGTCTAAGCGCCCGCATAGATCAGCATTCCGAGCCCGGTGAGGAACAGCAGGAACATTCCCAGGTTGAGCCTGCGGGAGATTTTGGGTGCCCCCTTGAATTCTTTCCAGATCAGTATTCCCCAGAGTGCCGATACGAGTGTAGCACCCTGTCCCAGGCCGTAGGAGATCGCCGCCCCGGCCTTGCCCGAAGCGATCATGCTGAACGATTCTCCCAGACACCAGATCATACCGCCCAACACGCCGACCATGTGGGTTTTGAGGCCGCCTTTGAAATAGTCGGCGATCCGCACGGGTTCTCCGTCCACCGGACGTTTCATCGCGACGGTGTTGAACAGGAAATTGCTGACGAAAACCCCGACGGCGAAGATGAATACGGCCGTATAGGGTGTCATTTTGCCGGCTGCGGGGGCGGCAAAATCGTTCAGATCCATGGATGCGGCCACGAAACGGTAGAAGAATGCCATGATGATGCCGGCCGCAACCGAAATGAGAATGCCCTTTGTCGTGAGCCTGCGTTTTTCGGTCTGGGCTTTCTTGTAGGCGAATCCATTCATGACGATCGCTGCGGCGATGAGCAGTACCCCGATGAAAATGAAGGTCGGGTCGCCTTTGGCTGCGCTGAAATAATTTATCAGCACGCCCAGTACCAACGCGAGCCCCACACCCACGGGAAAAGCTACCGACATGCCGCAGAGGGCGATGGCGGCCGAAAGCAGGATGTTCGAAGCGTTGAATATCACGCCGCCCATGAATGCCGAGAAGAGGCTGCCTGCGTCTGCCTGTGCCAGGTCTGCGAGGAAACCGCGCCCTTCGGCGCCGAAACTGCCCAGCGTGAAGGCCGACAGCAAGGAGAAGAGCAGCACACCGACCACGTAGTCCCAATAGAAGAGTTCATAGCGCCACGTGCGGGCCGCCAGTTTCTGGGTGTTGCCCCAGGAGCCCCAGCACAGCATGGTGATGAAGCAAAAAGCGATTGCCAGGGGATAACTTTGAACGATAAACATAATGCGTCGAATTTACGGGGTTCGGATTAATTCCCGGCAGCTTGCGGAGTGCTGCCGTATACCAACAGGTCGCGGATTTGCAGCGATGCGTCCTTGCGCGGGTTATGCCATTCGGCCGTGATGCGGTGGGGGCCGGACGGGAGCCGGTAACGCCAGAACAGTTCATGGCGGCGGGTGCGGTAAAGCGCCGGGAGCTTGACCCGTTCGACCGGTTGTCCGTCGATCGAGAAGGTTACTTCGGCGACGTACGATTCGTCGGGGCAGCGCAGGGCGCCCGTCAATACCGCTCCGATGCCGTCGAATTCGATTCCGCCGGCTTCGGGAAGCGATTTGTGTATCGAACGGCGTTCGGTCGGATAATGCCCTTCGAACGACTGTTCGAAACGGACGGGTACGGGTTGCTGGCATGCGATGGTCACGTCGGTTTCACCTACGGAACCGCCGTTGCGGCGGATCACTTCCAAAGCCTGACAGAAACTCATTTCGTAGGTGCGGTTGAGCGAGATGTCGGTATAGGCAAAGTCCATATCTTCCACTTCACGCAGGTTGCGCATCCATTTTTCCGGGATGTTGCCGTACCCGAGCATTGCGCCCAGGATACCGCCGGCCGATGCCGGGTTGCAATCCGAATCCTGTCCGCAGCGGGTGGCGATATCGAGTGTCTTCGAGAAGTCGCCCTCGCCGTAAAGCAGGCCGATAAGGATGTAGGCGCTGTTGATCACGGCGTCGATGTTGAACGGCACGAATACGCCGTCCGGACAGCCGATATCCGAGCTCCATTTCTTTTCGCATTCGAACCAGGTGCGTTTCCAGTCGCCGGGATACTGCTTGTGCCAGGCGATGACGTCTTTCATGCACCGGTAATAGCGGCTCTGTTCGGGGATGGTTTTCAAGGCTTCCTCGACGATGAATCCGATGTCGTCCGAGACGAACGAAAGCGAATACATCGCTGCCACGTAAACTCCGCCGTACCAGCCGTCGCCGTAGTTCATGATGTGTCCCACGCGGTCGCAGAACTCCGAGGCCGCGTTGGGCATGCCCGGGGACATGAGCCCCGCAAAATCGGCTTCGATCTGGAAGTCGAGGTCGTCGGCATGGGGGTTGTTGATCCAGTGCCCCGACTCGGGCGGCCGGATGCCGTTGAGGATGTTGTAGCGTGCGGCCTGGTTGGCGTGCCACAGTACGTAGCCGGCATTGGCGAAGGCTGCGGCGAGCGAATCCACTGGGGCGTCGATGCCCAGGCGGTCGAAAACTTCGACGAACGTCAGATCCATGTATACGTCGTCGTAGAGTCCCGGGGTGTTTTCATACCACCATTTGATGTAGTGTTCCGGCCACGGGATCGGGGTGTATTCCTGGATCATCGTGCCGTTGAATTTGAATTCCGTCGGGCCGCCGTAGGTGCATCCGATAGTCTGGCCGGCCCCAGCCGCCCTTGATTTTGTCGAGCAGCCGTTCTTTGGTGAGGGTGACCAGTTCCGGGAGCTCGCGGGGCGCCGGGCGGGCATTGCACGAGACGATGGTCGCGGCCGTGCAGAGTAACAAAAAGGTTTTTTTCATGGTCGGGTCTGTTTTAGCGTTATAGGTTGAATACGTCGACTTCGGTACGGTAAGGTACGGAATTTTGCGCACCCGGGCGTGTCACCGATATGGCCGAGGCTTTACAGGCGAAACGCACGGCTTCGGGAAGTGTCCGCCCCTCGGAGAGGGCTACGACCAGCGCCCCGTTGAACACATCGCCCGCGGCGGTCGTGTCGACAGCCTGTATCTTATATGCCGGGACGACTTCGCAGTGTTCCCCGTCGAAGACCAGGGCCCCTTTGGCTCCGAGCGTGATGATGACGTTGCACACGCCCATCGACGCGATTTTACGGGCGGCTTCTTCGGCCGTGCGTTCATCGGTGATGCGGATTCCGGAAATGGCTTCGGCTTCGGTTTCATTCGGGGTGATCGCGTACAGCGTTTCGAGCAGTCCGGCGGAGAGCTTCGAGGCCGGGGCCGGGTTCAGGACGACCTTCTTGCCCAGCCGGTATGCCATGGCGGCTGCGGCTTCCACGGTTTGCATCGGGATTTCGAGTTGCAACAGGATGATATCGGCCGCTTCGACCGCCTCGGCCGACCGTTTGAGGTCGTTCGGGGTGAGATGTGCGTTGGCTCCGGGTGCGACGACGATGCAGTTCTCAGCGTCGGTATCTACGGTAATCAAAGCCACGCCCGACGGGTTTTTCGTGTCGGAAAATACATACGAAGTGTCGATCCCTTCTTCATTGAACAACTGGTTGGCTTGGTGTCCGAAGATGTCGCTGCCTGTTTTGCAGATGAAGGAGACCCTTCCGCCCAGACGCGCCACTGTGACGGCCTGGTTGGCGCCTTTGCCGCCCGGGTTCATGAAGAAGGTGCCCCCGATGACCGTCTCGCCGGGAAGGGGTAAGTGTCCGGTGCAGATGACCATATCGGTGTTCGAACTGCCGATTACGAGAATTTTTGATTCTGACATGGTGTTTTTTCTGTGTGGCTGTTTATCCCGCCCTGCCGGTTCCTACACCGGCAGGGCGGGGTGGTGTTCAATCGGTATATCCGTCGTTTTGTTTGAGGTTCGTGTTGGTCTTGCGGATGTTGGCCGGAATAGGGTAAAGTTTCGTGTATGCCGGGCTGACGGCCGGTTTCAGGTCGCGTGCTTCGCTCCACTTGCCGAACCGGATCATATCCTGGCGACGTAATCCTTCCCATGCAAATTCCCGGCCCCGTTCGTCGTAAATTTCATCGAGTGTCAGATCGGCGGCCTTGTAGTCTTCCAGCCCCGTGCGGCGGCGCACCTCGTTGAAAAGGGGAACGGCCAGATCGGCATGCCCCTGGCGCACGAGCGCCTCGCCCTTCATCATCAGCACGTCGGCATAACGGTAGACCACATAGTCGTTGTCCATGCATTCGCCTTGCAGCCCGTTTGCATATTCGTATTTGGCCGAGCGGACGCCTTCGTTCGATTTTGCCGGGTTCGAGAAGTCGAACAGCGAGGTGATATGCGGCGTGTAGTCGAGCTGCTGCCCGTTTTGCATCAGGAGCGGATTGCCCGACATGTCGTACTGGGGGCCCGCGAGCCATTGCCTGCGCCGGATGTCTTTCGGATCGTACTTGTTATAGAAAGACTCGGTTGCGGCGAAGCCGTTCCAGCAAAAGTCGAGGATGCCGTAGGTCTGTTGCGAGAGGCTGTTGAGCGTCAGCTGGTGGAACCGGAAGACGTGCCACCAGTTTTGCGACGTATAAACTTTGTCATAGAGGATGACGAATATATTCTCCTTCGACGAGGTGTTGTCCACCTTGAAGTTCGAAAAGTAGTCGGGTTCTATCTCCAGTTGCCCGAAGCCGATCACCTGGTCGCAGGCAGCGATGGTTTCGTCCCATTTGGCCTCGCCGATCCACTCCTGCGCATTGATGTACAGTTTGGCGAGCGTGGTGTAAGCCATCGCCTTGGTTACGCGGCCGTAGTTCGAGGCGGTAGGCACGTCCTGCAACAGGCCGACGTTATCCTTGATCTGCTGTTCGATGAACGAGAAGAGGAACTTGCGATCCACCTGCCTGGGCAGGCTCGTGTCCGAGAAGTCGGTGGTGAAGGGAACATTACCGAACAGATCCATGGCATTCAGATAGAACCATGCGCGCATGACCAGCACCTCGGCTACCAGGCTGGGTTTGGCCTCGAAATCGACCGACGACTGGTCGAACTCATAGAGTATCTGGTTGCAGAGCGAAATGCCGCCGAAAAGGAACTCCCAGATCGTTTGCAGATCCTGCATCTGCGAATTCCACGTGTGTGCGTGCATGTCGCGCCATACGCCGTCGTCGACCCACTGGTTTCCTTCGCGCAGGGGACTGACCGCCTCGTCCGTCGATACGGAAATCGTGCCCCAGATACAGCGGTAGCAGGTATAGCGTACCAGATAAGCGTAAATACGCCCGGCGCTCATCAGGAATTCTTCTTCGTTGTTGAAGAATTCGTCGGACGGGATCGAGGAGTAGGGATTCTCTTCCAGGTCGGTGCAGGAACTCAGTATTGCACTTAGCAGGAATATCGTGGACAGGATTGATACTATCTTTTTCATAATAGGTTCGTTTGTTGGTCGGATGATTTAGAATGCGATGGCTGCTCCGAGAACGAATGTACGCGTACGGGGGTAGAAATCATACCAGTCGATGCCGGGTTGCAAGCCCGAGATGCTGACTTCGGGGTCGATGCCCTTGTAGCCGGTTATGGTAAAGAGGTTCTGTGCCGTGACATAGCAGCGCAGCTTGGAGATGACCTTCGATTTGAGCTTGAAATCGTAACTCAGCGTGATGTTGTCGAGTTTGAGATAGGAACCGTCCTCCACGAACCGCGACGAATAGTATGCGCCGTCCTTGTAGTTGGCATGGTCGAGTGTCGAGCGCAGGATATTGCGGGTGCCGAAGTACCCGAACCCTTCGTAATAGACACGGCTCTGGTTCAGGACGTCGTTGCCGATGGAACTGCGCAGCAGGAAGCTCAGGCTCCACTGTTTGTAGCTGAAGGTATTCTGCAGCGAAAGCAGCACGTCGGGATATGCGTTGCCGATAACCTGGTAATCCGCTTCGGTAATGCCCTCTACACCGTCGAGGTCTTCGTAGATGGCACCGCCGTTATCGTTGAATCCCATAAATTTCGGGCCCCAGAAGTTGCCCAGTGAGCCGCCTTCGACGATGCGCATGGTATACATTTTCAGGTCGTCGGGGAAGTAGCCGGTCTGGATCTGTACCATTTCGTAATCCTCGTTGGAGAATTTGACCAGGTTATTCTTGTTGTGGCTTATCGTCGCCGCGAGGTTCCAGCTGAAATTCTTGCGTGAAATCGGCGTGGCGTTGACCGTCACTTCGATACCTTTGTTGTCGATCGTGCCGACGTTGGCGAATTTCGAAGGGTAGAGGTTGGGCGGTACGGGTACGGTATAGGTGTAGAGCAGATCCTTGGTGCGGCGGTTGTAGTAGTCGACCGTGACGTTGAGCCGGTTGTCGAGCACGCTCATGTCGAGCCCGACGTTGAACTCTTTTTTCTTCTCCCAGCGCAGGTCGGGGTTGGGATTGCTGCCGGGTTCATAGGTGCTGATCCACTTTTTGTTGTAATAGAAATTCGACGAACCCTTGCGCAGGATCGACAACGAACGGTAGTTGCCGATTTCCTGGTTGCCCGTGATGCCGAAGCCGGCGCGCAGCTTGAGCTCGTTGAGCCATTTGGCGTCCTTCAGCCACGGTTCGCGCGATATGCGCCAGCCGAGGCTCACGGCCGGGAAGGTTCCCCATTTGTGGTTGTCGCCGAAACGCGATGAACCTTCATAGCGCACCGATGCCGAGAAGAGGTATTTTTCCTTGTAATTATACATCACGCGGCCGAAGAAGGCGATGAGCCGGTTGTCTTCCTTGCTGCTGCCCATCGAGGCGAGCCCTTCCTTGAGCGCCCCGCCGCTGCCGATGTTGTAGAACCCGAAGATGTCCGTATCGAACTTGTAGTTCATCTGGTCGTAGCTTTCCGAACTTTCCTCGCTGAACGAGTAACCGGCGATGGCTTGCAGTTTGTGGTCGCCGAACGTGCCCGAATAATCGATCGTCGCTTCGAGCATCTTGTTCTTGTAGTGGTCGTTGTAAGTTTCCGCCGTCCCGTTGTTGCCGATATTTACCGGGTAATAGCGGCCGTAATAGTGCCCATAGCGTTCCGAACGCTCGATGATGGCGCCCATGGCACTGATTTTCAGACCGTCTATAATGCGCAGCGAAGCATTGACGCTGCCCGAGAACTCTTTGCGGATGCCTTCGTCGTCACGTTGTTCGAGCATCGCCACGGGGTTGTGGTAGTCGATTCCCGGCGAGAAGAAGTATTTGCCGTACTGGGGGTTGTTGCCGCTGGTTTCGTAAATGGGTTCGGTCGGGTTGCGCAATACGGCCTGCCGCATGATGAACTTGTCGGCATAGGAGCCTTTTCCGGTGGTGTACGCAAAATTATAATCCACTTTCAGCCGATCCCGGATGAGCGACTGGCTCACGTTTCTCGTTCCCGGTTTTTTTCACCAGCCCGATGTCGTTGGTGTAGGAGACGCTGGCGCGGTAGTTGAGTTTTGCGGAGCCGCCCGATGAGGATACGTTATAATTTTGGCTTACAGGGTGTTTGCGCGTGACGGCGTCGAACCAGTCCGTCGATCCGCCGAAATCGTACGATGACGCTTTGTCGGGGAAATATTGCCGGATCGTGTTGCGGTATTCGCTTGCCGACATCACGTCGGGTTTTTTGTCCACGC
>ENA-ORPH01001672-ORPH01001672.1-human-gut-metagenome-genome-assembly--contig:-NODE-1672-length-20567-cov-11.956221_pt1 | contig 20567 bp, 19 predicted proteins | sample MGYA00242142_ERZ509074 | MGnify/ENA primary metagenome ERZ509074 (study PRJEB26280, sample SAMEA2338724) | human gut metagenome | biome: human gut; feature: human-associated habitat; material: faeces...
AGCTGCCGCACCTCGCTCGCCGTATCGGCACTTAGAATTATGCGGTATTGCCCTAGGATATATTATTTTTTACGTATTGAATCGGCATGGACAATATGTTAGAATAACTTTGATTAGATCAAAAGAGGAAAGGAAGAATAAAGGATGTTTGTAGGAACATGGTGGTCACTGATGCCGCCCATTGTGGCGATTGCGCTGGCACTGCTGACCAAAGAAGTGTATTTGTCATTGTTTGCGGGGTGTGCCCTTGGCGCACTGTTGACGGCAGAATTCCACCCGTGGATTGCGTTTGATACGCTGTTTAACACAATGATCGATAGTGTGGATTTTTCCATTCTGATGTTCATGATCCTTTTGGGCATGATCGTTATGCTCATGCAGGAATCCGGCGGCACCCGCGCTTACGGTGAGTGGGCCTCCAGCCACCTGAAAAGTAAGCGCTCCGCTTTGGTAACGACCTCTCTGCTCGGTGCGCTGATTTTTGTGGATGACTACTTCAACTGCCTGACGGTTGGCTCTGTCATGCGCCCTGTCACAGATAAGTACAAGGTTTCCCGCGCCAAGCTGGCGTATATCATTGATGCAACCGCCGCGCCAGTCTGCATCATTGCGCCGATTTCTTCCTGGGCGGCAGCCGTCAACTCTTACGTTCCGGCGGGCAGCTCCATGTCTGGTTTTGAGATGTTCGTTAAAACCATTCCGTTCAACCTCTATGCAATTTTAACCCTGTATATGGTGTTCTTCACCTCCATTGTAGGCTTCGATTTCGGCCTGATGAAAAAGCATGAAGAGAACGCGGCCAAAGGTGATCTGTTCACCTCCGGCGGGGAAGAGTTCCAGAACCAGGAAACAAAAGACCCGACCGAGGGCGGCAAATACGCCAAAGGCAAGGTCATCGATCTGATTGCGCCCATGGTCGTCATGATTGCAACGGCAATCGCAGCTATGATCTGGACCGGCCACCTGAACGGCGGCCAGAATCTGGTGGAGGACTTTGCCAACTGTTCTTCTTCGGAAGCGTTGGTGTTTGCCGGTTTGGTCACAGTGGGATTCCTGCTGCTTCTGTATCTGCCGCGCCGTGTCATCGGCTTCAAGGATTTTATGAATTCCGTTCCCGAAGGTGGCAAGCTTATGATGCCCGCCATCCTGATTTTAGTGCTGGCCTGGACTCTGAAAGGTATGACGGACGCCCTGGGTATCGGTACCTTTGTACGTTCGGCCATCAATCTGAATTCCAGCCTGATGAACTTTGTGCCGCTGGTCATCTTCTGCATTGCAATTTTTATTGCCTTTTCTTCCGGCACCAGCTGGGGCACCTTTGCTATTTTTGTGCCCATCGTGGTCAACATGTTTGCTGAACTGGACCCGACCATGATGATCATTTCTGTAGCGGCTGTCCTGGCTGGTGCTGTCTGCGGTGACCATATTTCGCCTATTTCTGATACTACCATCATGTCCAGCTCCGGTGCCCAGTCCAACCATATCAACCATGTGCAAACCCAGATGCAGTACGCCTTTGTGGTCATTGCCGTGTGTGCTGTTGGCTACCTGATTGCCGGCTTTACCGAAAACTGGTGGCTGACCCTGCTTTGCTCGCTGGCGATTTTGACCGGAGTGCTGTTGGAGATAAGGAAGAGGGAAATGTGTGGCCGATAAACCATACTGACGTAGCATCATCAAAAAGAACCTGTTTTGCACACTATATGGGGCACTAAAACCGGTCGTGTTTTACAGTTATATGAACTATATATGAACGAAAACGCCGAACTTTTGGCCCCTGCGGCACAAAATTGGCACAGCTTTTTCAGAAGTTTTGAGGAGATGGCGAAAAACAAGAGAAAACAATGAGAATCCATGAGTTTATCACCTACTTCGTAAAACTGTTGTTGAGTACCTGATACGGAGGGGCCGGTCTTCTTTACATGGCTGCCGAAGATGTTTGGTAAAAGAGTTGTAGTTACCGTCCACGGAACCTGTGAAATAATGTTAGTAACCAGAAAAAATCCTGATTTCATGCGGGTTTGCGCGGCTTGACCTTTTTTACCTTAACTTGTTTCTGTTTACCATGGTGCGTTGCGTTCCGGCGTGATTTCGGGGGTTAATGGCTTCTGGTTGCGCTCTATACTTAACCCACCACAGCGAAAGCTGATAGAGCAGAAAACAGAATAAGGAGGTACGAGGACAAGCCTGCGTATAGATTGTTGCTGCAATCTGTATACAGGCTTGTTGTTGTGCTATGAAGTAGGAAAGGTGAATAGTGAAAGACGAGCATGACAATTTAAGGAAAAGAACTGCTGGGATTGTGTATAAGCCTAGGACAAGAATAGAAACTATGGAATGACGGTTGGAGAGAAGTAATGGAAGAAAAAATCAGACTTGCGGTTTTCGGGCAGAAACGTCTTTCGCGTGAAGGCGGGATAGAGATTGTTGTAAAAGAGTTATGCACCCGAATGGCACAGAATGGTTGTGATATAACTTGCTACAATAGAGCAGGCCATCATGTGAGCGGTGCAGAGTATGACAAAACAATTGAATATGATGGCATCCGTCAAAAGGTTGTTCCGACCATTGAGAAGAAGGGGGCTAGAGATATAATACGCGGCTGTCATAATAGGAACAAGGGCACGGCAGAGAATGAAAGGCTCCGCGACCCGAAGTTCATATTTTCTTACCCGAAGAATGAACGATTGATCTTTCTGTGTGGCAGAAATGCCGCTCAGAAAGAAATCTCGACCATGAGGGTGGGGTGACAGGCAGCGGACAGGTGTACGAACCTATCCGCTCTTTGTGTTGGCCGAGATGTTGATGAAGAAATTGAGTGGGATTGTGGGAAAGATTTATGAGTAAGAAACTTGCGATTGCGATGTTCGGACAGAAGCGATTATCGAGAGAAGGCGGAGTAGAAATCGTTGTCAAAGAGCTCTGCACCCGAATGGCACAGAATGGCTGTGACGTGACCTGCTACAACAGAGCAGGCCATCATGTGAGTGGTGCAGAATATGACGATGCTGGTAAAACGGAGTACGAGGGAATCCGTCAGAAGTCTGTTCCGACCATCGAACGGCGTGGACTTGCAGCGGTAAGCTCTTCCTTTTTCGCAGCACTTTGTAGTGCATTTGGAAAATACGATGTGGTGCATATCCATGCAGAAGGACCGGCGTTCTTTGCATGGCTGCCGAAGATGTTTGGGAAAAGAGTTGTTGTTACCGTCCATGGCATTGATTGGCAGCGCGAGAAATGGCAATCAGGACTTGGCTCTAAGTTTATCCACCAAGGCGAAAAGAACGCTGTGAAATATGCGGACGAGGTCATTGTTCTGAGCAAAGGAGTGCAGGACTATTTTAAGGAAACTTATGGAAGAGAAACGCACTTTATCCCTAATGGCGTGAATAGGCCGCAGATGCGGGAAGCAAGTCTGATTACAGATAAGTTCGGGCTGAAAAAAGACTCATACATATTGTTCCTCGGTCGTCTGGTGCCAGAAAAGGGTATTCGATATTTGATTGAGGCTTTCAAGAATGTTAAGACGGATAAAAAGCTGGTCATCGCAGGCGGCTCCAGCGATACGGATTCCTTTATGGAGGAATTGAAAGACCTGGCGAAGGGTGACGATCGGATTCTCTTTACTGGGTTTGTGCAGGGAGCAATGCTGGATGAACTATACAGCAATGCTTACATTTACACGCTGCCGTCTGATCTGGAAGGAATGCCATTAAGTCTGCTGGAGGCAATGAGCTATGGAAACTGCTGTTTGGTATCCGACATTCCAGAGTGCGCAGAGGTTGTGGAAGATAAGGCATTGATTTTCAAAAAGTCGGATGTAGAGGACTTGCGAGAAAAACTGCAAGAGGCCTGTGACCATCCAGAAATGGTTATAAGAATGAAGAATCAGGCAGCTGACTTTATCTGCGAGAAATACAACTGGGATAAAGTTGTAAAGGAAACGATGAAATTGTACAGAAAATGATGAAGGAAATTGATGCCTTCACTATTCTAACAAATGTTGCGAGGTGGACACTGATAACAGTTTATCAAAAACCTTTTACATTGTTAGCTGCATCTGGATTAAGTCTTTCGGATTATGAATAATACATCGAAATTGTTTCATTAGAACAAAGGTAGTGAAATAGAACACGAGGGAGAGTATGTGAATGGAACGAACAAAAAGAATCGAATGGGTGGATATCGTTAAATATGTTTGCATCATTATGGTGATGCTTTCACATCTGGAATCTCGTACGGATATCTGGAGTGCGTTTTACACACCATTTTTTTTATCTGGTTTTTTCTTTGTTGCAGGGTATGTGTATAAACCAAAAAGCAGTTTTAAGGACTTTCTATATAAAAAAATTCGACAATTATTTGTGCCGTGGCTAGTATTCAGTGTTTTTGACATTGTTCTTTCACAGATAATTACATTCAACGAACATGATAGCCTGCTTGAAGAATTGAAGTGGAATTTCCTTCAGATTGGAGGTCAAGGCGATCAGATTTGGTTTGTTGCAGCCTTATTTGTTGCTTTTATTCCATTCTATTTTTTTATTCGGTTTTATGAATCTAAACCTCAAAAAATAAATGGGGGGGGGTACTGCAATAAGTGTGTGGTAGCAATTGCGTTAGCATGGCTTCTTTCACTTTCTAGTATTCTATACACACGACTGGTACCAGCTGATATCTTTCCTTGGAATACTACCTCACTGCCGTGGCATATTGAGTATATGTTCCAAGCTATGTTTTATATGGTACTGGGATATATGTTCCGCCATAATATGGAAGCTGAGTTTGATAAATACAATACTCTTAAACTTAGAATAGTAGCTTTGCTAGCATATCTGGTTTTGGTATTTGTTCCGTTCTTCGGCAAAGTAAAGATGCCAATGGTAGGGGATATTCTCTATCATTATCTTACGGCCGTTGTTGGAATTGCTACATTGATTTTAATTGCAAAGGAGATTAAAGCTAACAGGTATATTAATTATGTGGGACAGAATACATTGATTTATTTTGCTTTGCACGGAAAGGCTCTTAGTGTTATTCAGACATTATTAAAAAAGTTTGCGGTAGGCTTCTACTCGGCGGTTTTAAATAATGTGGCACTTTCGTCAGTGTTCTGCCTGGGACTGTCACTTGTTCTGTCAGTTATTCTGATAGTTCCTACATACATTATAAACAGGTGGTTTCCTTTTATCGTAGGAAGGAAAAGTATAAAAATAGAAAAGTAAAAATGAAAACTTTAAAATGTCTTTTATCTCTACTTACATTAGGAAAGAGCACTCTAGTTTAAGAACAACACAGTGGAAATGCTTCAACTGAATAGGGATAGATATCAAAGATAATTACAGTATAAAAAAGGAAGTAAGAATATGCGGATTTTACTTGTAAATAAATTTATATTTCCCAAAGGTGGAGCGGAAACGTATACATTCGATGTGGGAAAAATGTTAGAAGAACATGGGCACGAAGTCCAGTACTTCGGGCTTGAGAATGAAAAAAATATAGTAGGAAATCGAGTGGGATCATATGTGACGAATATGGATTTCTCTCAAGGAATAAAGGCAAATTTAAATGCACCTTTTCGTATTATCTACTCAAGAGAAGCGCGTAAAAAAATTCGTGCGGTTTTAGATGATTTTCAGCCAGATGTAGTACATCTCAATAATATACAGTATCATCTGACCCCTTCTATTATTTTGGAAATTAACAAATGGCGTAAAGAAACAAAAAAAGAATGTAAGATTGTTTACACGACACATGACTATCAGCTTGTTTGTCCCAGCCATGGAATGTTCGATGTGAACATGAAGCCGTGTGAACGATGCTTGGATGGTCATTATATTCATTGTCTTCAAACTAAATGTTTGAAAAATTCCAGAGCAAAAAGTCTCCTTGGAACGTTGGATGGATATATGTGGAAATATAGCAAAGCATACTCATATGTAGATGCCTATATTTGCTGCAGCTTTTTTCTTAAATCAAAACTTGACACGCAGAAAAGATTCCGTGATAAAACCATTGGGCTGCATAATTTCAAAAAGGAAATGCCGCACTTGGATAACATTCAAAAAAAAGGTTATGTATTAGAGTTTGGCCATCTTTCACGAGACAAAGGAACGGATACTCTGCTTGAAGTAGCCAAGAAGATGCCCAATACCGAATTTGTGTTTATTGGCTATGGTCCGTCGGCTGATAAAATGAAGGATATTCCAAATGTGAAGTATCTGGGATTTAAGACAGGAGAAGAACTTTATCGTATTATTGCTGAAGCTGCAATCAGTGTCTGCCCGTCTGAGTGGTATGAGAACTGCCCGTACTCCGTTATGGAGTCTGTACTTTTGGGTACACCTGTTGTTGGATCTAAAATGGGAGGCATCCCCGAATTGATTGAGCCGGGTAAAACCGGAGAGTTGTTTGAAGCGGGTAATGTGGAAGAACTTATGAAGGCGATAAAGAAAGTTCTTCAAACACAAGACGTATTGGAAAGATATACAAAGAATTGTAGTCAGGTGAAATATGAAACGACAGAGAGCTACTATATAAAACTGATGAAAATTTATCGAGGAGAAAAGAATGTGGAACAAATTTCTTCGTAACCAGCTTCATATTGTCAAAGATTATGAGCTGAGAAAACTGCTTTGGCAATCGGGGGGTGGCACAGCGGTTTGTAAAAAATATCTGAAGTTCAGAGATATTGCTCCTGAAAAGCTGACGTTCCCAGAAACCCAAGTAGATGAACCTATTTGGTTATTCTGGAATACAGGGTTGGAGCAGGCACCTGAGATAGTAAGGACGTGCTATCAATCTGTAAAAAAATATGCCGGCAGACAAGTTGTTTTGCTTACAGAAAACAATGTGCAGAACTATATAAATATGCCGGATTATCTGAATGAGAAATTAAAAAGCGGAGTCCTTCCATTAGCGATTTATACAGATTTGATGCGTGTAGCATTATTGGAGCATTATGGTGGGACATGGATGGATGCAACAATACTGCTAACAGATGAAATCCCACAGGAAATATTAAATAGTGATTTTTTTGTGTTTCACAATTCACTCGGTGAAATTGATAATCCCGTATTGTATCCGGTCTGGTTCATCCACGCCAAGCAACATAATAGAACGATTTGTGAGATTCGTAATGTTCTGTTTGCCTACTGGAAACGAAATAATCATGTACCAGAATATCTGTTTTCAAATATTGTAATCACACAAATAATGAGGTCATCACCAGAGGTTGAAAAAAAGATGCCTTATTTGAATAGTGACTACAGCGAATATCTGGTTAGAGTATTAGGAGATAGGTTTACAGAGGAAAAATTTAATTGGATTAAGCGGCTTACTGGGATACATAAACTAACCTATAAATTAGAACCATCAATTGATAAGGAGGAAACAGTTTACCATTATCTGGTGCGGAATCTATGAGCCTTTCGAATAGTAGTTTCTGCAAGATAAAGGGAGACAATTAAATTATTATGCTGAATGACTACTATCAAAATATTGGCATGAAAGGCTTTATTCAAAGATATGGAATTGTGAATGCCGTCAAACGAGGGGCATTTATGTTTATCAAATTGCATCTTGTCAAGGATTATGAGGTGCGGAAGGTATTGTGGCAGGAACGAGCTTCTTCAAAGATAAAACTATATTTAAAGTATAAGGACACAAATGTTCAGGGGCTTAGCTTTCCCGAAAATGATGTAGAGAATCCGATTTGGATTTATTGGAACAAAGGTATTGAACAGGCACCGATCATTATTCAGAAGTGCTATGAATCTGTATGTAAACATTCGAATCAAAAAATCATTTTGCTGAATGATCAAAATCTTGCAGATTACATTCGATTGCCAGATTACATTGAAAAGAAAAAGGATGCTGGACAGATTCCGATGGCGGGGTATGCGGATCTGATGAGATTTGCATTACTGGAACATTATGGTGGAACATGGATTGATTCAACGGTATATCTTACAGATCCTATTCCAGATATGATTTTAAATAGCGATTTTTTTGCAGTACGAAATTCACTGCTGCTGATAGATAACCCTGAGCTATATCCTGCATGGTTTCTTCATGCAAAAAAAGGAAACAAAACAATTCGAGAAATAAGAAATGTTGCTTTCGCATATTGGCTCAAAAACGAACATGTAATTGAGTATCTGCCGCCAAATTTGATTATCACTTTGGTGGTAAAAAGCAATCCGGAAGTTGAGAAAGCAATTCCATATATGAACAGTGATTATAGCGAGTATCTTGTTAAGGTTTTAGCTGATGATTATTCAGAAGAGAAATGGAATTGGATTAAAAAGCTTACAGGTATTCATAAGCTGACATATAAATTATCACCGGACATTGAAGCAGAAGGCACATTTTATAAGGCGCTGATTGAAAACAGTATAGAATAAATATTGCAAAGTGGGTTGGAAAAGAAGTATGGGAGCAATTGAGTTAATAAAAAGCGATTTGTTTCGCTATGCTGGAACAACATCATCTAAGGCATTTATTAAAACATATGTTAAAGAAGCTGGTTTTCGCTTTTCCGTGGCATTTCGGTTGGTAAATGCTGGGGGGGGGGTAAAACTGCTAGGAGCAATCCTATGGAAATTGAGAAATCACCAGCAGATCCAGATACTTAGAAAAACAAAAATTGGTTATGGACTATATATAGGTCATGGTGGGCCAGTGGTTATAAATCCAACTGCCGTGATAGGAAATAATTGCAATCTGTCTCAGTTTGTGACAATTGGCGCAATTGATGGTAATGCAGCGGAGATAGGAGATAATGTGTACATAGGGCCTAATTGCTGTTTGATTGAACATGTTAGAATTGGCGACAATGTTACGATAGGTGCAGGAAGTGTTGTTACCCATGACATTCCAGATAATGCAACAGCTGCTGGAAACTACGCAAAAGTATTGAATTACAATAGGCCTGGAAAGTATGTAGAAAATAGATGGGATGAGGCATACAATTAAAGAAAGAGATTATGAATAACAGATCTATCCCTTGAAAGGAAAGTAGCATGAGAAAGATATTGTTTGTAATACCTTCAATGAGAATCGGTGGTGCAGAAAAAAGCTTAGTCAATCTTTTGAATTTGATTGATCTAAATAAGTATGATGTGAATCTGTTAATGTTTAAACCTGAAGGTGATCTTTTACAGCAAATTCCATCGGGCATTCATATTTTAGAGACAGAGCCGTCACTTTTTTACGCATATAAGTGTGATAAAAACGTATTTTCTCATAAATCGGGAATTCGTTCGGAAATACTTCGAATACTTAGTACGGGAATTTGTAAAATTTTGTATGGCGATTGCGCAAGACAAAAGAGGTGGATTGATTTTTATAGGCCACTATTACCAAAGCACATGGGCGAGTATGACGTCGCAATAGGATATTTGGAAGGTGATGCGTCCTACTATGTCATTGATAAGGTGAATGCAAAACGGAAAATTCTTTGGGTGCATAGTAATTTTGAAAATATAAAGAAGAATGAGGATGCAGCTGCTTATAAGGAGTATTTTTGTAAAGCAGATAGGGTTGTCAGTATTTCGGATAAATGCGTGCAGGTATTGCAAGATAATTATCCAGATATGAGAAATAAATTTGTCTTTTTGCCCAATTTGACCTCAAGTGTTGTCTTGAAGAATACGGCAAAGGCAGCTATTGACGAAGTTTTTTCAAAAGATGATTTTAATATAGTGTCAGTTGGACGTTTGACAGAAGCAAAAGGGTTTGATATGGCTATTGATGCCCTAAAAATTTTAAAAGATCATAAGGTGCCAGTTCATTGGTGGATCATTGGGGACGGCGAACTTAGAAAGTGCCTAGAAAAACAAGCAAAGGATAATAGTGTTGAGGAATACTTGACTTTTTTAGGATTCAAGGCTAATCCATATCCGTATATGAATAAAGCTGACCTGATTGTTCAAACGTCTCGTTGGGAGGGAAAATCAGTCGTTCTTGACGAAGCGAAAATTCTCGGGAAACCGATTCTTGCCACGGATTACGCAACGGTTAAAGATCAAGTTGAAAATGGTAAGGAAGGCGTTATAGTCGAGATGGATGCAGAATCAATTGCTAGGGAGATTGAGCATTTGGTAGAAGATGAGTCTGTGCTAAACGGGATACGAAATTATCTCATGGCTCGAAATTATGGGAATCAAAGTGAAATTGTGAAATACTATAAATTGTTTGATCAATGATACCTACGAGGAGAAAACCTAATGACTTCATGTTCCACAAATAGGTTTGTGATAAGCAAATCGAAACTTCAAGGATATTTAGCGATATATTTCATGCTGATATCTAATCAGTCAAATTTTAGTGAGATTTATATGACTCCATATAGAACAGTCATTATGGCAGGATTGCTTTGCGTGTTTTTGTTTACTGCAAAAAAAGAAATAAAAACATACTGTACCTTGTTTTTTGCATTTTTAATCATGTATGCCTTACTAATACGATTGAGTGTGGGTGGAATAGGGATACGCATAATTGCGCAATTTCTAGTTGATATACTTGCTGCTTGGCTGGCTGTTTCGATTAATAAACAACATTTCTGGGAAAGATATGTAAAGACAGTTGTTTTTTTGGCATCTATTAGTTTGATGTTATGGCTTTTGAGCATTTTGCAAATCAATATATGGGATCAAATAACACCAGAAATTAATAGTTTGATGTCATATAGAGTATATTCGGATTCAACCAGATATCAGGAGTATTCATTTAAGTTGCATGGGATGTTTCTGTATTCACATAGAACTGTTGATATGAGAAATGTGTCGATATTTACAGAACCAGGAATTTATCAGATGGTATTGAATACTGCGATTTTTGTGCTTCTGTTTTTACGGGATAAATTAGTGTCATTTAGTGATAAAGAAGTTGGACGTGCATTAGTAGTTTTAGCGTTTGCGTTACTTTCAACTCAATCTACAACTGGATATATATCAATTTGTTTTATTATATTGTTCTACTTGCTATTTGAAAAGAGAGATACCACAGAACAAAACTGGAAACAGAAAATTCTTATTGCGCTGTTTTCTATACTACTCTTCTTGATGATAGATTATATGGTGCGTGGTAGCGAGAGTTTTATTCAGGTTTCAATTATCTCGAAACTCTTTTCAAGCAAAAACAAGGTTTCTCTTGATGCATCCGGTATGGCGCGTGCCGATTTGATTTTTCTGGCACTCCAAAGTATGGTGAGACACCCGTTTGGCGTAGGATATTCAAACCTTGGCGCACTTATGGATGTAGAAAATACAGGAATGGCAGGGGCGGCCATTATGCAGTTTGGTGCTGCATGGGGATTTTTGCCGCTTATCGTTGTCGCTTGGTGGATCTTTTACCCGGTGCTGAAATTTTGCCGAAAAAGATATGTGGCGGTTTTGTACATTGTTATGTATATCAATACTGTTTTGGCTCAATCGGATCTTTTTTATCCGGTGTTAATTATGATACCTGTTGGATTATATAGTTTGCATTGTTTCGATACAACATACTTCACAATTAGTAATGATAGAAAGGAGCATGCGAGAATATGAAATTGCTATGGATGTGTAATGTTCCGACAAAGAGAATAGAGCTAATGAAGAATACGCAACAAAGTACATGTGTTGGCGGATGGCTGGAGGGACTTTCGGAGTCTTTACTGGCTGATAAAGATATCGAATTATGCTACTGCTATCCCGAGTATAAGAGTCAAAAGCTGGGACACGGCAAAAAGGATAATTTTAAATACTATGCAATACCCATAAGCTATTATCAGGCGACTGTGGCAATGCAAGAACAATGTGAGTGTGGTAAAATATATAGAAAAATACTGACAGATGAAAAACCTGATGTTATACATTTTTTCGGTACTGAATTTTTGTATACTAGCTATTTTATAAAGATTGCATCGGAGGAAGGATACAAAGATAGGATAGTTACTTCAATTCAAGGACTGGTGTCCGTATACTACGATCATTATTCTGCGGGGCTACCAGATTACATTATGCGACGGAAGACATTAAGCGAAATAAAAGGGAAGTGCTCCTTAATCGATAATAAGAAGAATTACTTACATAGAGGTAAATATGAACAAGATGCCTTGGTAGCTTCTTCTAATATAATAGGGCGCACAACATGGGATAAAGCATGTGCACATTTTATTGCACCGGAGTCAAGATATTATTTTTGCAATGAGAACTTGAGATCTGTATTTTATGATGGCTCTCAATGGGAATATGAAAAATGCAATAAGTATCAGATAGCAATCAGTCAGGCAGGGTATCCCATAAAGGGATTACATAAGGTGATTGAAGCAGTTGCATTGCTGTGCAACGAGTTCCCCGATATCAAAGTTAAAGTGGGAGGGGCAAATATATTTGGAGGAAACTGGATAAAAGGGAATAGCTATGGTATATATATTAGGCAACTATTAAAGAAATATAATCTTCAAGACCAATTTGAATTTGAAGGCTTTTTATCAGCAGAAAAGATGAAGCGACTTCTTTTAGAAAGCAATGTTTTTGTATGTCCATCTTCTATTGAAAATTCACCCAACTCGCTGGGAGAAGCAATGCTACTGGGGGTGCCTTGTGTGGCATCAGATGTTGGAGGAATTGCAGACATGCTGACACACAACGATGAAGGATTCCTATATCCGTTTGATGATTCCTATAAAATGGCTTTTTATATAAGAAAGACTTTCCTAGAAATAGAGGATACAAAAAGAAGAGCTGAATGTGGGAGGAAGCATGCTGTTATTACACATGACCGCAAGAAAAATGCAGAAGCATTAATCGAGATATATCATAAGATTTGTATGAATGGAAGCATTTGTTAAAACAATCAAGACTGAGGAAAATTAGGATGTTGGACATAAGCGAAAAAAACGTGCGAAAAAACATGATACTTAGCACAGTTTACAGAGCGTTGTCGATGGTTATTAGCTATTTATACGTTCCGGTAGTTCTGGCCTACTTAGGCGAAGTAAAATATGGTGTATGGACAACAATATTAAATGTTTTGTCCTGGATTACATATTTCGATATTGGAATCGGTCATGGATTGAGAAATAAGTTGGCCGAAAATCTAGATCGGGAAGGAAACGAAATTAAGTGTAGAAAATATGTCTCCAGCGCATATTTTGCTTTTGGATTAATCGTCCTCTGCGCAATGTGTGGATTTAGTGTGGCGGCAATCTTTGTTAACTGGAATAGTATTTTCGGCGTTTCAAAAGACAATGTAAGTGACAACTTAACATGTGTGATGTGCATTAGTGTGATTTTTATGTGCATCAATTTTTTGCTGTCACTCTGTAAGAGCATTTATTATGCTCTGCAAAAAAATAGCGCTGTAGGACTTATGGGTGTTTTACAGCAATCGCTTATGTTGATGGGAGTGCTATATTTATCAGTAACAAGCGAAGCAAGTCTGCTCAAGGTTGCGATATTCTACGGCCTATCTGATTTTATTGTTGAAATATTATTCACACTGATTTTAACACGTAAGAGCGAAGTTTTTGTGCCGAGCCTTAAATTTGTCTCGAAAGAAGAAACAAAATCCACAACAAATCTTGGAATGCTGTTTTTCATTTCTCAAATATCGGCACTTATTTTGTTCACGACGGATAATCTAATTATTTCTCATTTCATTGGGCCGGCGGAAGTGACATCCTATAGTCTGGTAAATAAACTGTACACGGCAGGGACGGCTGTCTTTGCGATGCTAGTCACGCCATATTGGTCGAGAACATCCGTTGCAAAGTCTCATAATGATTATCGATTGATAAAAAAAGGAATTCATGAGATGCAATGTTTGTTAGGATTGGGTATTGTGGGTGTATTAGTGCTTATGGTTATATTTAAACCTCTTGCTAGAGTGTGGCTTCAAAAAGAGCTTGACTATGCACCAGGATTGATTCCGCTGATGGCTGTGTATGCTATTATATATATGTGGAATGCAGTATATTCACAGGTTGCTAATGGATTATCTTTAATGCGGGTTATTGTTCCAGTAGGAATCGTTCAAGGAATTGTAAATATTCCGCTCTCGCTTTTTTTTCTGTTGAAAATGAATATGGGCGTTGTAGGTGTGCTGCTGGGCACAGTATTATCTTTTATGGTTTCTGCTATTGCTGTCCCGATTGCGGTAAATAAAGAAATTTGTATCCATATGAGAGATAAAAGTTGATTAGAAAGAAGGAAAAATGGTGTGAAGAAAATATTGTATGTTGGTCAGATAGCGATTGAGGGAAGTGCGTCATGCACACATGTTCGAAACCGAGCTAGATTTTTCAACAATATTGGTTATGAAGTCTATGGCCTTAGTGAGTGTCCAAAGAATGAGTGCGACAAAGTAGAAGATACTGATTTTCTCAAATACATCTATATGAAACCGTTTCATGGAAAAGGTAAGGTTAGAGGCGCAGGTTGGATAGCAGACCAATTCTTGGGTATTCATACGTATAATGAGATTATTAGAGCATTGAAATTCATTTCACCAGATATTATAATTCTGTACGAATTGAATTCAATTGTTGTGGAAGAACGTATTAGAGCTTATTGTGAAAGGCACAATATCAGGCTAATTATAGAAGTAACCGAATGGATGGAGGTTGAGAACAGAAAAGAAATCGCAACAAGAGGAATCGTATGGCAAAAAGATATTCAAAAACGTTATATCGATAAAAGATGTGGGAATATTATAGCCATTAGCGAGTTCTTATACGAACACTATAGAAATCAGGGATGTAATGTAATAAGGCTGCCACCATTGGTTTACGATTTTGCGGACAAAGATCAGGTCTTTCGTGATAGGGATGCTGTGAAATTGCGCCAGGTTAAGCTCGTGTTTGCTGGAACGACCGATTTTAAAGACTATCTGGAACCAATGTTAAAGGCGATCCGAAAGATAAACAATAACGAGATTAAGATTATTTTTGACGTTGTAGGACCAAGTCCTGATGCAATTGAGAGTATGTTGGAATGTTCCAGCCCAACACAATATGGAATAAATTGCTATGGCCGTTTATCTCATGAGAATACGTTATCGATTGTAAGAAAAGCAGATTTCTCTGTTTTGATGCGTGAAAATAAAAGGTATGCGAAAGCTGGAGTATCCACAAAATTTGTTGAAGCAATGAGCTTGGCAGTTCCAAGCATTTGTACAGCTGTTGGTGGAACAGATGCTTTTGTAACTGATGGCGTTGATGGGGTCCTTATAAAAGATAATAGCGTACATGAAGTGTTAGATAAGTTGATGCAGATTGTCAATATGGATTCTTCGGAGATTCTTCAAATGAAGTTGAACGCATTAAATACAGCAAAACAAGTATTTTCGGAAGGACAGTATTATAATGTTGCGAAGTGCTTTCTGGAAGGAGAAGGATTTGATAGTCAAAACAAAGAAGAAGCTAAGCTATAAGTTGATAAGCACATATAAAACAGAATTGATGGGAGTAGCGGCAATTAGCGTACTTATTGGTCATGCGGGCACTGCAATTATGGCAGACACAGGTGCTATTTTATTGGTGCCTAAAATGGCTACATTAATTTGCACGCTAATGTATATGTTTTTCTTTCTTTCTGGATTTGGATGTTTTTATTCGTTGAATAAATCTAATGACATACATAAATTTTATAATAATCGTATTAAAAAAGTGCTGTTGCCATATTTGGTGATTAGTTCCATAGCATATGCGATTAAGTATTTTATCCTTGAATTTAGTTTCCGTAAATTTATTGAGGCAGAGTTTTTCATTTCTTTTTGGATGAAAAATGAAGGAGCGTGGTATATTGCGGTTGTGGCAGTGTTATATGTGGTTTATCCAGTGCTTTACAATATCCAAAAATCCACAAAAGGTAAAAAAACTATAGTAGTAGCATTATTGATTATTCTCTGTTCAACTGTTATAATGGGCTATATAAATGAACCTTGGAAGTACAATGTGAACTATTCCTATGTTGGACATTTTGGTGGCCCTCTTATGGGAACCTTTTGCTTTATTGTTGGAAGCTGGATTGCTGAAGAATCTCTTGATAAAAATGAATACTCCTATTTATTGGTAGTGGTTATGGTTTTGATTTGGCCTTTGTCAAAAATGATTCCAACCATAAGATATAGCCCGTCAATATCTTTAATAGCAAGTGTGTTTTTGGGAATGTCAGGAGTTTTTATTTTGCCATTCGGATTTCAGAGGATGCCACAGGGGGTTAAAGAAAAAAGTTTGACATTTTTAAGGAAAATAGGGGGGGGGACACTAGAGCTTTATCTAACAAATATATATGTTAACGATTTGCTACGTCAATTGAATGTTAGATTTCCTAATGATCAGTATCGAATAAAATATAGCATCTGCTTCACAGGCTTAGGCGTATTATTAGCGATTATACTGATTGAAGGGAAAAAGCGTATTAAGCGTTTATACGCTAAATAAGAACTCTTTGAAATTTGTTTATGAGGTGTAAAGATTATGAATAACAAAACTTTTGATAACGCAACCCTTATGATTACTGGTGGTACTGGTTCTTTTGGTTCTACCGTTCTGAAGCACTTCCTGGATTCTGACCTGAAAGAGATTCGTATCTTCTCCCGTGACGAGAAGAAGCAGGACGATATGCGACATGAGCTTCAGGCCAAGCATCCGGAGGCCGCTAAGAAGGTCAAGTTCTATATCGGCGATGTCCGCAACCCCCAGTCCATCAAAGATGCCATGCCTGGTGTTGACTATATTTTCCACGCTGCCGCTCTGAAGCAGGTTCCTTCCTGCGAGTTCTTCCCCATGCAGGCTGTTCAGACCAACATTATCGGTACGGATAACGTTCTGCACGCTGCTATTGATGCTGGTGTTAAGCGTGTTGTCTGCCTGTCCACCGATAAGGCGGCTTACCCCATCAACGCTATGGGCATCTCCAAAGCCATGATGGAGCATGTTATTTACGCCAATGCCCGTGTGGCTGCGGAGCGTGGTGGCACCACTATCTGCTGCACCCGTTACGGCAACGTCATGTGCAGCCGCGGCTCTGTCATTCCTCTGTTCATCGACCAGATCAAGGCTGGTAACCCCATCACCATCACCGATCCCAACATGACCCGTTTCCTGATGAACCTGGACGAGGCTGTGGATCTGGTCTTGTTCGCTTTCCAACATGCAAATCCCGGTGATTTGTTCATCCAGAAGTCTGATGCTTCCACCATTGGCGATTTGGCAAAGGCAGTCCAGCAGTTGTTTGGTGATACCGGCACGAACATCATCGGCACTCGTCACGGCGAGAAGCTGTTCGAGACCCTGATGACCCGTGAGGAGCGCCTGCGTAGCGAGGATATGGGTCATTACTTCCGCGTGGCTGCGGATAACCGTGACCTGAACTACGACAAGTTTGTGGTTAAGGGTGAGGTACATACCATGGCAGATGAATCCTACACCAGCCACAATACAAACCGTTTGGATGTGGAAGGCACCGTTAAGAAGATCCTGACCACCGAATATGTCCAGAACGCACTGAAGGGTATCCCGAATGTCTAAGGAAAAGCTGCTGCTGGGTGGTGCCGGTGGCTTCGGGCGCATGGTGGCGGAGCAGGCGATGCTCCAATACGATTGCGCTTTTGTGGATGATGGACAGTCTGTGGGTGCTGAGATCTGTGGCATTCCGGTGGTTGGCGGCCTTGCCGATTTACCGGAGCTGCGGAAAGAGTACAGCTTGCTGGTGGTAGGCATCGGCAACAATCAGTTCCGGGCACAGGTGTATGAGAAAGCAAAATCACTTGGCTATGCGTTCCCAAACATCATTGCTCCCAGTGCCTACGTCAGTCCGTTTGCTGAAGTCGGCTGTGGCTGTGTGGTGCTGCAAAACGCTTGTATCCAGAATGGAGCCTCTGTCGGAAGCGGTGTTTTGCTGAATGCAGGAACGGAAGTCCACTGTGATGCAACGGTAGGGGACTACGCCTTGATCTACACCAGTAGCGTGATTCGCACAGGTGCAACTGTGGGGAACTTTGCCCGCATCGGCAGCAACTGCACCATTTGCAATAATGCAACAGTGCTGGATGGTGCAGTTGTTTCGGACTGCACCGCAGTACATTAAAGAGGTGAGAGGATGAACATTCTAGTCACAGGTGCCAAGGGTATGGTGGGAACCGCCCTGTGCAACAACCTGAAAAACATCCGGGATGGGAAAAATAAGACCCGCCCGGCGTTGAATATTGAAGAAATCTTCGAGTATGATCTGAACTCCACCCCGGAGGAGCTGGACGAATACTGCCAGAAAGCAGACTTCGTGTTCAATCTGGCAGGCGTGAATCGCCCGGAGAACCCGGAAGACTTCATGAAAGGCAACTTCGGCTTTGCATCCGACTTGCTGAGCTGCCTGAAAAAGCACAACAACAAGGCAACCATCATGCTGTCTTCCTCCATTCAGGCCACCCTGGCAGGCCGTTTTGGCAACAGCGAGTATGGTCGTAGCAAGAAAGCTGGCGAGGAGCTGTTCTTCCAGTATGCTCGGGAGACCGGGGCAAAGGTGGCGGTCTATCGCTTCGTCAACCTGATGGGACACAGCCGCCCTAAATACAACAGTGCCGTCAGTACCTTCTGCTGGGCGGTTGCCAATGATGAGCCTTTCACCGTCAACGACCGCAGCACCGAGCTGGAGCTGTTGTACATCGACGACCTTGTAGAAGGAATGTTCGACCTGCTGGAAGGCAAGGAGCAGCACTGTGAATTTGACGGGGTAGAGACTGTTCTGAAAGCAGACGGTCGCTACTGCTGCGTTCCTGTGACACACAAGGTCACATTGGGCGAGATCGTGGACTTGCTGCAAGAGTTCAAGGCACAGCCGACTACGCTCATGATGCCCAAGATGCCGGACGGCAGCTTTGCCAAGAAGCTGTATTCCCTGTACTTGACCTATCTGCCTACGGACAAGTTTAAGTATGCCCTGAAGATGAACGTGGACAACCGTGGCTCTTTCACCGAGCTGGTGCACACCGCTGACTGCGGACAGGTGAGCATCAATATCAGCCGCCCGGGAATCACCAAGGGGCAGCACTGGCACAACTCCAAGTGGGAGTTGTTCATTGTAGTGGCTGGGCACGGTTTGATTCAGGAGCGAAACATCAACACCGGAGAAACGGTGGAGTTTGAGGTTTCTGGCGATAAGATCGAGGCTGTCCACATGATTCCCGGCTGGACTCACAATATTATCAACCTGTCCGAGACGGAGAATCTGGTGACGGTAATGACCTGCAACGAGATTTTTAACCCCAATCACCCGGATACCTTTTTTGAGCAGGTGTAAAGGAGAAAAACAATGGCTGATTATAGCAATGTATCGTTTAAGAATAACGGCAAGCTGAAGCTGCTGATTATCGTGGGCACTCGCCCGGAGATTATTCGCCTGGCGGCTGTCATCAACAAAACTCGCAAGTATTTCGATGTGATACTGGCGCATACCGGTCAGAACTACGACTACAATCTGAACGGCGTGTTCTTTCATGATTTGCAGCTGGCTGACCCGGAAGTATACATGAACGCCGTGGGTGCAGATTTGGGCGAGACAATGGGCAACATTATTTCTGAGAGCTATAAGCTGATGGTTGCCATCCAGCCAGATGCTGTGCTGGTTCTGGGCGATACCAACAGCTGCCTGAGCGTTATCGGTGCAAAGCGGTTGCACATCCCCATCTTTCATATGGAAGCGGGCAACCGCTGCAAGGACGAGTGTCTGCCGGAAGAAACCAATCGCCGTATCGTGGACATCATCTCCGATGTGAATATGGCGTACTCCGAGCATGCTCGCCGCTATCTGGCAGACACCGGTTTGCCCAAAGAGCGCACCTATGTTACCGGTTCTCCCATGGCAGAGGTGCTACACCAGAACCTTAGTAAGATTGAAGCTTCCGATATTCACACCCGTCTGGGACTGGAGAAGGGAAAGTACATCCTTCTGTCTGCCCACCGGGAGGAAAACATCGACACAGAGAAGAATTTCACTTCTCTGTTCACCGCTATCAACAAGATGGCAGAAAAGTACGATATGCCCATCCTGTACTCTTGCCATCCCCGTAGTCGCAAGCGTTTGGAGCAGAGTGGCTTCGTGCTTGACAAGCGTGTGATTCAGCATGAGCCGCTGGGCTTCCATGACTACAATTGTTTGCAGATGAACGCCTTTTGCGTGGTGTCCGACTCCGGTACATTGCCGGAGGAAAGCAGCTTTTTCACTAGCGTAGGACATTCCTTCCCGGCGGTGTGCATCCGCACCTCTACCGAGCGACCCGAAGCACTGGATAAGGGCGACTTTATCCTTGCAGGTATTGATGGTGACCATCTATTGCAGGCAGTCGATGTGGCTGTTGAGATGAATAAGAATCGTGACATTGGTATTCCGGTTCCAGATTATGTGGATGAGAATGTGTCCGATAAGGTTGTCAAAATCATCCAGAGTTATACTGGTGTAATTGATAAAATGGTGTGGCGAAAATATTAATGCTACTTGACAACTAGAGGAAAGAGGATATGCTTTTGAGAGCAGAGCAGAGCAGAGCAGAGCAGAGCAGAGCAGAGCAGAGCAGAGCAGAGC
>ENA-ORPH01001676-ORPH01001676.1-human-gut-metagenome-genome-assembly--contig:-NODE-1676-length-20555-cov-6.186195_pt1 | contig 20555 bp, 20 predicted proteins | sample MGYA00242142_ERZ509074 | MGnify/ENA primary metagenome ERZ509074 (study PRJEB26280, sample SAMEA2338724) | human gut metagenome | biome: human gut; feature: human-associated habitat; material: faeces...
AGAGAGGAAATGTCTCTATCCTTTTGGTTCCCTTTTGGAATTTGCTCGTTTATAGCTCAATCAGAAAAAGTACCTGGAAGACTATGCAAGACAAAATGGCTTCACAAACATCCGGCATTACTCTGACGACGGCTACACCGGTACGAACTTTGATCGACCGGCATTCACCCAGATGATGAGTGATATTGAGGCTGGCCTGGTCAGTACTGTGATCGTCAAGGACATGAGCCGATTTGGCAGAAACTATCTGGAAGTCGGCTTCTACACCGAAATAGCATTTCCTGAAAAAGGCATCCGGTTCATCGCCATCAACAACAGCGTCGACAGCGATAATCCGACAGAGAACGAGTTCACGCCGTTCATCAACTTGATGAATGACTGGTATGCCAAAGATACCGGACGCAAGATCACAGCGATCTTCAAATCCCGTATGGCAGAGGGCCTGCGCTGCAGTGGCTCGATTCCTTTCGGTTTCGTGCGGCTGCCTGGAGACAAGCAGACGCTGGTTGTTGACCCGAAGGCAGCATCCATCGTGCGCCGTATCTTTGAACTGACCGCATCCGGTATGAATCCGCCGGCCATTGCAAGTTTGCTGACCAGCGAGCATGTCCCGCCGCCTTCCATCTATGCAGCTCAGAATCATCCTGAGGCATTTCACTGCAGGAAGATGATCAATCCTGATCTGTGGTCGCCAAATGCTGTAAGAGATATCCTTGACCGTGAAGAATACCTCGGTCATACGATTCTCGGCAAATCGGTCAAAAAGACCTTTCGAGGCAAAAAGCGTCGTTTAACGAAGCCCAGTGAGCGGATGTTCTTTCCGAACACGCATGAGGCGATCATTGACCAGACTACATGGGATCAGGCACAGAAAATGCGGAAACGGTGTACACGGCGCAGACCCAACGGAACTCACACACATATGCTGTTTGGTCTGACCTTCTGCCCCGACTGTGGGAAGAAGCTGGCACTGGTGCAGAACCGAACGGGCGATCAGGATTGCGCCTACTCCTTCCGCTGCAGCAATTATCGGAATGCTTATCATCCGTGTACTGTCCATTCGATTGCTGTTTCATCGCTGGTCGAAACTGTCAGGCTCTCACTCAAAGTGATTGCCTTGGATTCGCTGGAGAATGAAGAAACGTTTCGTGCCAAGCTGACTGCTCAATGGGCAGAACAGCACAGCGTTGAAATGGCAGAATGGAAAAAGGAATTGAGTGCTGCAACCAAGAGGATCAATGAGCTGGATAAGTTGATTCGTGGTTTGTACGAAGATCGCCAGCTGGGTAGAATGCCTGCTCGCCAGGTTGACAGGCTGATGATGCAGTACGATCAGGAGCAGGAAGAACTTGAAGCCAAGGCAGCCGAGCTCCAGCAGAAGATCGACGATACCAAGTCTGGCAAAACCGAGCCTGACAAGTTTCTTAAAGCAATCCGCAAATATCGGGACTTTGAAGAACTCACTCCCGAAATGGCTTTTGAGCTGATCGAGCGAATTGAGGTACATCAGCGACAACGGAATGACGAAACCGGTGAATGGTCGCAGCGGATTGACATTCGCTTCGCCTTTATCGGTGAATATAAGCCGAACCCTGAAAGGATGGCTATTGAAATCGCGCAGATCTGCGAGAAAAAAGAAGCAGCCAAAGCTGCACGGAAGGCAGAACGGACTGCACAGGCAAAAGCCAAAGAAAAGGAACGCCGTGTTCAGCGCCGGTTGGAACTGGAGCAACGAGCCAAGGTCGATCCGGAGGCAGCTGCTCAGTTGGCAGCTGATAAGGAAAAGAAGCATGAATACAATGTGACTGCCTACCAAAAGCGTAAAGCCAGGGAAATAGAAAAAGCTATTGGCGACGGAACCTATGTCGCACCGAATCCCTATGCTTCGATGAGCCAAAGCGAGCTTGCCCAGATTGCCGGTACCGATCCTGGTGCTGCCGAAGAACTTGAAAAGCGCCGTGCCTATGGTCGAGCCAAACAGGCTGAGTATCGTGCTAAAGCCAAGGAGCGTATGCAGACTGATCCTGAGTATGCCGCCAAGGCCAGGGAAAAGGCGGCAAGATACAATGCAACTGCCAAGGCGAAGCATGACAGCCTTGTCGAACGAGCCAAGACTGACGAAGCGGCTGCAGCAGAACTTGCGGATTACACCGCTCGCCGCCGTGCAAGTGTCCGGGCTTGTGAAGAACGGAAGAAACAGAGAGCTGAATCTGATCCTGTCTTTGCAGAGGAGTACAAAGCAAAAACCCGAGCTAAGAACCAGCACTATAGCGAGCTGGCAAAGCAGAAGCGGAAGGAACTCCGGGAATCAGCTGCAACTGATCCGCAAGCAGCTGAAGAACTCGCTGCCCAGCGAGCTAAAGCAACAGAGTATGTACTGAGTAGCAGAAAACGGATCAAGGAAAATGCTGCCACCGATCCAGCCGCCGCTGCAAAGCGTGAGCACTACCTGGAGTATCGACGCCAGTATGATACCGAGCGCAAGCATAACCTGATCGCCGCCGCACAAACTGATCCACTCGCAGCCGAAAGGCTTGCTATGGAACGCCGCAACGCTGTTGAAGCAACACAGCGCTGGAAGGCCAAACGTAAGGAAGCCGCAGCCACCGCAGCGATCTGATGGACGATGAAAGGAGAACCACTATGAGTAACAAGATGACCGCCTTGTATGCCCGATCCGCCGCGAACAATCCGGAACACATCACCCAGCAGATAAACGACATTGTGATCTTCGCCCACGCTAATCACTTCACGAATACCTGCCGCTTCACCGATGATGGATACTCCGCCTTTGACAATGAGCGTCCCGGTCTCACGGCTCTGCGGACTGCCATCCTGGCAAAGGAGATCGGTACCATCATCGTGACGGATATGACCCGTATCACTCGTGTTTACAAAGAGGTCTGCGCCTTCGCTGATATGGCTGAAGAGAATGGCGTGAGGCTGATTGCCATCACCGATAAAGTCGATATCCTGCCTAAGCGTATCCATGACGATGACAACGGTCTGGACTATGTGCTGCATGGCGACTACTATCTGCCGGTGCTCCTCGATCCCGAACTGGAAGACCATCGTCCCCTGGGCAAGTGGGGCATGATGCGGATGGACTACCTGAAGGAACATCGACCTCTCCAGTACGAGCTGCTGCTTTTAAGCGGCGAGCTGCACACCCACCTTGCCGATCTGGACGAACAGGCCCGTGAACGCCATAACATCATCGTCAAGCAGATGGTTCTGAGTGAAGGCATCACCGAGCAGACGAAGATGCGGGACCAGCTGGGCTGGGTCGGCAGGATGAACAACATCGCTGCCAAGGCCGACGAGATCATCCGCACAGAACTGATTTTCAACTGATAAGCAGGAGGACATTGCCATGAAGGTACTGAAGCTGATTTCGAAGATTCTTGTTTCTCCTTTTATTCTTGCTGTCGGGATCGTATATGTCCTGGGCAATGTCCTCACTGCGGTTTCGTCCATCGTCACTAATCTGGTCGGCACTTTCTTCATCTTCGGTGCCGTGTGCGGCTGGATCACCCACGCCAAGGAAGGGCTGGTCTGGCAGGCGGCAATCACCGGCGCGATTATCCTGTTCCTGCCGCTGATCGTAAAGGGGCCGCTGGAACTGGTGCTCCATCTGTCCGGCCTGTTGATGAAGATCATGGCATGGCGCTGAGCTGATTGTCGATAAGGCAAGTTTGCATTACCCAGTTTATCAGTAATTGGAGCCTATCGGTCGCTTTTTGCCGTAGTCTATGCTATAATACGAGAGGAGCTTCTATATGAATACCGAAGGGAAATATGCGCTAATGACCAATTGTACCGTGTACATTGACGAAGCTGGCGATCTTGGCATCAATCGCGGAACGAAATGGTTCGTCCTAACTGCCTGCATCGTTGACAAGAACGACGAGCCTGTTGTCCGTGCCAGGATGCAGGAGATTAAGAAACGACTGAACATCCGCGAGATCCATACCCGCAAGGTGACGGATTTCAACAAGCGTGCCTACATCGTCCGTGAGCTGAATGACATTCCTTTCACCTATATGAATGTGCTGGTTGACACCACACTATTCGATCGGGAAAAGATCCCTGATTCGTCCATTGCGTACAACTATGTATGCAAGTACCTGCTGCAGCGAGTGTCTGTCTATCTGAACGATACAGACAGAGTGGCTGATGTGGTGCTTTCTGCCAGGGGAACATCCAAAGACGGCGAATTGATCGAGTACATTCAGGACAAACTGCTTCCGTATCGGGGAAATCGAATTGATCAGGAACGCTTTGGGAAGGTCACGGCAAAAGCCGCAGCTGAGTGGGATCTGTTGCAACTGGCTGATGTATGTGCAACCTCCATGTTCCTGGGCTACGAAGTGAACGGTTGGGGCTTCTGCGTGCCTTGCTACACACAGGCACTTGATTCGCATCTGCTGAGACATCACAACCATCTTGAATCCTATGGCATCAAGTTTTTCCAGGAATCCATGCGCCCTGATTCAGGTGAGTTGATGTCCATGCGAATTTGCGCAAAAAAAGAAAGGATACCCGGCGCGACTACCACATGACAAGCATGCTGGTTAAGAAACCCTCGCGTGATCCGGCGTCATCCTATCCACCACTATTATATGCGACTTCAGACAAAAAATCAATACCTTGAATGAATTTCCAATCCCTTTTGAGCGACCCGCAGCCATGCGAGCCGCTTTCTTTTTGCTCATTTTTACATCAAACACATATTCAGGAGGATTTCTTTATGAAGAATTCTATCAAGAACATTACCGTCAACGGTATCAATTACTATCTCGTGGGCAACTGCTATATGCCCACTGCGTCCGGCCTTGTGCCTGATCGTCGCACCGGTGTTTACGGCATGATCCATCTGAAGTATCTCCAGATGGCCCATCCTGATGATGTAGTTGAACTCATTGCCAGCGGTCGTATCCGTCAGTATCTGCTCCGCGTCGATCTGCTTGTGAAGCAGTACATTCAGGATCGTGAAAAGCTGGCTCCTATCCCGCAGCTGTCTGATCCTGCTTTCGAGGAGAAGTACATCCGTCACAACAGTGTGAGCCATAACGCCACCTGCAAGGCTGAGAACAAGTACATTTTGTCCGGTCTGCACCGAGACATTCTGGCCGGAATCAAGGAGCCTGATAGTGAACCCATCGACAAGGTCTTCAAGATTACGATCCAGGATGACGAGCGTACTTCCGAAGTATCTTTTGAAGAGTGGCTTGATAGGCATCCCTTTGAGAAGATTGCCTTTATGAAAGCCAAAGATGTTCGTAGGAAGTACAAGAAGTCCCGTCCGCCTTGCGGCTCCTTTGAACAGTGGCTGGATATGCATCCCTATGAGAAGGAGATCTACGATCGAGCAGAGCGTATTCGTCGCAAGTACAAGAAGGACTGTGTTCTGCGTCGCAGGGAGAAGGAATGTGCCCTGCACCGTAAGGAGGTTCACTGATATGATCTTCAATGTGCGTCTGCGCCAGTCCCGTGTGTACGATACTGCTGTCGAGGCGGATACTGCTGAACAAGCTGTGCAGCTTGCCAGAAAGGCAAGTCGGCATGATCCCGCCAATTGGCTGCTGAAGGTCCTGTCCGCAAGGTCAGCGTTGAACCGGCTCCTGACCAAGTGTTGCCTGATTGCAGCGAGGCCCAGCTGGACGAACTGATGGACGAGATCGTGGCTGAAATTATCGCCAGCATCTATTTCAGCGATGATAATCCCGATAACCCCGCTCCGATCATTCTCTTGGCTGAATAAATACGGCCTACAACGAATGGAATAAACAAACACCCTCTGGGTGGACTGCCTTTCTGCTCTCCACTCGGAGGGTGAAATCATATGGTCTACACCGATGATTTTGAAAGGAAAATGATGATGTACATGGCAACGATGCCGAGGCGAGACCCAGCCATCGATATGTTCCTTGACCAGAGAGAGGAAGAACGGCTCCTGGAGGAAGAATGGTCAGCTTTTGGTGAGGATGATGGCTGGATGGACTGTTGGGGCAGCATATACTCCAGCGAGGCGCTGGTGGACGAGATGGACCGGCTGAACGATATAGCCGATGATATGGAATATGATTTGGACTAAGAATAGATACCAGATGAGTTTGCTCTGAAGGTCAGCTACGATAATGTAGTTGGCCTTTTACTATTTTGACAGCACTATCCTGTGCAGAAACGGAGGAATACATGCCTGCATCCTATGGCTATGTCCGTGTTTCATCCAGAGATCAAAACGAAGATCGGCAGATTATTGCCATGAACGATGCTGGCATCACCGGCAAGTTCATCTTCATTGATAAACAGAGCGGCAAAGACTTTGATCGGCCTGAATACCAACGGCTGCGGCGAGAACTGAAAAAAGGCGATACCCTGTTCATTAAGAGCATCGACCGTCTGGGCCGCAATTACAACGAGATTCTACAGCAGTGGCAGGAAATCACCAAGGACATAGGGGCGGATATTGTTGTGCTGGATATGCCATTGCTGGATACGCGGCAACGAAAAGACCTGATGGGCACTTTGATTGCAGATATCGTTTTGCAGTTGCTCAGTTATGTTGCACAGACAGAACGTGACTTCATCAAGCAACGCCAAGCGGAGGGAATTGCTGCTGCAAAGGCTCGAGGAGTTCAGTTTGGACGGATACCATCTATTAGACCGAGTGAATATCAGGAGTACGCAGAGCGCTGGAGTCGCGGTGAAGTGTCTGCACGACAGGCTGGAAAAGCTTTAGGCATAGCACATACGACATTTCTCGATTGGTTGAAAAAAGATGGAAAGAAATAATGTGTCAGATCTGACCAGTTTTCCGTCTGATATGTAGAAAAAATGGTGTGAATAGTAGACTTTTCGCACCAGATGTGCTATAGTAATAAATGGGTTCGTATATCCAGAAAACACGGCAGTTTTACACGCTTCTTGTAGTTTTTCTCACAGGAAACGGGGTGGTGTGTAAAGTCTGCTTTATGCTCATTTTACCATAACTGAATCAATAAAGGAGCTGTCATCATGAGCAAGTTCATCATTGCCTGTCCTGTCTGTCACAATTATGCTGAAGCCAGTACCGGTTTTTTTGCCAGCAAACACATCCGTTGTGCCTGTGGCAATGTGATTAACGTGAAGACTGACCGCATGACAACCAAGGTTTGCCCGTCATGCGGCAATAATGTGGTCTACGATCAGGCAGAAGGCAAAGATGCCAAGTGCCCGGTATGCAAGGCACAGCTGGTGACAGATGAAAACTACAGCAATCTCGTACACTTCCGTTGCGGCACCTGCGGTTGCCAGCTTCAGGCAGCAAAGAACGCATCTGCCATCACCTGCCCGGTGTGTGATACCGTAGCTGATGTGCAGGCTGAGATCAAGAAGGCTGAGGTGCGTGATGCGGCTATTCCTGCCGTCATCAATTACGAAGGCGATAATCAGACCTTCGTGTGGAAGCACCCCATGACGGACTTTGTCACTGGTAGTCAGCTGATCGTGCACGAGAGCCAGGAAGCTATCTTCTTCCGCAATGGCGAGGCGCTGGATTCCTTCGGCCCCGGTCGCTATACGCTGGAAACCGGCATCATGCCGAAGATGAGCAGCCTGTATCCGCTGCCGGTGCAGGGTCAGCCCTTCCATGCAGAGGTGTATTTCGTCAATCTGGCTACCCAAATGGGCATCAAATGGGGCACCAACAGCAAGGTGGGCATGTTCGACCCTGCCAGCGGCCTGCATGTTGAACTTGGTGCCAGCGGCAGCTTCAATCTGCGCGTGACCGAGCCGCGCAAGCTGCTCATCAAGCTGGTGGGCACCACAGGCGGTTTGACGCAGAGCGATCTGTTCAACGAGAGCAGTATGACCGTTGGTTCGGGCAATGTGGAAATCACCATGAAGTCCGCAGGCGGATATTTCCGTACCATGGTCATGAACAAGGTGAAAGCGAACCTCGCCAAGATCATCAAAGCCAACAGCATCAGCGTACTGGAGCTGGATGAGCACATCGACATGATCAGCGCCGGTCTGAAGGAAGCGATCAACCCCGAACTGGCGGAGTATGGCCTGACCATGCCGGAGTTTTATGTCAGCAATATCGTTACGCCTGACGATGATCCCAACTTCCGCCGCATGAAGCAGCAGTATGCTGATAAGTATCTGAAGATCCGCGAGGAAGAAATTCGCAAGGCAGAGGCAGAAGCTGCCTTCGAGCGCAAGGCTGTTGAGGCACAGACCGAGGCCCGCATGCGCGTCATCGGCGCCCAGGGTGACGCAGACATCACCCGTATCAAGGCGCAGGCAGAGGCTGAAGCCTACCGCATGAAGGCCGAAGCCGAGGCCATGGAAATGAAGATGAAGGGCTACACCTATCAGCAGGAAACCGCCCGCCAGGTGGGCATTGAAGCCATGAGGAACGGTGGTGCCGCTGGTGGTATCAGCGGCATGACCGGCGAAATGATGCAGATGGGTGTTGGCTTGGGTGTGATGGGCAGCGTGATCGGCATGACCAAGGATGCTGTCAGCCCTGTAGTCAACCAGACCGCACAGACCGTGCAGCAGGCAGCTGCTGTCTCCGGGTGGGATTGCGCCTGCGGTCAGAAGAACATCATGAGCAAATTCTGCCCGGAGTGCGGCAGCAAGAAGCCGGAGCCCGTTGCTCCTGCGGGCTGGAACTGCACTTGCGGTGCGAGCAACATTACCAGCAAGTTCTGCCCTGAATGCGGCGCAAAGAAGCCTGCTCCTGCAACATGGGACTGTGGTTGCGGCAACAGCGGTATCACGGCAAGGTTCTGTCCTGAGTGCGGAACCAAGCGGCCTGAATAAGGAGGATGACGGCAATGAAACTGACAAAGCACGCGTGGATCCTTTGGAGCATCGCACTGGCTGTTGTGCTGGTGCTGGCGCTGGTCATTCCCTTTGCGAAAACGGCTGTTTACTGGATTGGTCTGCTGTGCACGGTGGCGATGTTTGGTGTGTGCGCTCTCGCTTTCGTTCGTGCCTTCCGCAAGGACAGCACGCTGGAAAGCAAGCTGCTTGGCTGGCCAATTTTCAAAGTTGGTTATGTGGCAGTGATCGTGCAGCTCGTTGTGGGCTTTGCTTTGATGGGACTGGCTGCTCTTTGTCCAGTGTGGGCCGCTGCCATTGTTGAAGTGGCTGTGTTTGCTGTGACAGTCTTCTGCATGACGGTAAAGGATGCTGCGCGTGAGGCAGTGACTACGGCTGAAGTCAAAGTTGCCGACAACACCGCTGCATGGAAGGCGATCCGTGCCCGCGCGAATGCTATTGCTGCTGAAACCGGACATCCGGATATCAAGAAGCTGGCTGAGGAGATTCGATATGCTGATCCTATGCCGACAAGTATGGATGGCGAGATTGCACAGATGCTGGAGACGCTGAGCAGCTATGCGGATGCAGCAAACATCAAAAAGGCACTAGGAATGATGGAACAGCGCCAATCGTTCTCAAAGGAGGAAAAGTGAATGAATCGTCTCTTTTCTCGTAATGTTGATACCTATAAAAACGCAGATATCAATTGGAGAATGAATACTGAAGATAATGTTGAAAACTACATAGTACTTGCAGAAGGTTATCGTGATAGCACTATACAGCTGTTGCAGGATTTATTGACTGATAATGCAGGTCATCGTGCTGATTCAATCATATTTCCAATAATGTTTTGTACATATCAGTATGTCGAACTTGTCCTCAAAGCAATTCTTATACTCAACGGCAGATTGAATGGGAAAGCCAATCATAATATAAAGCAGTATCTCGCTGATGTTGAGCAACTTCTTGTTGATGACGGGAATTTACAACAAGAGGTCAGTAATCACCTTAGTGTTATATCAACATACATTGATGATATCTATGGGAACATTTCCTATACAGACCTGAAAGGAAAACAAAGCATGGCTTTTGAGTTTGCAAGATTCCCTACTGGAAATGATGGACTAACCCCTTTATTCTATGTAAAGGGAAATGATGAACTGATTTCTATTGATTTGGAGAACTACCTAAGTATGGTTAAGAACATGGCAGATGTCCTTGACGGACTCTTTCAAATGTACATTAACAGGGAGGGTGCAAACTGATGATCATCAAATGTAAGATGTGCGGCGGCGACCTTCGCCCCGCGGAGAACGCTACGACCTGCGAATGCGAGTATTGCGGCAGCGTGCAGACCATCCCGAAGCTGGACAACGAGCGTCGGCTGAACCTGTATGACCGCGCCAACCATTTCCGCAGGAACAACGAATACGACAAGGCCATGGGTATCTTCGAGCAGATCCTGCAGGATGACAGGACCGATGCGGAAGCCTACTGGTCTCTGGTACTGTGCCGCTATGGCATTGAGTATGTTGAGGATCCCGCGACGAAGAAGCGTATCCCCACTGTCAATCGCGCCCAGTTCACCTCCATCTTTGCGGATGATGACTACAAGTCTGCCCTGGAGTATGCCGACAGCGTGCAGAAGAGCATCTACGAAACCGAGGCGAAGGCCATCGATGATATTCAGAAAGGCATTCTGGACATCTCCAAGAAGGAAAAGCCCTTTGATGTGTTCATCTGCTACAAGGAAACAGACTCTGAGGGCAAGCGCACACCGGACAGCGTGCTAGCCAATGATCTGTATCACCAGCTGACCCGCGAGGGCTTCAAGGTGTTTTTCAGCCGCATTACGCTGGAGGACAAGCTGGGTCAGCAGTATGAGCCGTACATTTTTGCTGCTCTGAACAGTGCGAAGGTCATGGTGGTATTGGGCACTAAGCCCGAGTACTTCAATGCTGTTTGGGTGAAGAACGAATGGAGCCGCTATCTGAAGCTCATCCGCAGTGGTGCCAACAAAACCCTCGTGCCCGCCTATAAGGACATGGATCCCTACGATCTGCCGGAGGAATTCAGCCACCTACAGGCGCAGGACATGAGCAAGCTGGGCTTCATGCAGGATCTGATCCATGGCATCAAGAAAATTGCCGGAGAGGAAAAACCTGCTGCAGCTCAGCAGCCTGTAGTTGTTCAGGCTGCGACCGGCGCAGGCGGAAGCAATGCAGCCGCGCTGCTGGATCGTGCGTTCATGGCCCTGGAGGATGGCGAGTGGGCAAAAGCGGATGATTTCTGCGAGAAGGCGCTGAATATCGATGCGCGCAATGCTCGTGCCTATATCGGCAAGTTGATGGCCGAGTTGAAGGTCCGCAAGGAAAGTGACCTGCAGTACCAGTCTCAGCCAATTGAGCGCAGCGGAAACTATGCGAAGGCATTGCGCTTTGCGGATGAAAAGCTTCAGGCTACGTTGAATGGCTACAACGAAGCAATCAAGGAGCGAAATGAGCAGAACCGTCTGCAGGGACAGTACAATGAAGCCATGCAGGCGCTCAATGCCGCGCGTACTGTGGCAGATGTGCAGGCTGTAAAGAGCCGTCTCTCCGCTATCGCAAGCTACAAGGAGACTACAAAGGGCTTGAAGGCTTGCGACGACAAGATCGAGTCCATCAACAGTGCTGCTTACACCAGTGCCAACAACCTGATGAAGCAGAAGCAGTATGTACAGGCTGCAGCTGCATTCCGAGCCATCGGCAATTACCGTGATTGCCAATCTGTGGCAAAGAAGTGCGATGAGTTGGAAAAGCAACGTCTTGCGGAAGAGGCTGCTGCACGTGCGGAGGAACAGAAGCGCCTCGATGAACGTCGTGCAAAGGAAGAGGCCGAACGCAAAGAGAAGGAGCGTGTTGCTGCCGAACTGAAAGCGCGCGAGGATGAAATCAAGCGCCGCGAGGCAGAAGCAAAAGCCGCCAAAGCGAAGAAGACAGGTATCATCCTGGCAATCGTCGCAGCTCTGTGCGTTGCTGCCTTCTTTGTGGTAACAAAGGTTGTTCTGCCAAAGATGAACTATGATAACGCTGTCAAAGCGCTGCAGGCTGGTCAGTATGATACGGCCATCACTGCATTCACCGAGTTGGGCGACTATGAGGACTCCGGCCATCGCATTACGCAGGCGCAGGCGAACAAGGCTTTTGCTGCCGGTCAGTATGATACGGTTGGCAACTACTATGCCACCCTGCCCACTGCATATCAGGATCATGCAAACGACTTTGTGACCATGTACAATGATGCTGTGGCACTGATGAATGGCGGCAGCTATGATCAAGCCATTGCGGCCTTCACCAAGCTGGGCAATTACAGCGACAGCAAGACGCAGATCAACGAGGCCACCTACCGCAAGGCCTGTGCTCTGATGGCTGCGGGCAATCGGAACGATGCAGCAACGTTGTTCAGAGGTCTGAACGGCTACAAGGACAGCAAGAACCTCATCGCGCAGATGGGAGCTGACATGCAGTACGAGAACGGCAGTTATGCGGACGCATGGGCTGCTTATGCTGCTCTGCCGGAAGCATATCAGACACACAACGCCGACTATGCTGAGATGTACACCGCTGCTGAGACGCTGCTGACTAATGGCAGCTATGATGACGCCGCCGCTGCGTTCAACGTACTCGGCACCTACAGCAATGCTGCCGATATGGTGAAGGAATGCAGCTATCGCAAGGCACAGTCTCTGGCTGCTTCCGGCAGCTATGATGCAGCCATCGCGTTGTATGATGGCCTGAATGGCTACAGCGACAGCAAGAATCTTTCTGCTCAGGCTAAGGCAAATAAGCTCTATGCCGCTGGTTCCTATGCTGATGCCTACGCCGTGTATGCCACGCTGGGCGATGCCTATCAGACCAACGCAGATGGTTATGCTGCTCTGTATGCCGATGCACTTGCCCAGCAGACTGCCGGACAGTATGATGATGCTGTCACTGCTTTCACCGCTCTGGGCAGCTACAGCGACGCTGCTGATCAGATCAAGCAGAGCAAGTACCTGAAGGCTGGTTCTCTTGCTGCTGACGGCAAGTATGACGATGCTATCACCATCTATAATGCACTGGGCGAATACAGCGACAGCAAGTCTTTGGCCTCAAAGGCCAAGGCCGACAAGCTGTACGATGCAGGCTCCTATGCGGATGCATACGCTGTGTATGCTGCGCTTGGTGATGCCTATCAGACCCATGCGGCTGATTATGCCTCCATGTATACTGCTGCGGAAGCAGCAAGGACTTCCGGCGACTATGACAACGCCTACGACCAGTTCATTGCACTTGGCGCATACAGCGACGCTAAGGACAAGGCAATTCAGTGCGGTACTGATAAGGCAAATGCTTTGTTCGTGGCTGGTCAGTATGGTGAAGCTGCAGAGGTTTACACCTTCATCGGCGATACCGACAAGGCAACCGAATCCACCTATAAGTACGCCGGACAGCTTGCAGAGCAGGGCGAATACCTGCAGGCTGCAAAGCAGTATGAGACCATCATGACCTATCAGGACAGTCAGGAACAGCATTATCAGATGGGTCTGCAGGCGCGCGTGAACGGCAAGCTGGCTGATGCCTATGCCATTCTTTCTGCTGATCCCGACTACCGCGATACCAAAGAAGCCATTTACCAGACCGGTGTAGCTGCTTCCTCCGAGAAGCTGTACGAAGTGTCTGTGCCTGCTTTCACCCAGGTGGGTGCCTACAAAGACGCAGCCATGAAGCTGACCATGGACACTTACGCATGGGGCGGACAGCTGTTTGACAATGCGGACTATGACAAGTCTGCCGAGGTGTTTGCCTCCATGGGCGAGTTCTCCGACGCGCCCATCCGTGCAAATGAAGCACGCTACGCGGCTGCCGGTGTTTCAATGAAAAATGGCAGTTATGATGATGCCGCTGCCCGTTATGCAGCGCTGGGCAGCTACAGCGACAGCGCCGACAAGGCCAAGGCCGCTGCCTATGCCGCTGCTGATGAGCAGCTGGAGGCCGGCAGCTATGCCGATGCCAAGGCTCGTTTCACCAAGCTGGGTGGTTACAGTGACAGCAAGTCCAAGGCACAGGAATGCGATTACCGTCCCGCAATGGCGTTGTTCAACAATGGTGAATACGCCGCTGCCAAGACAGCCTTTGTGGCCCTGGGCAGCTACAGCAACAGCGCTGATATGGCCAAGGAATGTGATTACATTCCTGCCAAGGCACTGTATACCGCGAAACAGTATCAGGATGCCCTGAATGCCTTCACCGCAGGAAAGCTTTCCGGCTACAGCGACAGCGACACCATCATGAACGACTGCCGCTATCAGCTGGGCAAAGCAGCGATGGCAAACGCTGATTACACTACTGCCCGCGACTGGTTCGATGCCGCAGGCAGCTATAGCGACAGCAAGGCTCAGGCCAATGAGTGCCGTTATCAGCTGGCATTGGCACAGAAGAACGAAGGCAAGTATGACGACGCTATTGCTGCTTTTTCCGCCATCAAGGACTACAGCGACAGCAAGGCACAGATCAGCGCTTGCTATAACGCCAAGGCAGCAGAGCTTGAGACCAACGGCAGCTATGAAGCGGCGTATACTCAGTATGAGCTCGCCGGGAACACCGCAAAAATGCAGGAGATGGCCTATCAGACTGCCCTTGTAAAACTCTCTGAAAGCGACTATGTGGGCGCCATCGGCTGGTACGAGAAGGCTGGTACCTACAGTGACGCGAAGGAACAGATCCTGTCTATCGGTGAGTACTACTACGCCACCCAGCAGTATGACGCGGCTGAAGTGGTCTATGTGAAGGTGCTGGGCACCGGCAATGCTGCACATCGCCTGTATGAACTGGGCCAGTATTACGAGTTGGTGGGCAACATCGAGCATGCTGCCAAGTGCTACCGGGAAGCCGGTGAATATGAGGATGCTCCCGAAAAGGCTGTGGCCCTACAGAACGAGGTCACCTATCAGGCTGCGGAAAGCCTGTTCCTGGCTGGGAACTGGGAAGGCGCTCGTACGGAGTATCTGAAAATTTCCGGGTACAAAGATGTTGACAGTAAGGTAGCGACCTGCGACAATGAAATAGCAGCAGCAGCAGCAGCACGCGACGCGAAATTTGCAGTTGGCAACTATGTAACATTTGGCAGTTATCCTCAGACAAAGGCAGGAACTGATAATACGCCGATTGAGTGGCTTGTAATAGCACGAGATGGACAGAAGGCACTGTTGATCAGCCGGTACGGCCTTGACTGTCAAAAGTACAATACAAGCAAGACAAGTGTCACATGGGAAACGAGTTCTATTCGCACATGGTTGAACGGTACGTTTATCAACCAGGCATTCAGCCTTGCAGAGCAAGGTGCGATTGTTATGACGAACGTGGACAATAGCAAGAGTCAGGGCTATAGCAAATGGAGCACAAACGGAGGGAACAATACACAGGATAAGGTGTTCTTGTTAAGTTATGCTGAAGCAAATAAGTACCTCGGTGTGACATATGATGATTCTAATAATACCAAATCTCGTGTGTCTCCGACTGAATATGCAGTAAAGAATGGTGCCTGGACCTCCAGTAGCAACAAGACGGCAGAGGGAAAATATGCAGGTTATTGGTGGCTGCGTTCTCCGGGCTCGTCGTCCTCGTCCGCTGCCCTTGTGATTACGAGTGGCTCCCTCCGCGGTCGCAATGTCCGCGATTCGAATGCCATTGTTCGCCCCGCTTTGTGGATCAATCTTGAATCTGGCATCTTCTAATCTTTAATCTTATACAATTGTGGATGCTGGAGATCGGATTGGGAATTCATCTTATATCAGAACATAGATGAAAGTTGAACCAATGGGAACGAGGAGGCGCATGAAACAAGGCAGCGCCGAAGGCGCTTCCTCTTCCCGCCGTAAGGCGGGCGACATGATTTTTGAAAATGGGGTCTATGATGGCACACAGTCAATCTGAACTTCAGGTCATTACACACGCGAAGAATCTATGTTCATATGTGATGACAATCACACAGAAGTCTCCGAAGCAATTTCGTTTTTCTCTTGTTGGGCGTATGCAAGGCTACGTGTTGGATATCGTAGAAGAACTGTACTACGCAAATGACATCTATGTGACTCCAAACAGTCGTGCTGGATGGGCACAACGCCAGACGCATCAGCGGAAGGCACTGGCAACACTCAAACTGCTTAGCTATGTGGCACAGGTCAGCGTGGAGCAAGGTGCCATCCAGTCAAAGCAGTATGAACAGATCAGTCAGCAAAGTTTTAATGTTCAGAATATGCTTGGCGCGTGGATCATCAGCGATCAGCGCAGGTTGAACAGCATTAAACCGAAGCAAACTGAACCACAGGAAACCAATCAACGGGGATCAATGCCTGAATAAGGCGTTCTTCTGGGTACGGTATTGTGTGGGCCGTGGCTGCGTTCTCCGGGCTCGTCGTCCTCGTCCGCTGCAAATGTGAATACGAATGGCTCCCTCAACAATAACAATGTCAACAATTCGAATGCCATTGTTCGCCCCGCTTCCCCTCGATTTTGCCAGAAGTTCGTCCGTGCGAACGGCGACCAGTGCCCTGGGGAGAAGGAATACCGCTCCCTTTCGCAGGGAACAACCTCATAAGCGCTATGAGGCCCTCGGAAAAACATGCCGACGGAGGCCCGGACGGCAGATGAAACAGACTGCTTTTCGCAATGCCTTTGGGCTGCATGGTTTTGCTTGATGCATCTCGCCATGCAGCCCCCGAGCGGTTTTTGAAAACAGGAGTATGAGCAATCATGAAATTCAACTACGAATTGATTTATGATTTCGATAACCTGTACAGAGCCTACCTGGCCTCACGGCGGAGTAAACGCTCCACCCGTGAGGTCATTCAATTTGAAATGAATGTCGGCCCCAATCTATGCCAGCTCCAGCAGAAACTGCGCGATGGGAGCTATCAGCTTTCAGGCTATTACCACTTCACCATTCATGATCCCAAGGTGCGTGAAATATACGCCCTGCATTATCGGGATCGTATCCTGCAGCACAGCCTCTGCGATAATGTGCTGGCACCATATTTCGAGACGCATCTGATCTATGATAACGCTGCCTGCCGGAAGGACAAGGGTACGCTGTTTGCCATGAACCGGCTGAACGGCTTCATGCACGATCATTTCCATAAACATGGCAAAAGAGGCTATTTCCTCAAATGCGATGTCCGTAAGTTTTTTGACAGCATTGACCACGATCTGCTTAAGCAGCGGCTTGAGAGCATTGTGGATGACAAACGGACATTGACGCTGCTATTCCACATCATCGATAGCTACGAGGTAACACCCGGTCGTGGCATCCCCATGGGCAACCAAACAAGCCAGTGGTTTGCACTATTCTATCTTGATCCGCTGGATCGATTGGTGAAGGAAAAACTGCGCATCAAGTACTACACCCGGTATATGGACGATTGCATTCTGCTCCACCACAGCAAACAGGTGCTTGAAGAGGCGCTCGCCGTCATGAGACTTTTGCTGGATGAGCTGCATCTGGAGTTCAACGACAAGACGCAGATATTTCCCATAGAGCATGGCGTAGAATACCTTGGTTGGCGTTACTACCTGACCGATACCGGCGCGGTTGTGCGTCGATTGAAGAAGCACAGCAAGATCCGCTGGAAGCACCGGCTGAGAAAGCTGAAAGCCTTGTATGCTGATGGACAAATTGACGTGGCAAAGATCCATGAAAGCACTCAGAGTTTTGCCAATCATATGAGCTATGGGAATACGTGGAAGATGTATCAAAGAGAGATGAACCGGTTTGTCCTTCGGAAGAATCACACAAACAATCCCTGACGCGATCAGCATTCCGTGCTGGTCGCTTTCTCTATGCCATTTTTTCAGAATGGAGGCTCCGTCATGGCCTACAACTTAAGCAAATACGAAAAGGAAACGGTCATCCTCTACAACCAGAGCAATGACCGTGTGAACATCACGACTTATGACCCTGTTCTCCGTCGCAAGCTATCCGACTTCGCAGCCAAGCACCCTGATCTGTGCCAACGTCTGGACAAAGGCAAATACCCCGATTATGTGGAGTACGAAATCGACAAAGACAGGCTGTCCGTCCGGTTCCTGGCACCCTACAGCGAGGAACGCAAAAAGGCAGCTGCCGAACAGGCAAAGCGTCTGCTCAACCCGACCATCAAAGCAGAGGGCATCGACTGATCAAACAGCCGGTGCCTTTTCCTTTGCTGGCCAGCAAAAAACAAATCTATTCTATGGAGGTACCCTTATGAAAGACAAGACTACCCTTGAGTACGAGCGCCGGATCGCGGACAACGCCAAGAAGGCTAAGAAGCTGGCAGAAGACGCCAAGGCTCTGTACCGTGAAGGCCAGAAGCTGAAGCGTGATGCCCGTACCCATCACCTGTGCAACCTCGGCGGTATGCTGGAGATCTATCTGAAGGAACCCGGCATTCTGGAAGAGGACGACGTTCGCCATATCCTGGATGGTGTGTTCGCTGATCCCAAGGTGCAGATGGCTTTGGACCGTCTGCTGGCGAAGAAGCGTGGACCCGTTCCCATGGCGGATGGGGCGGCTGCGGCGACCGTGGACGACGATCAGGAGTAACCAGGAGACACGTGTCAATGCGCAACTATACACCGGTTCCGGTGTGTTGCGTCCTCCGGAGGCTCCTGCGGAGAGCGTCGGCTCCGTCCCTTAACGAGGGCCGAATCCGAAAAAGGGAGCCCGGCTCCCTTCGCCAATTTCATTGGCTACCCTGGGGTACAGCCTGCGGGCTGGACTGGGGTACGACGGTGATCGGCAGCTTCCGTGAAACGGAGGTGAGCCGATGCCCTGTCCGCATTACGATCTGAAGATCGTTGGTGGCGGTCACAAGCATAGCTCTGCTGTGTCCAGCTCTGCCTATCAATCAAGCGAAAAGCTGTACAGCGAGCGAGAGCAGGTAACCCGCTATTATCCCAAGCGCAGTGAACGCATCATCCATACGGAGATCATGCTCCCGGACAATGCTCCTCCTGAGTACATGAGCCGTGAAAGGCTGTGGAACTCAGCTGAAATGAATGAGCCCCAGCGTAATGCCCAGTATGCCAGACGCTTTGTCATGGCGCTGCCGCGTGAACTGTCCTATGAGGACAATCTGGAACTCGTCCGCCAATACTGCCAGGAGCAATTCGTCTCCAAGGGCATGTGTGTTGATCTGGCCTATCATTACGATGACAGCGATAACCCCCATGTCCATATCCTGACCACCATGCGAGCCATTGATGAGCAAGGCAGGTGGATGCCCAAGAGCCGCAAGGAATATATCCTTGATGAAAACGGTGAACGCATCCGCCTGCCAAGCGGTGAATGGAAAAGCAGAAAGGTCCCGACCACCGATTGGGACAACAAAGGCAATCTGGAAAAATGGCGTCACGCCTGGGAAGTCAAACAGAACTGGTTTCTTGAACAGGCAGGCCGCCCGGAACGTGTCGATATGCGATCCTTTGAAAGGCAGCAGAATGATCTTGTTCCGACTGTACACCTTGGACCCGAAGCCAGCGCCATGGAACGGCGGGGCATTCGTACCTTCCTTGGTGATATGAACCGTGAGATCCGCAAGCACAACGCCCTGATCACCTTCGTGAAGAAGGGCCTCAAGATGGTGCGCGGATGGATCGACGAGATCAACAACGAAAAGGCACTTCGCGAGGAAATGCTTCAAGCCCGTGGGCCTTCTGTTCATCAAATGCTGGTTGACTACTTTGACGCCAGAAACAATGAACGTGAAGGCTGGGCTTCCATGGCAAGGATCAAGGGCATGTCCAGAGACCTGGTCTTCGTCAAGGAGATGGAAACCTGGTGCGAAAACCATGGTATCTACCATGCATCCGATCTGATTGACAAGGTTGCAGAACTGGAAGCCAGGAGCAGAGCAGCCAGCGACACCATCAGCCGAAACGATACCCGTCGAAAGACCATTGCCAGGATCAAGGAAAAGGCTGCGATCTATGCTGAAACCAAGCCTGTGTTCGACAAATACTCCAGGATGTTCTTCAAGCCCCTCAAAGACGGTTTTGCCAAGGAGCATGAAACTGAGTTGACAGACCATAAGCGGGCTTATGGCTACCTGATGAAAAATCATGGTGGAAAGCTCGAGGTCACGCCCAGTGAGTTTGGTGCTGAGCTGCATCGGATGAAGCAGGAAGATGCTGCTGCCACTGCCGATCTGGAATCCATCAAGGGCCAGCTGACTGAGATGAAAAAGCTCAAGCGCAAGCTGGAAAAGAGCACACCCGAACTGGCCCGTGAGGATCGTTCGGTGCGTGAACAGCTTACTCGTACACCGGAGCGCACTCCGGAACGGAACACACCCCGGAAACCCACAACTCAAAAGAAGCATGATCAGGCACGATAAGCGTGTTCTGCTCATGCTTTCTTTTTACCCATTTTGACCGTGCATTACACACAGACAGGAGGTGATGAACATGACGTTTGAAAAGACTGAACAGACCCGTGCGCCTGACATTGCTGTCAAAAGCGGCAGGACCACTTACCTGGTGAACTTCCATTTCGCCAACAAGGGTAAACAGACGATGAATGACAAGGTTTTCAAGCTGGTTCTTGCGGATTGCGCGAAGAAAACCAACATCATGCATTGATTCTGTAAATGTCGTCAAAAAAACAGGCTAAAACCTCTTGACCTAAAGGTACGGTTTTGATTGAGTGCGGGAAGCTGCTGCAACGGGCGGGCTACCGCA
>ENA-ORPH01001680-ORPH01001680.1-human-gut-metagenome-genome-assembly--contig:-NODE-1680-length-20529-cov-4.051724_pt1 | contig 20529 bp, 19 predicted proteins | sample MGYA00242142_ERZ509074 | MGnify/ENA primary metagenome ERZ509074 (study PRJEB26280, sample SAMEA2338724) | human gut metagenome | biome: human gut; feature: human-associated habitat; material: faeces...
ATCCATATCCGCCAGTGTACGCGCCACACGCAGTATCTTATGATAGGTGCGGGCAGTCAGATTTAATTTGTCATACATTTGTTCCATGTAAATTTCCTGTTTTTTGTCAAGTTTACAATATTCAAAAATCTGCGAAGACGGGATATGACTGTTAAAGCAAAAATTTTCTCCCCGATACCGCATTTTTTGTATTTCCTGCGTGCGCACAACACGTGCTCGGATTTCTTCGGATTTTTCACTTTTTCCGGTATTGTAAAGATCCCGAAATCTGACCTGTGGAACTTCCACACAAATGTCGATCCGATCCAAAAGCGGTCTGCTGACCTTCCGCAGATACCGGTCAATCGCAGCCGATGTACAGGTACATCTTTGCATGTCCGGATAATACCCGCATTTGCAGGGATTCATTGCTGCCACAAGCATAAAATCAGCCGGATATTCATAACTTGCATTCAGCCTTGCTATACAGATTTTTTTCTCCTCCATCGGCTGTCTTAATATCTCTAAAGTTTCCCGCTGAAATTCTGTCAGTTCGTCTAAAAACAGGATTCCTTTATGCGCCAGTGAAATTTCTCCCGGTTTTGGCACCGCACCCCCTCCTGCAAGTCCCTGCGGTGTGATCGTGTGATGCGGTGCCCGAAATGGTCTCTCCCGCATCAATCCTTTTTTGTGCTCTAAAAGCCCGCAGACACTGTATATCTTAGAAAGTTCCATGCGTTCTTTTGTATTTAACGAAGGTAAAATTCCAGGGATCCGCTCTGCGATCATTGTTTTTCCTGCTCCCGGAGGACCGACAAAAAGCAGGTTATGCATTCCCGAAACAGCCGTTTCGCAGGCACGTTTTACAAGCACCTGACCGCTCACATCCGCAAAGTCCAATATCCTCCCTGTCTGCATTTCTTCTATATTATATGGAGTATCAAAATATTCTCCATTTCCGTTTAAGATATTCACAGCATCCGCAAGATTTTTTACGGCAAATACCTGCATGTCCGATACCAATGCCGCCTCTCCTGCATTTTTCCATGGAACCATACATTTTTTCATTCCTCTTTCTTTTGCCTCCGCCACCATTGGCAAAATTCCATTTACCGGTTGTACTTTTCCATTCAGTCCAACCTCTCCCGCTACAAAATATTCCCTGACCATTTCCTGTCTGATATACCCGAATGCGGTAAGGACTGCCACCGCAACCGGAAGGTCAAACCCGGAACCGGATTTTCTGATATTCGCAGGCGTAAAATTGATCGTAATATGCTTTGGAGGCAGGGCAAAGCCGCAGTTTTTCAATGCTGTACGCACTCTCTCTTTGGCTTCCTGCACTTCCGAAGCAAGAAATCCTACCATTTCAAACACAGGCAGACCATCACTCACATCTGCTTCCACAGAAATCGGTACACTCTGGATCCCGTGTATGATTGCCGTTGATACAATACTATACAACGTACTCCTCCTTTTTATTCATTTTTCCTCTGATTTATCTGATGATCACAGCAGAAATGCTGCAACTGATCTGCACCAGCATATGCCAGCCGGTGCATCTGACAACTGAGCAGTCTGTGCTCAGTTTCCTAGACTTTATACAAATCCGAACATAAGGCGGCGACATCCGCCGTCGCCTAAGTATAACACATTCATAGTAGCAAGTACAACCTTATTCGCAAAAACTTTTTTTTAATTTATCCAGCGCCTTTTTTTCAATACGCGAAACGTAAGAACGTGAAATTCCAACCGCGGAAGCAATTTCCCTCTGCGTCATCGCCTTATTTCCAAATAATCCGTACCGGTGTACAATAATATACAGTTCCCGTTCCTGCAGCACTTTTGGAACCAGTCCAAGCAGCTTTTCAATCTGTCTTGTACGTTCCATCATCTCCACAACATCCGGCTCCTCACTCTCTACAATATCAAGCAGATGGATCTGGTTTCCCTCTTTATCCATACCGATCGGTTCATATAATGATACTTCACGCGACACTTTCTTTTTTGCACGAAAATACATCAGAAGTTCATTATCGATACACCTGGCTGCATAAGTTGCCAGCCTGCTCCCGTAATCTTCCTTGTAGGTTGCGATCGCTTTCATCAGTCCTATCGTTCCGATCGAGATCAGATCCTCCATATCTTCTTCTGAGTTCTGATATTTTTTCGCAACATGTGCAACCAGCCGCATATTGTGAAGTGTCAGTTCGTTTCTTGCTTCAAGGCTACCTTTTTTTAATTTTTTCAGGCATTCGTTTTCCTGCTCTGGCGTAAGTGGGGATAAGAATGTTTTCAAAACGCACCTTAAAAGCTTTATTAATACATTCTATGTTTTGACCAGGGTGTGCGTGCTTTTCCCCATTTATTTTTCCTAAGTTTTATTATATAATGTCCGTATGATTCGACAATTCACATACCGGATAGAACCGGAATACGACTCCTTTACCATTCGGGAATACCTTTCATTAAAAGGCTATCCCAATGCAGTATTTGTACAACTGAAAAAGACACCCGAAAGTGTTCTGCTTAATGGCGTATGGGCTTATATGCGCACAAAGTTATCCGCCGGAGATGAACTTTTTATCCGCTTGGAAGAAAGCACTTCCTCCGCGCACATTTTACCGGTCTCCATGCCGCTTTCGATCTGTTATGAGGACGAGGATATCCTCGCCGTAAACAAGCCGGCTCAAATGCCCGTTCACCCTTCTCTGAATCATTACGATCATACGCTTGCAAATGCCGTATGCGGCTATTACAATGACCAGGAGATTCCATATACTTTCCGCTGCGTCAACCGCCTTGACCGTGACACGACCGGACTCACTCTGATCGCAAAGCACATGTTAAGTTCCGCTATTTTAAGTACCGCGGCAGCCAGACGTGAAATATCGAGAGAATACATTGCCATTGCCTCCGGAAAAACACCCGAATCCGGAACGATTGATGCTCCGATCGGACGTGTTGCCGGATCGACAATCGAACGGCAGATTGACTTTGAAAACGGAGAACGCGCCATCACGCATTACAGACGTCTTGCTTATCATGACGGATTGTCCCTGTTATCGCTGCATTTAGAGACCGGACGTACCCATCAGATCCGTGTTCACTTAAAATCAATTGGGCATCCGCTGATCGGGGATTTTCTTTACAATCCGACGGACACAACAATAAAGCGGCAGGCACTTCACTCCTACCGCTTAACGTTTTCGCATCCCATCACAGGAGAATCTTTTGTTCTCACTGCTCCTCTTCCAGATGATATGCACTGCCTTTTTCCAGATTTTTTCTGAGATTTATGAGGTATTCTTTTTCATAGGGAACTTTTCCCTTTAATACCTCATATTTGAGGAAATGATTCACTTCATCTTCCCCTTTTACCGCCAGCATCACCAGTAATAATTCCAGCATGGCTTTTGTGTCTTCATTTAAAATATAATATTTTCTGCCCTTCAGATAATACTGGAGCGGACTGTCCAGTTTGAATTTATCACGTTGATAATTCTTTGATGCAGAAACGCGGTCCACATACATCTCCGCTACATACTTAATCGGCATCTTCATGCCACAGATCCCGCGATGTGTTTTTTGTCCATCTCTTCCATCACCGACTCCATAATCAATCCAGTACTCCATATGATGTTTATTTCGTCCTTTATGGTGAAGCCATGCCGCAGAATACCCTTTATCTTCACGTTCTGCGTTATTCGGACTCATTGTCCCCTGATAATATTTGCATCCCACCAGAAATTCTGTCGGTGTATACTTCGACATGTCATGCAGTAATCCCTGCTTATAAAGTCCGATCTTAAAACAGCCTGCCCGGACCAGATTTTTGTGATGCAGGATCGTGCATAAATGTTTCCATGCCTTTATCATGTTCTTTTACCCTCTTTACTACTTTTATATTCCAATTACAATATTGATCGACTGACCCTCGATTGCTAAAAGATGCTGATCCTCGAGGATTTCTTTTTCCGGCAGGAACGAATTTTCCGCTGCCGTAGTCATCAAAAGATACCATTTCTTGTTCTGCGGAAGTTTCGGCAGCGCAAGATGTGACAGACCGCTGTGAAAATTATAGCCGATATAGATATAATCATCCGGTGTCTGATCTGTCTTCTTTTCATATTCGCCGCAATACAGAATCCCCGCTGCCTGTCTGTCAGCCGGTATCGAAGAGATCCATGCGCTCTCCCCATGATAGGAAAGATCCGGGAAACCTTTCCTGCCGTAATCATTTAATTCCATCGGATGTTCTGATGCGATGATCGGATGCTCCCTGCGGAAATCCGTCAGATTTTTTATGAATTCAGACAGCCAGGTTTCCTTCTTTTGTTTCTTCCAGTTCAGCCAGCCGGTCTTATTGTCCTGACAGTAGGCATTGTTATTACCCTGCTGTGAGTTTAAGAACTCATCGCCCCCTAAAACCAATGGAACACCCTGTGCCAGAAACTCCATTGCCAACGCATTTCTAACCTGTTTTTTCCGCAGATTATCAATGTATCTTTTTCTGGTATTTCCCTCCACGCCACAGTTACTGCTGTAATTGAAACTGTTTCCATCACAGTTATCTTCCCCGTTCTCCAGATTGTGTTTTTCACAGTAGGAAAACAGATCCCACAATGTAAATCCATTATTATTAGTAATGTAATTGACAAACCCTTCCACGCTGTTTTGCTTTCTCTGCTGGCAGAAAAACTCGTTAAGGTTTCCTTCCATATGGTTCAGCATTTTTCTCGCCGGGTACAGGTATTCATCACTGTATACATATAAATGATGATATTTTTTTGCATTTTCCAAAAGGATCGGATCAAAATGTGTATAAAACAGCTTTGTCCGGCTGAGCAGAAGGTCCTGTGCCGCCGCCGTAACAGGCAGTGAATCCCCCTGAAGATGAAATCCATCCACATGATACTCACGAACCCAGAACCGAAGTGCATCTAAAATCACATTCTGGTTCATCCCCGGCGCAAAATAAAATTCCATCACACATTCCATGCCGTTCTCATGCAGTGTATGTACCAGTTCCCGAAACTCAGACGCTGCATCTGCACTGCTGCTGTAGGATGCCTTCGGTGCAAAATAATTGCCGGGAACATACCCCCAGTAATTAATCTTTTCCACCGGCTGTACACTTTCCGGTTTGATCAGATCTTCTCCGTGACTTTCCCACTTAAGGTAATCCGGCAGTACCGTTTTCTTTGGGATCACCTGTTCCTCAAACTCGTAGGCAGGCATCAGCTCTATGGTCGTAATGCCAAGTTTTTTCAGATATGGGATTTTATCTGTAATCGCTCGGAATGTCCCCCGTTCTTTTCTCGGACAGGATGTATCCTCCATGGAAAATCCCCGCACATGCAGTTTATACATAACCATCTGCTGCCGTTTAATCTCCGGCTGTCTGTCGTTTTCCCAGTCAAATGCCTGCGGATATGCACCGCCACAGATAAAATAATCCTTCTCACTGCGGGTTTTGTCATTCCATTTTTCCCTGCCGATAATACGGGTTGCATAGGTATCCGTAATGATTTTTCCGTTTATCTCATAATTGTATCTTAAATTTTTCCATAACTTACCGGTTACGGCCACAGAACGCACGGATCCCCGGCAATATTCCTCCGGTACTAAAATTTTGCAGACAGGTTCTGCTTTTTTCCCATAAAAAAGAATGCTGCAGTTCTCTTCTTTTTCCCCTTCGAACGTAAAAATCACTGCATCATCCTTTTTCTGTACTCCTAACTTTTCGTAATTGCCTTCTCTGATCGTGTAATCCATGCTGTCTGCCACCTTTTCTATCGTACCCCAGTATCTTTTTCTAATAAAAATAGTATACCTTTTTTTTCACATTTTGTATAGAAAAATATGTTCAATCACATCCGATTATGTTATGATGTCATTGTCTTTATTAGGACCACTATAAAAAAGAGAGGTATCGGCATGAGCGATTTCAACCAGAACAATGACGATGAAGATATCGTTGTAACCCTTGATCTTGACGACGGAAGTCAGGTAGAATGCGAAATTCTTACCATTTTTACAATTGGCGAACGCGATTACATCGCACTTCTTCCATTGGATGAAAATGGCGAGGAAAACGAGGAAGGCGAAGTATTTATTTATCGTTATTCTGAAGACAACGAAGGCAATCCTTCCCTTGATAACATTGAGGACGATGAAGAATACGAAGCTGTATCCGACCGTTTTGACGAACTTTTAGACGAGGCAGCCTTCGAGGAGATGGATGATTAATCCTTCTTCTTTTCCGGTGGCTGCGCTTCTTTGATAAAACGGGAAATTTCTGCATCTTTATGGTTCAGTTGTTTGACTGAAAAAAGATGCAGATTTTTTTTTGCTCTCGTCATTCCTACATAAAACATCCTTCGCTCTTCTTCCACTTCCGGTTCCAGCACTGCTTTTTTGTATGGCATGACACCCTCATTGACGTCAATGATATAGACATTTTCATATTCCAGACCTTTTGCACTATGTAATGTTGCTAACGCAACACTGTTCGGGTTCTGATTCTGCACGCGGTAAAATTCCTGCAGCTCTTTTGTGTAATTTTCAATGTGGTCAAACCACGCATCATAAGTCTTATATTCCCTCGCTGCATCCAGGAGCTCATCCAAAACATCAAACAGATCATCCGCTTTGATACGTCTGTAATCCGCATATTCTGTACAAAACTCATCATATCCGATTGCCTTCCGGATGTAATTGATCGCCGCATACGGACTTAATCTCTCTAACATACGGATATCGCCCTCTAATTTTTCGATGCGCTTTGCCACCCACGGCTGTTCCTCATAGTACCACTCCCACACATCAAATGCCACGGTCTCCTCGTCTAGCGATTCCCGGCTGATATAGCGTTTCGGACGGTTCATGATCTGCAGGAAATCCCTGCGTTCCCTGCTTCCCATCGCAATCCTTATGTATGCAAAAATATCTTTTGCGATCCAGTGCTCGTATAAGTTCGGCACGGTATCTCTCGTTCGGAATGGAATATTATACTCCATCAGCTGTTCCATCAGAAGTCGCGGCTGTGTATTGGTGCGGAAAAGCACTGCAAATTCTTCATATTTTGCGCCTTTCTCCACCGCCTCCTGAATATCCCAGATGATTCTTGCATTTTCTTTGCGCTGGCTTTCAAACAACTGCCATTCAACCGGGATATCCCCCTGATCCGCCGCCTCTATTTTTTTCTGAAAGCGTTCCTTATTGTGGCCGATGAGATATCCGGCACTTGTCACAATGTTTTTTACGGAACGGTAATTCACATCTAAAAGAACCGTCTCCGCCTCCGGGTAATCATCTTTAAAGTGTAACATGATCTCCGGCTTCGCGCCCCGGAAACGGTAGATTGACTGGTCATCATCCCCCACGATAAACAGATTTTTCCTCTCACCCGCTAACATTTTTATAATGTCATACTGGATCCGGTTGATGTCCTGAAACTCATCGATCAAAATATAGCGGTATTTATTCTGCCATGCGGCAAGAATATCGGCACGCTGTTCAAAAAGTTCCTTCGTGTATACTAACATGTCATCAAAATCAATCAGTCTGTTTTTGTACAAAAATTCATGATATTGGCGATAAACCTTTCGGAACACGGTCTCCGCACAGTTTTTCGAATAATAGTTGGCGATTTCTATCCCGGAATTTTTGACCAGACTGATCTCCCCTAACAGAGATGTGATAAACTCCGTCTCATCCTCATAGGTCAGATGTTCTTTCGCTATGATCTCACGCATACACTGGTAGCGCTGTTCCTCCCTGGCAATATTGTCTGCGCTGTAATTATATGCATGTTTTAAAATAGCAAAATATACTGCATGAAACGTGCCAAATGTCACCGGACATGACCGGTTCATTTTCCGCTGAAATCTTCGCTTCATCTCCGTTGCCGCAGCTTTTGTAAACGTAATGACAAGGATCTGTGCCGGATCTATCCCACACACTTCGATCAGATATTTTGTACGTTCTGTGATTACAAGGGTTTTTCCGGAACCCGGTCCGGCAAGAACGAGCATCGGTCCGTTTTTGTGATGGATTGCCCGTGTCTGTGATGCGTTAAAGCTCATAGATTACCTCAATTCATAGATTTGAAACGGCAGGGAAATTGAAAATCTCCCTGCCTGATAAAAAACTCTTACTGCTCTAATAATTCAATACCTTTTTTGATGCGGGCAATAGACTCTTCTTTTCCAAGTACCTCCATCAGCTCTGTCGCTCCGCCCGGTGTCATCTGTTTGCCGGAAACAGCCGTACGGATCGGCCACATAACATAACCGTTCTTCACGCCGGTCTCTTCCACATATTTTAACAATGTGGCATATAATGCATCATTGCTGTAATCTTCCTGTGCCTCTAACAGAGGAAGTACATCTTTTAATACTTTTAAGGAAGTTTCCGCATTTGTCTTCATCTTCTTGTGTGTGTACATTGCCACATCATATTCCGGAAGTGCCTCAAAGAAATCAATATGCTCTTTGATATCCGGGAATACTTCGATTCTGGTTTTTACCATTGCTGCAATCTTCTTTAAATCAAGATCCTTTGTGATCACCTCGCGGATATATGGCTCTGCTTTTTCATAGAAACTGTCAAAATCCATAGCTTTGATGTATTCGCCATTCATCCATTTTAACTTTGTGTAATCAAAAACTGCCGGTGATTTGCTGATTCTGTGGTAATCAAATTCTTTGATCAGCTCATCTAAGGTAAAAATTTCTCTGTTATCTTCCGGACTCCAGCCAAGCAGTGAGATATAGTTTACAACTGCTTCACTTAAAAATCCCTGCTCTAATAGATCTTCAAAAGAAGAATGTCCGCTTCTCTTAGAAAGTTTCTTGTGGTTTTCATCCGTGATCAGCGGCAGATGGATGTAAACCGGTGATTCCCAGCCAAATGCATCATACAGACGCTGGTATTTCGGCGAAGAGGAAAGATACTCATTTCCACGTACCACATGTGTGATGTTCATGGTATGATCGTCAACCACGTTTGCAAAATTATAGGTCGGATATCCATCGGATTTGATCAGGATCATATCATCAAGTTCTGCATTATCCACCGTGATATCTCCGTATAACTCATCATGGAAGGTCGTTGTTCCCTCGTTCGGGATGTTCTGACGGATGACAAACGGTTTGCCAGCAGCAAGATTTGCCTCCACTTCTTCTTTACTTAAATGCAGACAGTGTTTGTCATACATCATGATCTCTTTACCGTCCACTTCTGTTTTTAAGGACTCTAAACGCTCCTTGTCGCAGAAGCAGTAGTATGCTTCGCCTTTTTCTACTAATTCTTTGGCATATTTCATGTAGATGCCGGTCTTCATACGCTCACTCTGCACATAAGGACCATAACCGCCATCCTTATCCGGTCCCTCATCATGAACCAGACCTGTCTCCTCTAATGTGTGATATATGATATCAACTGCACCTTCCACAAAACGCTCCTGATCCGTATCTTCGATACGAAGCATAAAATCTCCGCCCGCATGTTTGGCAATTAAAAACTCATATAATGCAGAACGCAGATTTCCCACATGCATTCTTCCTGTAGGACTTGGTGCAAATCTTGTTCTTACTTTGCTCATTGTTTGTTTTCCTCCTGTATTCTCATTTTCCGTTTTATAAATCCGGAAAAGATTTTCAAACGCCGTACACGTCATTATATAACAATTTTTTCTGCCTGACAAGCTTACAAATTGAAAACAGAGACAGGATTTTTCTCCTGTCCCTGCGCTGCCCAGCTATTATTTTATTATTAGATACTTTGCCGACATTATATTTTGGTAAATATTGCAGTTTCTTTCTTCAAATCGGTTGCAATCTCAAAATTCTCATCCATACGGTTCGAGATATTTTCCATATCCGTAACCAGCACCTGCGTGCTGTCTGCTGCATTGCTGACTCCCTTTGCGCCCTCCTCGATGGCATGTGCGATCGTATTGATGGACCTTTGTATTTCAACCATTGTATTCTTCAACGAATCTGTCTTTGATTCAAACTCGTTCATGACATTCTCTATGTAGGTCGCCTTATTTTTATATTCACTTCCAGCCGTTACGAATTCTTCAAACTCTGGAAGAATCGACTCGTTCATATATTGTACCAGTCCATTTGCATTGTCTGCTAAATTATGCACTGCCTGAGTCACAACACTGTTGATCTGCTGGATACGGTTTGCAGCTTCCTGACTGGCAGCTGCAAGCTGACTGATCTCTGTTGCAACAACAGCAAAACCGCGTCCTGCATCCCCTGCTCTGGCTGCTTCAATAGATGCATTTAATGCAAGCAGGTTTGTCTGGCTTGCAATATTCAAAATATCATCCGTCAGGCTATTTACCTGATTTACACTGTTACTGTCCTCAATCGCCCTGTTTAATACCTCAAGAATCTCATTGACTTTCGTGCCGGTAGATTCCATATTAGAACGCGCAGCAGATTCCATGGAATCCGCATGACCTTTCATTTCTTTCGTATAATTATTAATCTCAGTTGTACGCTCCGCAATCTGATTTACCTCTCCCGCAACAGATTCTGTATTGGAATTGATCAAAGAGGCATTATCTGACATCTCCTGCATGGTAGCTGAAAGTTCCTCCGTTAATGCAGACAGATCAGACACACTGCTGTTTGATGTCATAACACTTTCACGGACTTCATTGACTACCGTTTCCATACGTTTTGAATTATGAATGATCGTTTTAAAAATATCCTGTAATTTTCCCATGAAAAGGTTGATGCCACTGCCGACTGCTGCCACTTCCTGATTCTCCATAATGGTTACTCGTCTGGTCAGGTCTCCTTCTCTTCTGTCTATACCATCAATAATCTCATTGATCTCATTCTTCGTTTTAGAAAGTGGTACGATTACCATCTTCAGTACAGAAAATACCGCAAACAGCAAAGATGCCATGCTGACAGCAATCGTAACGAAGCTGACCGTCAAAGAATACTTATATACCTTGGTCAATTGCTGCTTTGCCGTATCTGCATTATTATTTACCACTTCCTGGATTGCTGTAATATTCTGATCTATCTTGTCTGCATACTCTGAAATTGCACCGTTTGCCAAAGCATACGCAGCCTCTTTATTTCCATTTGCGCTGTATGCCATAAGATTTGCATTTTCATATTTCAAACCTTCATAATTTGACAATATCGCCTCGTAATTTTCGCGGTCTGAATCATCTATAAACTGTTCAAAATCTGACAGATACTCATCAAGCACCGTCTGTTCTGAACGTATGACATCTACAAGAGAGATCATTGAGTCAAGATCTGTTGCTACAATATGTGACAATCCAAGCCGATGAATCTTTTCTGTTTCTATCTGAATTGATCCCAAATCTGCGATACAGACCATATAACCATTCGCAATCTGTGTTGCATTCTCATTAACCTTACGAATATTTTTTACTGCCAGAACACTCGAAATAATAGATATAATTCCAATAACAAACACCGGAATCAATATGATCATTTTCGTGCTGAAACGTCCCTGTTTTTTCATAATGTGATCTGTCTCCTATCCTTTATTTTGCTGCGGATGCTGTTATTCCTTCAACAAGTGTATCCATAATTTCCTGCAGATCCTGACCGGATGGGTTACCGGCTGCCATCGTATCACTAAATGCAGAACATGCATCCCAGTAACTGTTTCCAACCCGCTGCAGTTTACCAAATTCTGATTGTGCAATAACAGCCTGAATTGCCGGCACCTGTTTCACCGCATCCGAAGCCGCTGCATTCGTATTCGAAGGTCCCTGATTTCTCTCTTCAAAACGGATCGTCTGGTTCTCTTCATTTGTAAGCCAGTCTGCAAGTTTTGCTGCCCATTCCGGATATTTGGAATATGCATTCACGCCCATCATTTTATAACCGGTAAAAGAAGACATCTGTACCTGCTGCCCTGCCACCGTGTAAGTTGGAAGTTTTACGGCTCCGTAATTATCGCCCCATGCTTCCCTGACTGAAACTGCATTCCATACGCCACTGATTCCCGCACTAACCGTACCATTCTGTACTCCTGTAATGAAATCTCCATCTGGCTGGCTGATAAATGCCGGATTGGTTGTGATATTTAAAATGGCCTGTGCCACATCAACGCCTTTAATTGCTCCATCTGTGGCGTTCCAGTTACAGTAATTTGTCACGCCATCATCATTAATACCAAACTCCAGACCCGTATTACCAAAAAATGTATACAGATACCAGCCCGAATTAAGCTCCATGGAAAATGATCTGCCTGCAGCATTCAGTGCCTCTAACATGCCATCCATCGTCTGGACATCTTCATCGGAAAGAACATTTTTATCATAATAGAGGAAGTATCCGTTATCTGCCGTCATTGGATAAGCATATAAGATATCATTAATAGATGCAGCAGAAACCGACTCTTCTAAATTCGCACTCTTTACTTCTTCTGCATTTGGCACCGGATATAATGCACCAGCGGCAACCATTGCAGAAAGCTGATCATCCGCAAACGGGAAAACATCCGCCCCGTTATGAATATCTCCCAAAAGAATATCCTTTGTATCAGAATCAGCATTTTGTTCCAATGTAATCTCAAACTTTGCCTGTCCTGCATATTTCTGTTCAAAGCTGTCTATCATCTGGTTTAACATGTCGAAGTTGTCTTCTTCCGACCATACTTTAAGCTGTACCACACCATTATCCGCCTCAGCATCTCTTTCTGTCATCTCCGTAGATACTTCTGCTCCCGGCATTACCGATTCCACAGCACCACTATTTTTTACATTTTCTTTATCAGCTGTGAAGCCACAGCCTCCTAACGTCATACACACAACTGTCGTAAACAGCATACCTGCAACAATTCTTTTATTCATTCTTATTCCCCTTCTCTGTCTTCTGCTGTTTTAATACCAATATTTTTTATTTTATACTCATTTTGATATTTTTCAACATTTTTTACACTCTTTTTCGATTTGATAATACGCATTTTTTACCTTTTTATATGATGTCTGCTAAATGAACCAAAATCATCATTTTTACATATCTTATTGTAAACCTGATATTGAAAGGAATAACTTATTATGAGACCTTATCCTATGTCCGGGAACAGCAATCGTTCCTGCGACCGTTTATCTGTTTCACATCCTGCACACCGTGCAGGTCTGGACTTTTGCACAGAATCTGCATCCTGTGCAGATTCTGTTTCCTGTTCAGAAAATATAAGAACCATTTCTGATTATGTACTCGCCATGGCATACGTCCCCTGGCAGCATTTTTCTACTGTTTATGAACCGGATCGTTCACTCAGTGCCGGGACTATTTTTCCAGAACTGGATAAACCATTTTTAGCCGCAAACGGAGGTAGATGCCGATGATGATCAGTCAGATGAATCAGTCCCAACTCCTCCACTGGATCGATATGGTCAGCTTTGCTGTCGTAGAAATCACAGAATATCTCGACACACATCCTGACGATGAAGAAGCTTTAAAATATTTCAATCACTATGCTGACTTAAGACGCACTGCACTGCGTGCATATGCGCAAAATTATACTCCGCTTACCATCGACACCGCAAATCCTGATAATTACTGGCGTTGGGCATCGGATCCATGGCCATGGGAAGGAGGTGACTGTTAATGTGGAATTATGAAAAACGTTTACAATTCCCAGTCAACATTACAAGACCCAATGCCAAAATCGCACAGATCATCATCAGTCAGTATGGAGGACCAGATGGAGAGGCGGCCGCATCGTTCCGTTATCTGTCACAGAGGTATAGTATGCCATATAATAAAGTAGCGGGACTGTTGACAGATATTGGGACGGAGGAATTGGCCCACCTCGAAATGATTGCCGCCATCGTCCGCCAGCTCACCAAAGGCTTAAGTGCTGAAGAACTTGAGGCCGCCGGTTTCGCTCCTTACTATGTCGATCACACGGCCGGGATCTGGCCGCAGGCAGCCGGTGGTATTCCGTTTAATGCCTGTGAATTCCAGAGCAAAGGCGATGCGATCACGGATCTTTTTGAAGATATGGCTGCGGAGCAGAAAGCAAGAACAACGTATGACAATATTCTTCGAATGGTAAAGGATCCTGATGTCTGTGATGTCATTAAATTTTTGAGAGCCAGAGAGGTTGTACACTTCCAGCGTTTCGGTGAAGCACTCCGTATTGTACAGGATAAATTAAATGAAAAGAATTTTTATGCATTTAATCCGGAGATTGATACGTGTATTGTAAAGACGGAAGACAGATAAAAACAGAAAGGCGCGTGTTTTCTGTGCCTTTCTGTCTGTCAACCCCTGAATGTATTTCAGATGTGAAAAAAATGCAGAACTTTTTTGTGAATTATCACAAATTGTATACGGGCAGGAATAATGGTACTATATATCGAAATACAGTGTGCAGGGGGAATGAAATATGTTATCAGAAAAAGACAGAGCAGTGATAGGCAGTTATGTAGGAGCCGGTATGAATCTGGAGGTGCTTTTAAAAAGCTTTCCGCAGTTTCAGAGCGCTGATGTAAAGAGTGTATATGAGGAGTATACCCGGCCGGTTATAAATTATACAGATTCTGCACAGGTCAGCATGAACTGTTCATAAGAGATCGGAATAGCAGTGAAAACATCATAGTGATTTCAGGAAGGCAGGCAGATCGTAAAACCGAATCTGCCTGTTTTCTTACCGTTTTTGCAAACAAAAAGTAATAATGAAGCAAATAATCTCCAAAAGTTTGTATAGATTGTTTACAAATAAATGCTTACCAATTATAATAAAACGTGGTAAGATAGTACTAAGAATGAATAAATATGATTAGTATTTATTTTTGTGTGAAGAATAACATGATATAGGGAGTGAAAGTTATGAAGTGTTTAATTTGTGGAAGCGAATCAGCTAATGAAGTCTGCAACAAGTGTATTCGCTTGGAAAAGATCTTATATCAAAAAGAATGGAATTTTAAAGAGGGTATGCTGATCAAAAAGACAGAAGCCTTCCGTATTGCCATTTCAAATCTTCGTATCAGCGGTCGTGCTGCGATCTGCGATAATCCGAAGGGACTGAATGCAAGAATTGATAATATTTCCTATTATCTGTTGAATGTAAAGGAATGCTCTCAGGTAACATATCAGGGAAAGAAGACTCTGATGGTTTCTCTGGAAGGAACAGGAGAGAATCGTTACAACAGATATATCTTTCTACCTGGATTTGAAGAAGGCGATCAGCTTGTAAATGCGATTTTTGATGCAAAAACGAAAGCAGCATCTCTGACAGAACGTATCCGTCAGAATAACGGAATCGCAAGCAGACCTGTTGAGGTGACACCGACAGTTGCAAGCTCTGATTTCCGTGTAAATCAGCCGACGCCTGCACCTGTACCTGTTGCTGCACCGGCATCTGCTCCTGCTCCGGCAGCAACAAGCACAGATACTGTTGCGCTGGCAGGTATTGCTGAAGATATTTCAGAATTTGAGACGAAGATCAAAAAGTTGAAAGTATTACGTGATAATGGTATTCTGAGTGATGAAGAGTACGAGGCAGAAAAGAAGAAACTTGTTAGTATCTTTTAAGTATCTTTAAGAAACGTTAAAAAAGCTGTCGTCTGGCAGCTTTTTTATGGTATAAGGTATCATATACGGAATAACACTTGGAGGATTGATGTATGCGAGGTATTGAAACACAGGTTCGTAAAGTGCGAAGACGTGTTTTTAAGGAGATCGCCGATTTGGCATATCATTCAGAAAATCTGATCGATGATATGGAGGCGCTCCCTTATAAAATCGTTCCCGGGGAGGACAATGAATACTGGGAAAGCGTTTACAGAGAAAGAGCGGTAGTCAGAGAGCGGATCAGACTTGCCATGGGAATGTCGCTCAGACCGGAGGATGCACCTGTTCATGTATCACAGGGTGTGGAAGAAAGTAATATTGCAGAGAAATATTATGAGCCTCCGCTTTTGCAGGTTATTCCATCTGCCTGTAACGCATGTCCGGAAAATCAGTATGAAGTAACGAATAAATGTATGGGTTGTCTGGCACATCCGTGTAATGAAGTGTGCCCTCGTGGTGCTATTACAATGGTACATGGCAAATCCTATATCGATCAGGAAAAATGTATCAAATGCGGTAAATGTAAGTCAGTCTGTCCTTATGATGCGATTTCGCATCAGGTCCGTCCTTGTGCGGGTGCGTGCGGTGTTGGTGCGATCAAGAGTGACAGCAAAGGACGAGCTAAGATCGATAATGATATGTGTGTTTCCTGCGGTCAGTGTATGGTAAGCTGTCCGTTTGGTGCAATTGCCGATAAATCCCAGATCTTCCAGCTGATCCGTGCAATGCAGTCCGGTAAAAAGATCATTGCGCAGGTTGCACCGGCATTTGTTGGACAGTTTGGAAAGAATGTCACACCGGATGCTTTTAAAACGGCATTAAAGCAGCTGGGCTTCTATGATGTATATGAAACCGCGATCGGTGCGGATCTTGGTGCCATGACAGAAGCAGAGCACTATGTAAAGGAAGTGGCGACAGGAGAACTGCCATTCCTTCTGACAAGCTGTTGCCCGTCCTGGTCAATGCTTGCTAAAAAATTCTTCCCGGAGACGATCGACAAGATTTCCAATGCACTCACACCTATGGTGGCAACTGCCCGTGTGATCAAAGAAGAACATCCGGATGCCAGCGTTGTCTTTATCGGACCTTGTGCATCCAAAAAGCTGGAGGCTTCCCGCCGTACAGTGCGTTCCGATGTGGATTTTGTTATCACATTTGAAGAACTTGTTGGTATGTTTGAAGCAAAGGGTATCAAGCTCGAAGAGATAGAGCCACAGGACGAAATGCAAGATGCGACCGGAGCCGGACGTGGCTACGGTGTTGCAGGCGGTGTTGCTGCTGCGATTGAAGAATGTATCAGGGAATACTATCCGGATGTCGATGTCAATATCGAGCATGCAGAAAGCCTTGCGGAATGTAAAAAGATGCTGATGCTTGCGAAAATGGGCAAGAAGAACGGATGCCTGATCGAGGGTATGGCCTGCCCGGGCGGCTGTGTAGCCGGTGCCGGAACGAATATTGCGATTCCACAGGCAATCAAAGAGGTCAATAACTTTAAAGCACATTCGGAAAAGAAGATTCCGGAGATGGAGGAAAATCATGACTAAGATCAGAACAAGATTTGCGCCCAGTCCGACAGGAAGGATGCATGTAGGTAATCTGCGTACTGCATTGTATGCTTATCTGATTACCAAGCATGAGGGTGGCGATTTCATTCTGCGTATTGAAGATACAGATCAGGAAAGACTGGTAGAGGGAGCGGTTGATATCATCTACCGTACACTTGAGAAAACAGGTCTTGTCCATGATGAAGGACCGGACAAGGATAAAGGGTTCGGACCTTATGTACAGTCCGAAAGACAGGCACAGGGTATTTATTTAAAATATGCCAGACAGCTGATCGAAAAGGGCGAGGCATATTATTGCTTCTGCGATAAGGAAAGACTGGAATCCCTGCATCAGGTCATTACGATGGCAGACGGCAGTACAAAAGAGATCAATGTTTATGACAAGCACTGCCTGCATCTGTCCAAAGAAGAGGTAGAGGCAAATCTGGCTGCCGGTAAGCCATATGTTATCCGGCAGAATGTACCGCAGACCGGAACGACTACTTTCCATGACGAGATTTACGGAGATATCACCGTGGATAACTCCGAGCTGGATGATATGATTCTGATCAAGTCAGACGGTTATCCGACTTATAACTTTGCGAATGTAGTAGATGATCATCTGATGGAGATCACACACGTTGTAAGAGGAAATGAGTATTTATCCTCTTCTCCGAAGTATAATCGTCTGTATGATGCATTTGGCTGGGAAGTACCGAAGTATATCCACTGTCCGCTGATCACAGATGAAAATCATCAGAAGCTTTCCAAGCGCTGCGGACATTCTTCTTATGAAGATCTTGTGGATCAGGGATTTTTAACAGAAGCAATCGTCAACTTTGTGGCACTTTTAGGATGGAGCCCGGTTGGAAACGAAGAAATTTTTTCGCTGGATGAACTCATCAAGGTATTTGATTATCACCATATTTCCAAGTCACCGGCGGTATTTGATTATACAAAGCTGAAATGGATGAATGGGGAATATATCAAAGCAATGGATTTTGATAAGTTCTATGAAATGGCATTGCCACATATCAAAAATGTGATCAAGAAAGATCTGGATCTGAAAAAGATCGCTGAGATGGTCAAGACAAGAATTGAGATTTTCCCGGATATCGAGCCTTTGATCGATTTCTTTGAAGAATTACCGGAGTATGACGTGGCAATGTATACGCATAAGAAGATGAAGACAACAACTGCATCTTCACTGGAAGTATTAAAAGAGCTTCTGCCGATCTTTGAAGAACTCACAGATTACTCTAATGATTCCCTGTACAAGACGCTGCTTGCTTATGTAGAGCAGAAGGGCTGCAAGAATGGATACGCAATGTGGCCGGTTCGTACAGCTGTTTCCGGAAAGCAGATGACACCTGCGGGTGCAACTGAGATCATGGAGATCATCGGCAAAGAGGAATCTTTAAAACGAATCAGAAAGGGCATTGAGCTGCTGGAAAATGCCTCAGAATAAAAAAATGATACCGTCTCCTGCGCAGCAGGAGGCGATCTGCTTCGGGGAGGGCACCATGCTGGTGCTTGCCGGCCCCGGAAGCGGAAAAACAGCAGTGATCACACAACGTATCCGTTATCTGGTGGAGGAGCGGCATATCAAACCATCCGATATTTTAACGATCACATTTACAAAAGCTGCTGCACTGGAAATGAAGCAGCGGGCTTGTCAGATATGCCGGGGCGCAGAAAACGCTGTATTTGGAACATTTCATTCTGTTTTTTTTCAGATCATCAGATCTTCTTCAAAATTCCAAAATTATTCCATTATGACAGAACAACAAAAATTACAGATATTAAGACCGCTTTTAAAAGGGAAAAAGCTGGATTGTGTGCAGATGTCTTCTTTTTGTGAGCAATTTTTATCCGATCTCAGTTTTTACAAAAATACCGGACGGGAAAGAGAGGAAAAAGCAGGGCAGAAACAGGCAGTGCAAAAACAAGCAGTGCAAAAACAAGCAGGGCAAAATCAGGCAGAGCAAATGCAGCTGCATGAGCTGCGTCAGGCTTACGAACAGTGCTGTAGAAAACGATGGCTGCTTGATTTTGATGATATTTTGATATACTGTTACAGATTGTTGACGGAAGATTCCGGGCTTCGTGACAGATGGGAAAATAGGTTTCGGTATATTCTGATTGACGAATTCCAGGATATCAATGATGTGCAATATCAGATCATAAAGTTGCTTAGTGCTAACTATGAAAACCTGTTTGTGGTAGGGGATGATGATCAGGCAATTTATTCTTTCCGCGGGGCTGATCCATCCTATATGCACCGTTTTTTAGAAGATTACCCAAAGAGTAGGCAGGTAAATCTCAATATCAACTATCGATGCGGTGACCGGATCCTTGCACTGGCCGCCAGATCAATTGCACATAATAAGTATAGGTTTGAAAAGGAAATAAAAGCCGGTAATAGTGGAGAAAACCGGGTGATCGCAGCATGTTTTCAAAACCGGGCGGAAGAACTCTCTTTTTTAACAGAAGAAATCCTGACACATCTAAATGAAGGGCTGACAGCAATCCTGGTCAGAACCAACCGGATGGCAGAGCAGGTTGCGGAAGCCTGTTTTCGCAGGCAGATTCCCTATCAGATGCGGGAGAAGAAGCAGGATTTTTATGCACAGAAGTGTGTCGTGGAAGTTTTGTCCGTGATACGTTTTGTGGCAGAGGGCAAAAATCGTAGTGATTTTATGGCATTTATGAATAAGCCTGTGCGTTATATCAATAGAGAAATGCTGCAGAAGGAATCCGTAGATCTTTGGGCATTACTGGAAGAATGCAGGGAAGATCCGGAACAATACCGGATCATACAAAAGCTGCAACAGGATCTTGCTATGGTGGAAATGCTGGATCCGTTTGGCGCGATCTCATATATCAGAAAGGTGATGCAGTATGACTGCTGTCTGAGCCAGGGAGAGACAGGAGAAAAGGAGAAGGAAATACTCGATGAGCTTCTGGAGCGGTGCAGGGAATTTCACAGCCATACAGCATTTCTTGCCCATATTGCAGCGTACAGAAGTAAGCTGGAGCAGGAAAGCAACAGAAAACAGCCTGAGGCAGATCAGGGTAACGCAAAGCGGAATCCGGTGCGGATCATGACCTATCATGGTTCTAAGGGACTGGAGTTTGATACGGTTTTTCTGCCGTTTCTGAACAGTGGAGATGTGCCGCATGGCAGGAATTTGTCAACTATGGAACTGGAAGAAGAGCGGCGGCTGTTTTATGTGGCAGTAACGAGGGCAAAAAAATCCCTGTATCTTTCCTGTGAAGGAATGGTACAGGGAGAGAACAGACAATCTGTTTTTTGGGCAGAGCTGAAAGATTATCTGGAACCCTTGGAGCTTTCGTCGATCAGTTCATCAAATTCGACCTGATCGAGATATTCGTCA
>ENA-ORPH01001705-ORPH01001705.1-human-gut-metagenome-genome-assembly--contig:-NODE-1705-length-20240-cov-4.264553_pt1 | contig 20240 bp, 17 predicted proteins | sample MGYA00242142_ERZ509074 | MGnify/ENA primary metagenome ERZ509074 (study PRJEB26280, sample SAMEA2338724) | human gut metagenome | biome: human gut; feature: human-associated habitat; material: faeces...
CAATTTGTTTTGGGTGAAATTTTGACTTTTCTACCTCTATGTCTCCAAATAATTCATCTTGTTCTGTTACAACTTTATTTCTACGTGACATTTCTAAAAGTCCTGTAAATGCTGTAACAACTTCATTTTTACTATGTTTTTTTAATGTAAATAATTTATTAAATGTAAATTTCTTATATTTTATTAATGCTCTATACATATCTTTTACTTTATCTCCAACAGAAAATGTTTCTGTTATTGCTATTTTTTCAATATTTGCAGCATTTTCATTTATTTTTTCAGCATTTGTTTGCAACAATTTTTGATAAACTTCTGGTATTATATTTGGAGTATAATCTTTTTGTATTTTTTGTTTTGGTAATTCAATTTCTTCTGGCATTTTAAATAATCTATTTGAATTTACTAAAAATGCTTCTTTTAATTTTTTGGTTATTTCTTTATATTTTTTATATTCAATTATTCTTCTAATAAGTTCTTCTTCTGTAATTTCTTCCTCTTCATTTTCTACTTTTGGTAATAAATGTTTTGATTTTAAATATAATAATGTTGATGACATAACTAAAAATTCACTTGTTATATCTAAATTCATTTTTTCCATTTGATTTATATAATCTATATATTGATCTGCTATTTCACTTATATTTATGTCATAAATATCCATTTTATTTTTGTCTATTAAGTGACATAATAAATCTAATGGTCCTTCAAAATTTTCTAATTTTATAGAATATATTCTTCCCATTGTAATTAAATTTTGCATTTGTTTTTCCTTCCTTTAAGCTACAACTCTGTCCAAAATTAATTTATTCATATTTGCTTATTGGATATCCTTTTCTAAACAAATATTGATTAATTTTTTCTTCTTCCATATTTCCTGCTTTTTTTCTTCTTATTTTTTCTATACATTTCTTTTCATATTCTTCAAGTTCTTCTCTATTATCTTCTATATATTTTTCGACTAATTTTTTGTCTAATCCTTTTTCTAGAAGTTTGTATTTTAATTCTCTTATTGATAATGTTTTTAACAACATATATTCATTTACTTGTTTTTGAATAAATTGATAATCATCTAGATAATTAGCTTCTTTTAGATATTCAATTATTTCATCAAGTAATTGTTCATCTATTTCATTTTTAAACTTTTTTCTTACTTCTTGCTCTGTTCTTTTTTTATATGTAATATATTTCATTATTCTTGTTTTAGCTTCATCTTTTCTTTTTAAATCATTAATTTTAGTAGTTTTTATATCTTCTAAATCTATTGATTTTAATGATTTAAAGTCATCTACATTGTTTATAATTTTCATTATGTTTGCTCCTTTTGATTAATTTTATATGATTTTTTATTTTTTTGCAAGATTTTTCAAGTATATTTTGGTTCAATAAATTAATACTATAAATAAGGTTTTGTTTTGAAACCTTTAATTGTAATTTTTAGAAAGGAATTTAGACATTATGAGTAAAAAATTGTTTCTTGCAATTGGTTTGGCTATAGCAATAATATTTTCTTTTTCTGTTACTTTAAGTTTTGCTACCGAAAATACTATGCAAAATGCTGGCAATGATGTTGTTAATGGTGTAAGAGATGTTGTTGGTGGAGCTGAAAATGCTGTCGAAGATGCTTTAAAAGGTGTTGGAGATGGAATAAATGATATGACTAATATGAACAATAACAACAATAATGCAAATACTAATACTACAAATAATACTAATAATAATGATATTATGACTGGTATTGGTAATGATGCTAATACAGCTGTTAGAAATACTACAGGTTATAATGCTACTAGAACAGCAACAGATGCAAACACAGCTAATTTCTTAGGTATGAATTCTACTATGTGGACTTGGCTTATAATTGCTGTTGCAGCTGCTGTTATTATTGCTTTAATTTGGTATTATGCTTCTTCTAATAATAGAAGAACTAATTACTATGATGATGACAATAATCATTAATCTTAAAATACAAAAAAAGGCCTCATAACATTAGTTATGAAGTCTTTTTTTGTATCTTTAAAAGCTTTTCATATTCTTCAGTTTTTTGGGCAATTCTTCTATCATTTATTTTAATTTCTTCATTAAGCATCTGTAAAATTTTTAATGTTGTTTTTGAATCTAAAGTTTTTATATTCATTTCTTCTTTTTTTACTTTTTGATATATTTCAAAAAATTGCTTTTTATCTTCCATTATCATCTTCTCCTTTAGATTGATTTTTCAATTGTTCTCCTACTTCTCTTTGTTTCTTAAGATAAAGAATATTCGCATCTAATTCTTGCATTTTTTCTTGTTGTATTCTTAATTTTGATAATGCTATTTTTATTGCTTCTTCATTTTCATCTTTATAAATTGTAATTCCATTTTCAGCCAATTTTTCTATTATTTCATTAGCTGTTGTTTCTCCAATCCATCTTAATTGCAACAAATCATCCTTACTTTTTATTCTCTCTACTAATTGTTCAACTGTATGTATTTCATTTCTTGCCAACACCATATATGATCTATGTGATAAGTTTAAGCTTTTTATCTCTAGTCCTATTTTTTCTCTCGTTTTTACTCCATTATAAATGGTAATTCCAAGTTCTGATAATTTTTCTATTATTTCTTCTGCTTCTTTATTGCCAATATATGCCATAGTTAATAAATCTTTTTTACTTCTTGCTCTTTCTAATAAATCTCCAACTGTATTTATCCCATTATATTTCATTGCCTTATATAATAGTTGGGTTGAAAAATTTATGTTTTCAATTGCCATTTCTTCTATTGTATCTTCATCTATTACTCTAATATTTTCATTTTCCACATCTATCATATTTAATAGTTCTTGTTTATCTCCATCTGATAACTGTTCACTATCTTTTTCAAAAACATCTCTTTTACTAAAATATGCTCTAATAAATTCTTCAGATGGTTTATAAAGATGATTTAAAAAAACATCTTTTATTTCTTTTTTACGCATTTTTCGTACTACTTGATAACACATTATTTGATACATGCTTTGTTGTTTCATATTCCTTACTTCTTTGGGTATTTCTTCTTCTCTTTTTAATCCAAATTTAAATTCCACAATATGTCTTTCTCTATCTGTTAACATTTCTCTTAAGATTTTTTCTAAAATCACATCAACTTCTGGTCCTAATATTATATTAGTAGCATATTTTTCTCCGTACATATATGAGATAAAATTCAATAAAGCTTTCTGTTTTTCTAAACTTTGAGATCCTAAATAGAAATTTCTTACTAATGGAATTTTTGGGTTTTCCATAGCTGACTCTTTATTTTCAATTTTTATTCTATGTATCTCATTATAATTTTTAGCATTAGCAAGTTTTATCATATATTTTTTATAAGATTTTTTTAAATTTTCCATATTTCCAAATTCATTTATTATTTGTCTTTTTTCTTTATCACCAATTTCATATTTCTCATAAAGTTCTCCAATATCCTCTTTTTTAAATACTCCTCCAATTTGACTATTATTTAATTCTTCTTCTAATTTTTGGGGCAATTTTCCTCTAGATTTTCTTTCCCTTATATAAGTATAATCTTTAAAAACTTTTTCAAATTCCATTTTTTCTTTCTTATTTAAATCTTTACGTAATCTATAAATATTGGAAAATGCATAAGGATGTTTTTCGCAAAACTGTTTTAAACGTTTAATTTTTACATATATTGTTTCTTTAGTGTTTTCTAATAATCCTAAATTTTCCATTCTTTTAAATTCTTCAGAGTTATATTTTATCAAATTATTTTTCATTAAATATCTAAGTTGTATAAGAATTCTTCCTATATTATATCCTTCAAAAATAGTATTAGAATGAATTGATTCATTTGAATTTTCTTTCAAATATCTTTCAAATAAATCGATTTTTTTTGAAACTGATAACCCATCACAATTGGTTGATTTGGTTCTATTCTGTAATAGATTATTATCTGTATTTATTTCTATATTCATATAAATTCTCCTTTTTTACACTATTTATCAGTATATCACATTATGTAAATTGCGTCAATTTTTATAAGATTATTATTTGTTTTCGCCCGATTTGAGTTTCTGAGCAAAGTGATGAAATATCAAAATGCTAACGATTGTAACTTTCCTACTACATAAAAAATAGCTTTAAGAATTACTATTATATAGAAATTCTTAAAGCTTTATATCTATCTCTTATTAAATTCTTTCATGAATTGTTCTGTTAATTACATCTAATTGTTGTTCTCTTGTTAATTTTGTAAAGTTTACAGCATATCCTGAAACTCTAATTGTAAGTTGAGGATATTTTTCTGGATGTTCCATAGCATCTTCAAGTAAAGCTCTATCAAATACATTAACATTAATATGATGTCCTGTTTCTGCAAAATATCCATCTAACATACTTACAAGATTTGTTTCTTTTGTCCACATATCTTGACCTAATGTTGAAGGTGTAATTGCAAATGTGAATGAAATACCATCTTCTGATTCTTCAAATGGTAATTTTGCAATTGAGTTCATTACAGCTAATGCACCATTTGTATCTCTTCCATGTAATGGATTTGCACCTGGTCCAAATGGAGCTCCTGCTCTTCTTCCATCAGGTGTATTTCCTGTTGCTTTTCCATATACAACATTTGATGTTATTGTTAATATTGATAATGTTTGTTTTGCACCTCTATATGCAGGATGTTTCTTTAATTTTCTTAAAAATTGTGTTACAACATCAACAGCTATTTGATCAACTCTGTCATCATCATTTCCGAATTTTGGATAATCTCCTTCAATTTCATAGTCAACTGCTAATCCGTTTTCATCTCTTATAACTTTTACTTTTGCATATTTGATTGCTGATAATGAGTCTGCAACTACTGAAAGTCCTGCTATACCACATGCCATTGTTCTTATTACATCTTTATCATGTAAAGCCATTTCTATTGCTTCATAAGAATATTTATCATGCATATAGTGTATTGCATTTAATGCTTTTATATAAATTTTTGCTACATAATCCATCATTTGATCAAATTTTACCATAACTTCATCATAATCTAGATATTCAGATGTTATTGGTTCAAATCTTGGAGCTACTTGTTTTCCAGATTTTTCGTCTTTTCCACCATTTATTGCATATAATAATGTTTTTGCTAAGTTTGCTCTTGCACCAAAGAATTGCATTTGTTTTCCTATCTTCATTGGTGATACACAACAAGCTATTCCATAATCATCACCTAATGTTGTTCTCATTACATCATCATTTTCATATTGGATTGAAGATGTTTTGATTGATAAGTTTGCTGTATAACGTTTAAATCCTTCTGGTAATCTTGTTGACCATAATACTGTTAAATTTGGTTCTGGTGCAGGTCCTAAATTTTCTAGTGTGTGTAAAATTCTGAATGAGTTCTTTGTTACTAATGTTCTTCCATCAACTCCCATACCACCAATACTTTCTGTTACCCAAACTGGATCTCCACTAAATAATTCATTGTATTCTGGTGTTCTTAAGAATCTTACTAATCTTAATTTCATTACAAAATGATCCATTAATTCTTGTGCTTGTTCTTCTGTTAATGTTCCATTTTTGAAATCTCTTTCTATATATATATCTAAAAATGTTGATGTTCTACCAATACTCATTGCAGCACCATTTTGGTCTTTTATTGCTCCTAAATATCCAAAATATAACCATTGTATTGCTTCTTTTGCATTTCCAGCTGGTCTTGATATATCAAATCCATATTTTGCTGCCATTACTTTTAATTCGTTTAATGCTTTTATTTGTTCATAGATTTCTTCTCTTTCTCTTATTACATCTTCTGTAAATTCATCTACATCTAATTCTTCTAAATCTAATTGTTTTTCTCTAATTAATTCATCAACACCATATAGTGCTACTCTTCTGTAATCTCCAATTATTCTTCCTCTTCCATATCCATCTGGAAGTCCTGTAATTAAATGTGCACTTCTTGCAGCTCTTATATCTGGTGTATATACACTAAATACTCCATCATTGTGTGTTTTTCTTACTGTATGGAATATTTTATCAACTTCTGGGTCTACTTCTCTTCCATAAGCTTCACATGATTTTTCTACTATTTTGATTCCACCATAAGGCATTATTGCTCTTTTTAATGGTGCATCTGTTTGTAATCCTACTATTTCTTCTAAGTCTTTATCTATATATCCGGCTTCATGTGCTGATACTGTTGATATTGTTTTTGTATCTATATCTAATACTGAACCATTTGAATTTCTTTCTTTTTCATATAATTTTAATACTTCATCCCATAATTTTTTTGTTTTTTCTGTTGTTCCTGTTAAAAATGTTGCATTTCCTTCATATGGTGTATAGTTCTTTTGAATGAAATTTCTTACATCGATTTTTCTTTTCCATTCGCCTTTTTCAAAGCCTTTCCATTGTTCAAAATCCATTTTTTATTACCTCCATTTTTATTTTTTCCATATTTGTTTATTGTATTACATTTTTATTCTTTTGCCATACTAATTATAAGGATAATAATTTGAATTGTCAATGAAATTTTTGTGATTTTTTCTTTCTATAAAAACATATATAAAAAGGACCCAAGCAATGCTTGAGTCCCCGCCAGGGATATTGTTGTTTCTTTAACTTGCGCTAATCTCGCGCAGTTTCAGAAGATTCTTGTTCATTTCACAAGCAAGCTTGTTCCATTTAAAGAACTCCTCAATAGAAGCAGACGTCTTCACGCAATAGAAACCAGACTTCCTATCATATACAATCATTCTTTTGTCCTCCTTGGCTAATTGCCATCATGATAGAACTATTATACCATATTTTTACTTTTTTTGCAAGTTATGTATACATACAAGTCATTTTTTTATACAAAAAGCAACAAAACTAAATTTGTTGCTTTTTTCGACATTTTTATATAATGCTTTATTAATACATTCCGTTCATTCCATTATCCATTTCATGATTATTTCCACATCCACATGTTTTTGGTTCTGGAGCATCTGTTACTAAACTTTCTGTTGTAAGTACCATTGCTGCTACTGATGCTGCATTTTGTAATGCACTTCTTGTTACTTTTGTTGGATCAACTATTCCAGCTTTTTTCATATCTACATATTGTTCTTTATCTGCATCAAATCCAAATCCTATAGCTGATTTCTTTACATTGTCTAATATAACAGCTGGTTCCAATCCTGCATTTCTTGCAATTTGTTTAACTGGTTCTTCTAATGCTTTTAATACTATTTCTGCACCTAGTTTTTCTCCACCTTCAAGTGATTTTGCAACTTTTTCTACTGCTGGTATAATATTTACATATGCTGTTCCACCACCAGCTACAATTCCTTCTTCAACAGCTGCTTTTGTTGCTGATAATGCATCTTCTATTCTTAATTTTTTATCTTTCATTTCAATTTCTGTTGCTGCTCCAACTCCAATTACTGCAACTCCTCCAGCAATCTTTGCTAATCTTTCATGTAAGTTTTCTTTATCAAATTCACTCTTTGTTTCTTCGATTTGAGCTTTTATTTGTCTTACTCTTTCGGCAATCTTTTCTTTATCTCCTGCACCATCAACAATTATTGTATTTTCTTTTTGTACTTTTACTTGTTTTGCTCTACCTAATTGTGTAATTTGTGTATCTTTTAATTCCATTCCTAAATCTTGTGATATTACTTCACCACCTGTTAGAATTGCCATGTCTTCTAACATTGCTTTTCTCTTATCTCCAAATCCAGGTGCTTTTACTGCAACAACATTTAATACTCCTCTTAATTTATTTAATATTAATGTTGATAATGCTTCACTTTCAATATCATCACATACTATAACTAGTTTTCCTGATGATTGCATTAAGTTTTCTAGTAATGGTAATATTTCTTGAATATTGCTTATTTTTCTATCTGTTATTAAAATATATGGATTATCTACAATTGCTTCCATTTTCTCTGTATCTGTTACCATATATGGTGATACATATCCTTTGTCAAATTGCATTCCTTCTACTACATTTAATTCTGTTTGTGATGTTTTTGATTCTTCAATTGTTATTACACCATCTTTTGATACTTTTTCCATTGCATCAGCTATTAATTCACCAACTTCTGTATTATTTGCTGATATACTTGCAACTCTTGCTATATCTTCTTTTCCATTAACTGGTGATGTAATTTCTTTTAATTCTGCTACAGCTCCATCAACGGCTTTTTCTATACCTCTTTTTATTGCCATTGGGTCTGCTCCAGCTGCTACATTTTTAACTCCTTCTTTAATCATTGCTTGTGCTAAAACTGTTGCTGTTGTTGTTCCATCTCCTGCAACATCATTTGTTTTTGTAGATACTTCTTTTACAAGACGTGCGCCCATATTTTCAAATTTGTCTTCTAATTCAATTTCTTTAGCTATTGTTACACCATCATTTGTAATTAATGGTGCTCCAAAACTTTTATCTAACACAACATTTCTTCCTTTTGGTCCTAATGTTACTTTTACTGTATCTGCTAATTTATTAACTCCTTCTAATAATGATTTTCTTGCATCTTCTCCAAATTTAATTTGTTTTGCCATAATTAATCAACCTCCTAAAATTATTTGTTAATATAATTTTTTTATTTTACTATTGCTAATATGTCTTCTTCTCTTAATATGATGTATTCTTCTCCTTCATATTTCACTTTTGTTCCACCATATTGGCTTACTACTACATTATCACCTTTTTTTACTTCTAATTCTTCTCTTTTTCCGTCAACCATTCTTCCTGGTCCAACTTCTATAACTTCTGCAATTTGTGGTTTTTCTTGTGCTTGACTTGACAATATTATTCCACTCTTTGTTGTTTCTTCCTTTTCTTTCATTTTTATTAATACTCTATCTGATAATGGTTTTATCATAATATTACCTCCTCTATTAGTGCTATGTTTTAATAGCTTTTTTACATTAGCACTCTTTTTGCTTAACTGCTAATAATATATACCCTATTTTTTCCTTTGTCAATAGTTTTATTTATTTTTCACAAAATCTTCACATTCATAATAATTATATGTTCATTATATAAAAAATAGACCCATAATTTGAGTATTTTCAAACTATAAGTCTATTTTTGTTAAATTGTTATTTCTTTACATTCAATCTGTTTATATTTAACTTTACATGTGTCAAATAATCTTTTTGATGCAATATTTTCATCTGTTCCATTATACTTATCTGACAAATATATTACTTCTTTTATTCCTGATTGAATTATTAATTTTGCACATTCATTACATGGAAATAAGTCTACATATATTTTTGCATTTTCAAATTCTTTTTTTGTTCCTCTATAATTTAAAATTGCATTCATTTCTGCATGACATACATATGGATATTTTGTATAAATTTTTTCTCCATCTCTTGCCCATGGAAAATTTTCATCTTCAAATCCATTTGGTGCTCCATTATATCCTATTGATAATATTCTATTATCATTACTTACAATACATGCTCCAACTTGTGTATTAGGATCTTTACTTCTTTTTGATGATAGTTTTGCAATTGCCATAAAGTATTCGTCCCAGCTTAAATAATCATTTCTTTTGTTTCCAGATTCTTTACATTTTTCTTGCCATTTTTCAAACTCATTATTCATAAACTTTTTCCTTTCTTATATTAGAATAATTTATTTAATATTTTTAGCTGCTCTAACTAATCCTATAAATAATGGTGCTGGTCTATTAGGTCTTGATTTTAATTCTGGATGGAATTGTCCTGCAATAAAATATGGATGTTCTTTATATTCTACTATTTCAACTAATTTTCCATCTGGTGATGTTCCAGAACATATTAAACCTGCTTTTTCTAATCTTTCTTTATATTCATTATTATATTCATATCTATGTCTGTGTCTTTCTGAAATTTGCTCTTTTCCATATAATTCTTTTGCTAATGTTCCTTCTTTTAATATACATGGATATGCTCCTAAACGCATTGTTCCACCTTTTTTATCTATTCCTATTTGATCATCCATTATATGTATAACTGGATTTGTTGTTTTTTCATTAAATTCTGCTGAATTAGCATCTTTTAATCCTAATACATTTCTTGCAAATTCTACAACTGCCATTTGCATACCTAAACATATTCCTAAGAATGGAATTTTATTTTCTCTAGCATATCTAATTGTTTCTATTTTTCCTTCTATTCCTCTATTTCCAAATCCACCTGGAACTATTATTCCTTGTAATCCTTTTAATTTTTCTTGTGCTGTTTCTTTATTTATTGTTTCACAATCTATTAATTTGATCTTAACTTTTACTTTATTAGCAAATCCTGCATGATGTAAACTTTCTATTACTGACAAATATGAATCTTCTAGTTGAATATATTTTCCTACTATTCCTATATTTACAGATTCATCTCCTATGCTTCTTATATTATCTATCATTTTTTGCCATTCTGTATTATCTGGAACATATCTATCTAATCTCATATGATTACATACTTCTCTTGCTAACCCTTCTTCTTCAAGCATTAGTGGTACTGCATATAAATTGTCTGCTGTTTTATTTTGTATTACACTACTTTTTCTTACATTACAAAATAGTGCTAATTTTTCTCTTATTGTGTCTGGAATATCTTGTTCTGTTCTACATACTAAAATATTTGGTTGTATTCCTAAGCTTTGTAATTCTTTTACAGAGTGTTGGGTTGGCTTTGATTTTATTTCATTTGAACCAAATATGTATGGTAATAATGTTACATGTATATATACTACATCTTCAGGATTTTTCTCTAATCCTACTTGACGGATTGCTTCTATTATTGATAATCCTTCTATATCTCCAACTGTTCCCCCAACTTCTGTTATAACTATGTCTGTATCTGTATTTTCAAAACTATATATTCTTTCTTTTATTTCATTTGTTACATGTGGTATTACTTGTACTGTTTTTCCTAAATAGTCTCCTCTTCTTTCTTTTTCAATTACTGTTGAATATACTTTTCCCATTGTTACACTTGAATGTTGTGTTAAGTTTTCATCAATAAATCTTTCATAATGTCCTAAGTCTAAATCTGTTTCTGCTCCATCATCTGTTACGAATACTTCTCCATGTTCATATGGACTCATTGTTCCTGGATCAACATTTAAATATGGATCAAATTTTTGAATTGTTACTTTATATCCTCTATTTTTTAATAATCTTCCTAGTGATGCAGCTGTTATTCCCTTTCCTAATCCTGATACTACTCCTCCTGTTACAAATACATATTTTGTGTTCATTTATTCTTCCTCCTATATTCCCATTTTTGCCATATAAAATCAAATAAAAAAAATAGATTAAAATAAAAACTGCAAAAGTGGTTTTTTTTTAATCTATTAAAACTATATTTTTATATTATCATACTTTTATAATTTTTTCAAGACAAATTTGATTAATTGCCTCAACTTTCTATAAAAAATCATACAATATATTCTATACTATTATCTGGAAAATACTTTTCCATTTGTTTTTTTAAGTAAACTTCCGCTTCTTTTCTAATATCTTGTTTATATGAATATTTACCTTTTCCTCTACCTGTCATAATTTCAGTATTATATAAATTTATAGCATTTGGAAATGCTTCTTCATTTATTTTTGTGTGTACAAAACTATATGTCATAAATATTATTTCAAAAAATGCTTGTTTTTTTACTTTTTCAGATAATTCACTATTTAATCTTTGAATTAGATTTGTATATAATTCTTTCCAATTTTCAACTAAAATTACTGGTGCAATTAGTATTCCAACTTTATATCCTGCTTCTGCTAATTTGTTTATAGCTTCTATTCTTCCTTTTAATCTTGATGTACCAAATTCTACTTTATTTATAATTTCTTCTGGATTCATACTTACTCTTATTGTAACTTTTCCATTATGTTTTAATGGTAAAATTGGATCTACCATGTCAAATTTTGTAGGAAGTGTTAATTGTCCTTTTGATGTATATGCAAAGTTTTCTATTGTCCATACTAAATTATTTGTTATTGTATTTTCTAATATTAAATCACTATTACTTCCTATCTCAAATGTTAGATTTTTTTCACTTTTTTGTGCTGTTTTTATTATTTTTTCAAGCATCTGCTCTCTATTTACAAATAATCTTAAATATGAACATTTATTGTAATTACATACTAAATAGCAATATAAACACATCGCAGTACATCCTGATGAGGTATATGGTACTAAATAATCTGATGTTTTATGGTTTTCTACAAATTTATGTGTTTTTCTTGTTCCTATTATTAGATTTTGTTTTATTTTTGGAAATTCACTATTATTCTTTTTTCTCATTTCTTCTATATTATTATGATTTTCTATAAGGATTTTGGGTACTTCTTTATATTTTTCTAATAGTTCTTTTCCTAATTGATAATTTTCTATTTCTTTTTCATAATATATCGCTTGTGGTTTAAACATAACTTTTTCTCCTTTTTGTTAGTTTAACCTTTATTAAAACATTAATACAAAAAGAGCTTCAAATTGAAGTTCTTTTTAAGTTATTTTATTAAATTATTTTTCTTACAATATGGAACAACTTCATTTTTTAATGTATTTGACAATATATTATTATCCATATCAGTGTCATACCATAAAAATTTTTCTATTTCTTCTGATGTTTTCAAAATTCCTTGAAGTTTTCCGTTATATTTATATACATAGAAATGTATTGGAGTAATTCCATCACTTGTTGCAATTTCATCAAATTCCATTATTAATTCAAATTTTTCTTCATCAAAAATAGCTTCATCACCAAGCTCTTCATGACATTCTCTTATTGCTGCTTGTAATGTTGTTTCGCCATCTTCAACTTTTCCTCCTATCATTTGATAAGTTGGTCTTTTACGAGGCTTATCTATTAATAATTTTTCATTTTCAAAAAACATTGTTCCAACTACTTTCATTTTTCTTACTCCCTTTACTCTGTTCTTAATGCTTCAACTGGATCTCTTTTAGCTGCAAATCTTGCTGGAATTAATCCTGCAATCATTGTTAATCCTACACTAATTGCAACTAATATAATTGCTCCTGCTGTAGGCAATTTAGAAATATTTGATATTCCAACTATTGATTTTATTATCATATTTATTGGAATATTTAACAATAATGTAACAACAATTCCTATTAATCCTGCTACTAATCCTATTATAAGTGTTTCTGCATTAAATACTCTTGAAACATCTTTCTTTGATGCTCCTATACTTCTTAATATTCCAATTTCTTTTGTTCTCTCTAAAACTGATATATATGTTATAATTCCAATCATTATTGATGATACAACTAATGAAATACCAACAAATGCAATTAATACATAACTTATTACGTTAATTATTGTTGAAACAGAACTCATCATAACACCTACTATATCTGTATATGTTATAACATTTTCTTCTTTTCCATCATTTGTTTGTTTATCATTGTATTCACTAATTTTTGTTGTAATCATATCTTTTGATTCAAAATCTTTTGGATATATATTTATTGTTGATGGCTTATTTAAGTCTACTACTCCAAGTGTTGATAAATTTGAATCATAAGTTGCTGTTGAATTTTCTGCATAATTTTTCATAAGCTCTGCCAATTCTGCTTCTGACAATGTTGACATGTACATTCTTTGTTCATCTGTTAATTGTGAATAATCAAATGAACTATTTTGATTTTCTGGAAATTCTATTCCTGTAAATACATTTATATTAGGACTTTCTTTTTGTTCTTTTACAATTTCTGTTTCATTAATTTTATTTATCACATATTCTTTTAATTCTTTTGTATATCCAATCATTCCTGCACCTGATGATGAGACTGTTTCTTCATTTGGTTTTATTATTCCTACTATTGTTATTTCTTCTGCATTATCTACAACATTCTTCATGTATTCGTCATCATTTGACATATCTTGCCATGCATTTCCAGATTTTTTATAATAGTCTGTATTTAATAATATTTTAAATTTATAATTTAATAAATCATCATAAGAATAACTTTCTGATTCACCAGCTTCAACTTTTTCTTTATTTTTTATTTTTTCCATTGATTCATTTAGTTCTTTGATATCTTTTATTCCTAAAGAATATAATGTGTAATCACTGATTTCATTATTTTCATCAACTATTAAAACAACTTCATTATATTTTGTTGGCCAATTTCCTGCAAGTACGTCATATTGTGATTGTAATAAATTTTGATTATCTAACATTTCAGTCCATACATCAGTTTGTGTCATTGCCATTGAACTTGACATCATTGATGATGCACTTTGTCTTGATTCCATCATTTCTCCAAATCCTAGTTCGTCAAATACTTTGCTTGGATTTACTTGTTGATATGTTTTATCTTCATTTTGTTTATATATATTTAAGTTTAAATTATACTCATATTGAATAGCATTTATATAATCTTTTATGTCTGTATTTCCACTCTCCAAATATTTTTTAAATTCTTCTAAATTATTTGTTTGAAGTTTTGTTGATACTGTTTCTAATATATTATTTACTATTGGTCTTGAATATATTTTATTATCATTATGTTCTTCTTTTTCTTCATTCCCCATCATTGCTTCTAACATACTTGTTACATCTATACTAGCTTCTTGAATTGTTAATGGATATGATGAAAGCGTATCTTCTTCTACTTTATTTATATAGCTTTGCATTCCATGTGATAATGATAGTATTAATGCAATTCCTATTATTCCTATACTTCCAGCAAATGATGTTAAAAATGTTCTTCCTTTTTTGGTCATTAAATTATTTAGACTTAATCTTACTGCTGTTGTGAATTTCATTGATGCTTTTCCAGATTTGTCTTTTTTATTTCTAGCTTTCTTCACATCTTCTTCACTAGATTTATAAGGATTTGAATCATCTATGATTTTTCCATCTAATAATTTTACTATTCTTGATGAATATTTTTCAGCAAGTTCTGGATTATGTGTTACCATTATTATTAATCTATCTTTTGATATTTCTTTTAATATTTCCATTACCTGTACTGATGTCTTTGAATCTAATGCTCCTGTTGGCTCATCAGCAAGTAATATATCTGGATCATTTACTAATGCTCTTGCTATTGCAACTCTTTGCATTTGTCCTCCAGACATTTGATTTGGCTTTTTATTTATTTGATCTCCTAATCCTACTTTTTGTAATGCTTCTATTGCCCTTTTTCTTCTTTCTGCTTTTCCTACACCTGATATTGTAAGTGCTAATTCAACATTTGCAAGTACTGTTTGATGTGGTATTAAATTATAACTTTGAAATACAAATCCTACAGAGTGATTTCTATATGTATCCCAATCTTTATCTTTAAATTCTTTGGTTGATTTTCCATTAATAATTAAATCTCCTAATGTGTATCTATCAAGTCCTCCTATTATATTTAACAATGTTGTTTTTCCACATCCACTTTGCCCTAAAATTGAAACAAATTCGTTTTCTCTAAACTCTATATCTATTCCTTTTAATGCTTTAACTTCGTTATCTCCTGATAGATAATTTTTTGTTATATCATTTAATTGTAACATATCTATATCCTTTCATTTTTTGTATATTTTATATTATTATTGTGAATATCTTGTGAAATTCTTTAAGTTATTAAGATTTCATATAATATCTTGATTTTTTTTATAAAAAATGCTATACTTAATAAGTTCGAATTTTGCACATTGAAATTGGAGGTAGGCAAAATGAAACTCTGTATTGTACGTCATCATTTTTTCCTTTGGTTTTTAATTGATAAGCCTGAGCTTTTACCATTTGAAGGTAAATGGAATACGCTTATTGTTTTGGCAAATGAATCTGGTAGAATTTTATCTGATATTAGTAAACATGGCAATATCATCCATGTTGAAAAATACGGATTAGAAATTGATTTTAAAACATTTATGAATATCTTAAATGTTCCAAACAGTTCAATTGCCGATTTGGTTAACCATAGTCAAAATTTGATTTTACACTCTGACGACGAATATTCTGTAGCCAAATTTGCAAAAACACACAATTTAGTTTATGGATATGTTTTCAATCCAACTACAAATAATCTTTTTTATTATGTTGTAAACAGAACATATCCGTTCCAATTTGACCGTGGAGTCTTCATCGACCCAAACAATCCGTTCTAATTTCAAAAGAGGATCCCTTTTTGGGGTCCTCTTATTTTATTATTTATTTCTGTCTTTTATATAAATTGCTAATTGTTTCAAAAATTCTGCCTTATCTCCATAATATTCTAATATCTCAACTGCTTCATTTGTTATTTTCTCTAATTCTTTTTTAGCTCCTTCAATTCCAAATACAGATACATATGTACATTTATTGTGTTCTTTATCATTTCCAACTGGTTTTCCAGTTACATCTGGATCACCTTCTTCAGATAAAATATCATCTTTTATTTGAAATGCTAAACCAATTTTATCTGCAAATTTTGATAATCTTTCTATATCATTTTCACTTGCATCTGCTAATATTGCTCCCATTCTTATACTTAATTTTAATAATTCTCCAGTTTTATTTTCATGTATATATTGAAGCATTTGATGGCTAATTTGTTGTCCTTCAAGTTCTGTATCTAAATATTCTCCTGCAATCATTCTATCTACCGCATTTGAAAATTCTCCAAATATTCTTATTTTATTTTGTGTTGTTGATTTTGCTAAGTCTTTACTCATAACTATATATGCTTGATTAAATAATGAATCTCCTGCAAGTAGTGCTGTTGGATGATTAAATTGTTTATGATTTGTTAGCTTTCCATGTCTAAAATCATCATTATCAACTTCTGGCAAATCATCATGTATTAATGAAAAATTATGTATCATTTCAATTGCAACTGCATATGGAATTGCTTCTTGATAATTTTCTTTAAACATCTTATATACATCTAATACTAATATTGGTCTTAGTCTTTTTCCACCTGCCATTAAACTATAACTTACTGATTCATTTAATATTTTTTCAGGACATTCTTCTTTTCTTAAATATTTTTCTAGTTCTGTATTTATAATTGTTTGATATTTTTTTAATTGTTCTTTAAATTCCATTTTGGACTTCCTTTAAAATTAATTTTTATTGCTAAAGTATTTACTCTTCACATTGAGTTCATTTTAACACATTATTAGACATTATTCAACATTTATTAGATATATTTTGAACATAAACAAATATGCCAAGCTATCAAAAATAACTTGGCTTTATAGTTTATCTTCCACAATTATTATTTAATTGCATTATATTATTCATATCATTCATACAAAATTTCTTATCTGAAAGCTTATCTTGAACAATTCTTAAAGCTTCACCAAATCTTTGGAAGTGAACAATTTCTCTTTCTCTTAAAAATCTTAATGGATCTATTACATCTGGATTATCTCTACATAAATCTATTAATTTTTCGTATGTCGCTCTTGCCTTTTGCTCAGCAGCTAAGTCTTCTTGAAGATTTGCAATTACATCACCTTTACATGCTAAACATGTTGCATCAAATGGTACACCTGCTGCAGATTGTGGATATATATCTACACCATGATCTGTATAATATGCTCCTAATCCTGCTGCTTCTATTTCCTCAATTGATGCATTTTTTGTTAATTGATGAACTATAGTTCCTACCATTTCTAAATGTGCTAATTCTTCTGTACCACGATGTTGTCAATCAAAAAAATTTATGACTATTGGCTGTAAACAAATATAGGGGATACTTTTATTTACAAAATCAATACTTTGTAGCAAAATTTCATAAAATTTAAGTACACTAAATGAATTATTTTGAGTTCATATAGTGAACTCTAGGACTATAATGGGCATTTTTAGTAGTTCATTCGGTGAATTTCTGCATCACTTTTGCATGAAATTTTTGTTCTTTTATTAACTCTAGAAGGCTTGTCCTTCTACATGTATATGCATTACATGATGCACGCTATCCTGCCTTTAGTGTTCACTTAAATTTTTTCAAAAAAATAAACTAGTTATCCTTAATCCTCTTAGAAAAAAAAAACAATGTACTTTTAAAATTTAGTCAAGACTGTGCTAGCGCATTTACTTTAGCCTTGAAGAAATTTTATAAAGTACATTATAATTATTTATGTGAGGAGAAGCTTTAATCATCTAAACTTATACCTTGAGAAGAAATTTTTTCTCTTAATTTTGCAAATAAATTTTGTATATATTGACTATTTACTTTAAATATTTTGCATGCTTCCTTCATTGTTTCATCGCAAAATGTATTTTCAGAAAAATATTTTAAAATCTGTCTTTCACAATTATCTTCTGACAAATTCCTAATAAATAAGGAAGTATCCTCATCATCTGAAATTTCATCAGTAGTTCCTTTTGTTTTTATATTTACATCAAATGCTTCACCAGTATTTTCACCTAAACAGAAAGACCTTATATTGCTAATAGCATGAAAATATGCTTTTTTATACAAAATAGAGCCATGACTTTCTTGATATGCACTTGATGTTATAAAAGGAATACCTTTTTCATCTATAGGGTTTCCTTTACTTGCTAGATACATGTATCCATCTTGTAATAAGTCTTGATAATATCTTGCACATTTGAATCCATTTGAGGACATATATCCTATTGCTGATCTAGTTGCTATTCTTAGTATTTCTAAAATTTCCTCTACATTGTTTTTACAATAGTCATTTGGCAATGCTCCTGATATATGTTCTCCTAAAGAAACTCTTTTTCCATTTTTATAGTTATTTGAAATTCTATAAAAATCTTGTCTGCTTTTTTTCATAACATTTACAACCAAATCATATGTAGATATTCCTAGAGCAGAAGATAGTCTTTCTAATTCATCCCATGAATAATAAGTTCGTATATTAGGATTTATTTCACTCATAAAGTTTTCTCTTTTAGATATAATTAATTCTTCTTTTTTAGCTTTATATTTTTGCGAAAAGCATTCTTTTATTCTATTAGCTCTTAAATCATAATAAAGCTGTTCACTTTTTCCAAGAACATACACCATAAAATCTCTAACATTTATATGATATTTACTTGAAAGAGTTTCAATTTCATCTTTATCAAATCTATAATCACCAGTTCTTTGCATTCTAGTAGCAATAAAACTATCTAATATTTCATCTCCTTTAATTTGCATCCTTTGCTGTTTAAACTCTTTATATTTATCTGACCAATATGTATCTGTTTCCAAAATTGGTTTATACCATTTTCCATATTTATTTATTCCTAAAGTTTGGCCTAAAAAATCTCTAATGTTTATTTCGAACTTGCTTACATACTGCATAATTTCATCATATGAAAACTTACTAGAAAAATCTGTTTCTCCTTTAGAACTTAAAATATACTCTAAAATATCTTCATTTATAGAATTAAGATAATCCGCTTTATCCATTTCATATTTCTTTGAAGAAACTGTTTTAAATTCTCCATTTTTGAATCTATTTAACATGTTCCTACTAATTCCCAGTATATTAGTACAAAGGTCATTCAAATTTATACCTAATTTTAAGCTTACTTTTTTTAATTCCTCAATTTCAAAACTATTAGAAAAATCTACCTTTATTTTTTCTTTAATAATCTGTAATCTATATGAAGAATTTTTTTCTTCAAAAAGCTTTTGTTTAATTCTTTTATATTCCACACATTTTACAAAATCATTTTTACCATTTATCAAGTTATATATTTGTTGTTTGCTTAGTTTCAAAACATTAGTACAAAAGTCTTCTAAATCCATATTATAAACTTGAGCAAATGCTTCTATCTCTTTTAATGTAAAATTATATGAATCATCTCTTCTTATTTTTATTATAACAATAGAGTTCCATATTGTATTAATATCCATTTTTACCTCATTTCAAGCTATATTATATAATAAATTTACATAAATTTCAATAAAATTTTCTATATATACAGAATAAAGGGAAATAAAAGGGAATTGATTTTATAAATCCCCTATCATATAATGTTAGCATAGAAAAATGTAAATTTACTCAAGACAAGCCTGTCTTGGGTATTTTTTTATGCTTTTCTCATAAAATTAAATGAGGCGATTATATGATATTAGAAGAATGCACATTAGAAAATACAAAAATAAAATTTTATGATGATTATATAGTAGAAAATACTGCTACTCAAAAGGAATATATAGATAAAATTATAATTAATTTAATAAATAAAACTCTTTTATTGTAATATGTCGAAATCTCATATATAATTTATGCAAGTTAAAGACAAATTACAAGGAAAGGAGGAAATGTGCAAAATGGCACATATGCAATATATTTAAGA
>ENA-ORPH01001712-ORPH01001712.1-human-gut-metagenome-genome-assembly--contig:-NODE-1712-length-20191-cov-4.081347_pt1 | contig 20191 bp, 7 predicted proteins | sample MGYA00242142_ERZ509074 | MGnify/ENA primary metagenome ERZ509074 (study PRJEB26280, sample SAMEA2338724) | human gut metagenome | biome: human gut; feature: human-associated habitat; material: faeces...
GCTGGTGACCGTGCTGCCCGCGGCGGCGGCCAGCTTGCGGGCCGCGCCGGAGTAGTCGCCCGCGTTCTGGGAGAGCAGAACGGAGGTGTAGAAGTCGCGCAGGGTGGTGCCTTCCTCCATATGGTAGCGGGAGTTCCACAGCAGGTCCGCCCCGGTGGCCGCGTTCCGCGTCAGGGAGGAGTCACGGAAGATGTTTTCCGTGCGCGCCGTGCCGGTGAGGATGATGGCCGTCATGCTGTCATTCGTGGTCAGAGACAGGTTTTCATACAGGGAGCTGAGGATCATGTCCTGGAGGGTGACGTTGTCGCCCAGGGATACCAGCGCGCCGTCCGTCGTCTTGAACAGTTCCATGTTCAGCGTTTCCGTGCTCCCCGTCACCAGGGTGTCCAGGTTGGTCATGACCAGCGTCACTTCTCCCGTTCCGTCGCCCAGCGTAATGTTTCCGCTGGAGGTGACGAAGGGGTTCCCCAGGCCATCCACCGTGGTGGAGGACGTGGTGATGGTAACCGTGCTGTTCCCCGTCACGCTCAAGCCGTCCGTGCCAAGAGTCAACTGGGTCTTGGGAGCGTCCGCACTGCCGATGTTGAGCGTGCCTCCGTTCACTGTAATGCCCTTGTAGGCAGCCTGGGCGGGATTACCGCCTTCCGCAGCCGCGCCGGCCAGGGTCAGCGCGCCGCCGTCGCTCACGTTCAGGTTGTAGCCGGCATTGCCCGCACCCTTGATGGTCTGCACGCTGCCGTTGCCGGATTTGACGTTGAGCGTTCCGGATGCGCCGTCCAGCGTACCGGTGAAGGTATGGGAGGCGGAGGAGTCCACCGTCATTTCCGCGCCGCTCAGCTTCAGGGCGCCCCCGCCCGTCAGGCCGGAGACCGTATTCACGGAGCCGGCCGCGGTGGAAAGCGCGGAACCTTCCCGGATGTCCAGCAGAACGCCGTCCAGGGAGGAGCCGTTGCCCAGCGTCAGGGAGGAGTCCGTTCCCATTCCTCCGAGGGTCAGCGTGCCGTCACCGGAGATGGTCACATCAGTCACATGGCTGCCGGCCTGCTGGCCGGTGAGGACCAGCTGGGCGCCGCGGCCCAGGTCCAGGGTTCCTCCACCCGTGCCGGAGGCCAGGTTTTCCACCGTCGTCACGCGGGAGGCGCCGTCATTCCTGCCGCCCAGCGTGATGTCTCCCCCGGCGAGCTCCAGCGTAGTGAGGCTGTTGCCCGTACCGTTCAGGACAATGTTCCCTTCCGTGGAGCTCAGCATGGAGTCATTTCCGGTGAAGCTGCCTTCCACGGTGAGGGTTTCCGCTCCTTTCTTGATAAAGTCCACATGGTCCCCGCTGATGGTGCCGCCGTAGCTGTTGCCTCCGGCGTCCACGTTCTGGATCAGGTCCACCACGGCATGGTTGGCGGCAGCGTCCGCCGCCGTATTCGTCACCACCAGAGCGCCATTGCTGCCGATCAGGTTGCTGACTTTCAGGCCGTCTCCGTTCCGGGAGGCTTCAGGAGCACCGTTCAGGCTTACATTGAGCGTGGTTCCGTTGATGCCCACGGCCTTGTAGGGATCCAGGGCGGCGTAGTCGCTGATGTTGGGGTTGTCCGAGTTGGGCGTGGTGTCCACGAGGTAGACGAGGTCCGTATTGCCGCTGACCATCAGCGTTCCGTCCGCGCCCAGGACTTCCGTCACGGCATAACCGAGGGAGGCCAGAAGCGGGGAGAAGGCTATCTGCTTGTAGTTGTCCACGGTCAGCGTTCCCGTCGTCAGCACCAGCCCTACGCCGTCGGCGGAATCCCGGTTGGCGGAGAGCAGGTCCAGGACGCCCTGGTTGCTGAGGTTGATGGTCGTGTTGGCGGCGGAGAGCGTCAGGCTGTCCGCATCAATGACGCCCTGCCCGGTTGTTCCGCCCGCGGTAAGGCTGCCGGAATCCAGTTTCAGCGTCACCGTCTTTCCCGTCATGTCCAGGCCGCCGGAGATGCCGGTGAGCCGGGAGTAGTCTTCCATGACGATGGAGCCGACCATGGAGCCGGACAGACCGCCCAGATTGATGGTGTTCAGGGCGCCCTGCGTTCCGGCGGAAGCGGCCACTTCCACGTTTCCGGTGGTTTTAGCTCCCGCGTTTGCCAGGCTTCCCTTCGTGATCAGGATGGCGTTGGCCGCATTCTGGGAGGCCAGGTCAAGAATCCCGTTGTTGACGGTGACCCGCCCGGACCCCAGGGAGTCGGCCCCCGCGAGGGTGACGGTGCCCGTTCCGGAGAGCGTAGTGGAACCGGTGAACCCGGTGTTGCCGGCCGCCAGCGTTATATTCCCCGTGGTGTCGACGACCAGGGAACCGGCTCCGGAGAGGGCCCCGGCCCAGGCGCTCCCGTCACCCAGCCGCGCCGTAGCGCCGCCCGCAATGGAGAGGGTGCCCAGGAAGGTGTTCGCTCCGGTGAGCTCCAGCGTTCCGGCGTTTACGGATACCGTGCTGCCGGCCGTGCCGCTGATGACGCCGCCGTAGGAGAAGTCGCGGGCAAAGGCCAGCGTGGAGTTGTTCTGGATGTCAATGCTGTCCCCCAGCTTGGTCACATTGGCGGAGTTCACCGTAACTGTGCCGCGGTGCACCTTGAGCTGTCCGTCCAGATTGACGCCGCCCGTGAGGGTGATGTTGCCCCCGCCCTGGGTGGAGAACGCCGTTCCGCTCAGATCGCCGCTGAGGGTGAAGTCCTTGGTGGCGAATATCTGGTTGCCCGTAAAGATGATGTCATTGGCAAAGGCGCCCCCGGCCGTGCCGTTCCATTCCGCACGGACATTGGAGTCCGCCAGGTTCACGGTGCCGTCTGCTCCCATGGTCACGTTGTTCAATTGGAAGTAACCGGATGTCACGGACAGGGTTCCCTGGAATGCCGTGCTCATGTTCAGGACATTGGCTCCGTAGCTGGTTCCCAGGCCCACGGAAATGGTGCCGGTGCCGGAGGCATCCAGGTTCAGCGCCGTGTTGTCATTGGCGCCGCTGACCGTCAGCATGGAGCCGGCGGCCAGTTCCACGGTTTTTCCGTTGGCCAGGGCCTTGGCGGCGGTAGCCGTCACATTTTCACCCAGGATCAGGGAGCCGTCCGTCCACGTCATGTTGTCTGCGGTGAACGCCGTGGCAAAGGCGCCGGACGCCAGATTGAGGCTCCCGCCCTGAAGGTTGATCATGCCCATGCCCGGCTGGACGTCAGCCGTAGCCAGCGTGAGCGTGCCACCCGTAATGGTGACAGCCCCGGAACCGAGGGAGTTGGCCACCTGGGCCACCAGCTCGCCCTGCTGGAGGGAGATGGCTCCCGCCCAGCCCGTATTGTCCAGGTTCAGGGTAAGCTTGCCTTCGCCGCGCTTGGTCAGCGTGCCCTGCGCAATTTTTCCGGTGCCGTCTGAGGCGAATACATAGTCGCTGCCCGCGGCGTTGTTCACCGTGATGGAGGCCGGATTCACCGCGCCGGACAGGGTGACGGTTCCCGCTCCGGAGCTGTTGAAGACCAGGTTCTGGCCGGCGGCCGTATCCGCAGAGCCGTCAATGCCCCACTGGGCTCCCGTGTTCGTGTCGCTCCAGGTCATGCCTTCCGTTCCCTGCCAGATCCAAACGTCCCCGGCGGAAGTCACCACCAACTTGAGGGTGGCGCCCGTCTGTTCGAGCGTGTAAATCAGCGTTTCGTCTCCGGTATAGCCGGCCCAGTTGAAGATGGCGCTGGCGGCATCAAGTCCGCTGGCAGCAGAAATCAGGGTGTATTCCCCGGCTTCCGTAATGCCTTCAAGGCCATTCAGGGTGAGGTTGAACGTACCGGCCCCGAAGGCCCCACCCACGCCGATGGAAGAGCTTATATCCAGGGTCAGCGTGGAACTGGCCGCCAGATTCAGGGCCCCGGCGGTCGTCATCCGCGTATTGGCCGCCATGGTGATGTTCCCCAGGGACGTGGCCCCTGCGGCAGTAAGGGCAACGGTTCCACCCTGGATGTTCGTCAGCCCCGTGTAGCTGACCGTTCCGCCCAGCGTCAGGGTTTCATCGCTGACCTTGGTCAGGGAGAGGACTCCGGTGGTGTCATAGGAGATGGTGGTGGCTCCGTAGGCGATGGCAACGCCGTGGTCCGTGATGGTGCCGTTATACGTGCCGGAACCCACCGTCAGCGTACGCGCTCCCCCCACGGCGCCCACCTGGGAGTTGGCCGTGCCGTCCAGGGAGGCGATTTCAATATCCCCCAGCACGCGCATGAAGGCGAATCCCGTGGTATCCGTGCCGGACGTGAGGGTGACCCCGCCCTGCGCCATGGAGGTGCGCATGTCAAGCCCCGTGCTGTACCCGTTGGCGGCGTTCATGGTGATCATGCCGGTAAATCCGGAGGCGTCACCGCCGATGATGAGCTTGCCGTTGGAGTTGTACCTGCCATCGCCCCCTCCGCGGCTGTAGGTCAGGGAGCCTGCGCCTGTAAGCGTTCCGGTGAAGCCCATTTCCTTGGCCCAGTTGTCCCGGCCCACCAGGGTGGCCGCCCCGTTGACGGTAACGGTTCCCGTAAAGTTATGCTGGTAATTGGTGGCGTTTGCCTGGGAGGCGTCCACCCATTTCAGGGAGACCGCGTCAGATGCGGCCGTGCCCAGAATCAGATCGGAACCGATGGTGTGGTGGGCGCTGTTGCCCGCAATGATCAGGGACGTGCCGTTCTGCAGGGTGACGGAGGAACCGGCGCTGCCCCAATTGATGGCAGTGGAGCCGCCCCCTATCTGGACGTTGCCTTCCTGCACGATCAGGTGGCCGGAGTTGGCCCCCGTCAATTTCAGCAGCCCCGTACCGGTTTTCCGGACGGAGCCGGCTCCCGTGATGTTATTGCCGAAGGTAAGGTCTGAAGGCGTTACCAGATTAATGAATGAGTTGGTATCCGCGGCAAGGGAGAACGCCGGGTTGGTCACGGTTCCCAAATTCACCGTGACCGTCGCGCCGTTGGCCGCTCCCAGGGAGGAACCCGCGCCCCAGGTGATGCCCGTGGCCGGCAGGTCCGTATCATACCCGAACGCCAGAACGCCCTGGTTCACGGCTACGGTGGTTCCCGTACCGAGGATGGAAGCGGAGCCCAGCACCAGGGTTCCCGTGCCTTCCTTGGTAACGGCGGTATTGGCAATTACTCCGGTTCCCGCCAGCTCATAGCGGGTGGTGGTGTTGCGGACCAGCATGGAGCCGGGGGAAACCTCGGAATCAAGCTGCACCGCGGAGGTGGCGACTCCGGCCTGGTCTGCAAAGGAAACCGCCAGGCCGTCCGCATACGTGGCGGGCGTGCCGCCGTCCGTCCAGATGTTTTCCGCGCTCCAGACCCCGTTTTCACCGCCCGCCCACAGCAGGAGGGTTTCCGCCGTGTAAACCAGGTCCCTGCCATTGTTGGAAAGGGTGATGGTTCCCGCCACGCCGTCCGCAAAGACGGCCTTGATGGAAGAGATGTTGGTCAGTCCGGTGGTGGAGAGCACGGACATGCCGTCCGTCAAGGCGCCAAACCCGGTAAGGTCCAGATTCAATTCCCCTTCCGCGGAAAGGGCGAACGTGCCATTCACGTTGATTCCCGTTCCGGCGTCTCCCGCCAGGGCCAGCGTGCTGGAGCCGTCCACCTTCAGGTTCCCCGTAAAGAAGGAGTTCTGGAACATGGTCACAATGTCGAAGCCGGTAATGACCGTATTGGAGAAGGAGATGGCCTGGTCCGCCGTATTGCCGTAACCGCCCAGAAGCAGGGAGGAGGTGCCCCCTACCGTGCCTTCCGACACATTCAGCGTGCTGCCCGCTCGGAACACGGCTTTTTTAACGGTGAGGGTGGCGTTCCCGTTCACGGCGGACCTTGCTCCGCCGCCGCCCGCATAAAGGGCTCCCGTATAGGCGCCGCCATCCAGCGTCAGGTTGGAATTGCCTCTGACCGTGGAAGTTCCGGCAGTGCCGTAGCCGCCGCCGTAAATGGCCCCGGTAAAGACGGCGTCACTGGCGGCAGTGATGCTGACGTTGGAGTCCCCGTTGATCGTATATGTTCCGGAGCTGCCCGAGTAGGAACCGCCCACGATGCTCTTGACGAAGGTGCCGGAGGCAGTCCCCAGGTCAATCGTCACATTGGTGCTTCCGGTGATGGCGGCGCTGGAAGTGGAGTTGGCTTCATAGGCGCTGCCGCCGATGATGAAGCCCCTGGCTACGGAATTGAGCGAGACGGTTTCATCCGTCACGCTCTGCATGCTGCGCACCACGACAAAGGTGCTGCCGTCAATGTTGTTGGTGGAGTTGTGGGCCGCGGTGCCACCGCCTATCACGCTCCCCTTGACCACGGCATTTCCGTCCACGGACACGTAAACGTTCCCCGTAATGCCGGCAGCTTGGCCGTCCTTGTAGTTGCCGCCCACCACCCAGTTGACGGAGGTATCCCCCTGAATCTGGGTATGGACGTCACCCGTGATGTTCCACTTGCCGGTGCCGCTCCAGTTGTTGGCATAACTGCCGCCGATGATCAGGCCGTAATTGCCCCCCAGCACATCCGTCCAGATGCCGGTAGTGATCTCCGTGGCCGTTGCATTGGTTGCAGTGTTGTAATAGCCGCCTGCCAGGGTCACTCCCGTCAGGTCACCCGTTCCGGTCACGACGTTCACGGAGCCGAAGCCCTCCTGCATGGACGCGGCGCGAATGTTGTACAGGGCCAGCGTCTGCTGGTCCGCCAGTGTTCCGGCGCCGGAGGTGGGGGCGTTTTCCAGCCCCCAGGCGGAATCCCATGCGGTATCATACGCGCCGGATCCCGTGAAGGTAATAACCGTTTTCCCGTCAACGGTGGTGATGGTGTACAGGGACTCGTCAATATCCGCCAGCGTGAACCCCGTCCCCAGGTCAACGCCCAGGTTGTAGGAGGTATTCACCAGGGCTTCGGAACCGAACAGGTCCTGGAATTCCTGGAAACCGGAAAAATCAATCAGGCCAGAAGTCAGCGTCACGTTCTGAAGCACGCTGCCCACATTGTCCATGGAGGTGTAGTACAGGCGTCCGCCGTCCACCGTTACATTGCCCGTAATGGTTCCGGAACCGTTGGCGAGGATGCCCATCGTTTCCCCCACTGTGAAGGCGTCCTGGAAATTCATGGTGCCCGCGGAGGCGGAGATGGTTCCATTCCCCGTCAGTCCCGTCACATTCATGGTTCCATTGCCTGCATCCAGCCTGCCTCCCGCAAGCGCGGCGCTGATGGAGCCCGCCTTGGAGAGTACGGCGCCGGAATTGACGGTGTAGGTGCCTGTAAGCGCTACGTTCTCGGACAGATGCACCCAGCCTGACTGGGCTACAAAGTTGCCTGCCCCGGTGATGGAGTTGTCAATGACGTCCGCCGCTTCTCCCGCCGTACCGTAATAAGTGAGGTACTGGCTGCCGGAGGAAGTAGTTACGGCGGCGGTGCCGAGGGAACCGGAAGCGTTGATGCCCAGGGAAGTGGAGTTGCGGGTGATGGCGATGGTCCCGCCGATCTGGTTTTCCGTGCCGGTCAGGGTGTAATAAGTGTACTCGCTATCGGTCCCGCTGATGGAAAAGCCGGAGGCGGCCGTAAGCACGCCCGTGAATTTGATGTTCTTGCCGTACTGGGTAGTGAGGTTCACTCCGGTGCCGAACGTGGCTGCCCCGGAGAAGGTAAAGCCGTCCCCATTGATGGAAGTGGCGTCATAGTTATAATATCCGGAAACGGCGGGGCCGTCCTGCACGGTGAGCGTTGTGCCGTCCCCCATGACCAGCTTCTGGGACCAGTTGACATTGCCGGAAAACAGGGAAAGCGTTCCGCTGCTGATTTTAAGAGTGGCATCCGCGGAGGCGGCGGGGGTCAGCGCCGCGCTCTTGTCGGAATTGCCCAGGGTGAACGTGCCGCCCCCCGTGTAATCAACTGTCACGGTGCCGCCGAAGCTGCCGCCGTAGGAAGAAGAGTCCCCCGTGATGGTCAGTGTGGTTCCCTCCCCGGTAATCAGGGCCGCGGTGTTGTTGTGCACCAGTTTGCTGATGGAGGTATTCACGCCCGCTTTCAGGACGGAGGCCCCGGTCGCATAACCATAGCCGCCCAGCTTGATGGTGGCGTTCTGGGCCGCCAGCGCGTGATTGAGGTTCAGGATGTTGTTCTGCGTTCCCCCTGTCGTGTTGGAATAGAGGGAAATAATGCCGTTGAAGGTGCCCGCCCCGTTCAGGGTGAGGGTGGAGAGGGCCGTTCTTCCGTTGGCGACGCGATTCACTGTCAGCACGGCTTCCGGGGCGTCTCCGTTCAGGTTCGTGATCGTAGCGTTGCCCGCCCCGGCAAAATTCAAGGTGGTGGAAGCCGTAACGGTGCCCACGTCATAAGTGGAGCTGCCTCCCGCCGCTACGTTAACCTGTGTCCCGTTAAAAGCGACATCCGCAGCATAAGCCTGTGATACTGTTATTAAAAGACCAGAAACTCCTGCAAAGGTGGCAGTTCCAAGCGTTACCCCGGAGAAGGAGGTTATCAGGGCGGCCAGCAGATTCAAGGGAAGGTGCAATTTCATGTAACGTTTGACAATTAATGGGTTATTCAATCATAAAAGAACCTTTCCCACAACACGGCAAGGGAAATATGATTGTGAATATAAATAAGGAATTCGCAATCCGCTGTCAAAGGAAAAGAATCACCTGCAACGGTTTTCTAACAGAAAGGAATTATCCCCGTTAAACAGATTTTCCCGGTTTTCTATGAAGGGATTATCTTTGAAACAGATAATCCCTTGATTGTTAAATATTATTCAATGATGAAATTTTGAATGATATGTAAATAAAGAGACGGCGGATTGCGAATTCGCATTTGCTCTTTTCATGACAGGACAAAATAAAAATATGCCTCACAACAAGTTATGAAAATCGCACTTTGGAGATTGAGGAAGAATGACTAAATATGCCTCTGGTCCATTTTCCCAAAATTTTCCACTCCCGCAGCATGGTGAAGCGTTTGCACAGGACTCCGGGGCACGTCTCCGCATGGTCGGGCAATGGAACCGGCATCCGTTTGAAACACATGAAGAGTGAACGGATCCGGAAGAGAAACGGACTTCCAAGGCCGGGACCCCTTGTTCCCGGGAAAACGGCCATCAGATAGCTTGGAGGACTCCATGGCTTGAACGCGTTTTCCCGCCTTTTATCAATCAATCTCCTCCAAGCACAACAGAGGAATTCCAGCTGTTTATTCCTTCCGGGGTCCTATGATTATTTTCTCCTTTTCCGGCATGTGACGGATTTCTAATCCGATGTCAATCCTACTACAATGATAGGGAATTATTTTAAGACAAATTCCTCTTCTGAAATAAAGCGCTGAGCGAAACCCCTTCATCTTTCAGAACCCCATGCTTCATTCTTTTCTTTTTTGCCGCGGTAAATTTCTTAATGCCCCAAAATACTTAATCACATAGAAATACATAGTTTTCCAACAATCAATCCTGTTACCCGATATTTCTCAAATGGTACCTGCTTGAGTTTCTTCCTGCGGCTGAAGAAAAATACGGATTAGAAATCCGCTATTTAGTTCTGCTCTTTGCCATAAGGCTATATTTATTCTTATTATTGATCATGAAACCCATCCTTCCTTTGTTGCTGCGCCGCAGCCTCCTGGCCTCTCTGCTGGTTCCCATTATTTCCCTGTCCTTCTCCGCCTCCGCGGCGGACTTCATGGTAGACGCATCTCAATATTCCGATCCAGACAATAACATATACTCCACCCTGGAGGAACTGGTCTCCTCCGTCGCCCTAGTTGCCGGGGATACGGTGATTCTGAACAACGATGACGCCTCCCTGACTACCGGTCTAACCGTTCCTGTCAACTTCCGCTCCGCTGATCCGGCTGCACTCTGTGCCGTAGACTTATCCGGCCTGGGTAAGAATCCCTTGTACGACCTGGGAGCGGGAGAGTACACGCTGGAGATGGACTCCGTCATCTGGAGCAATGGCACCGCAGGAGTGATACGCACAGCAGATGATAACGTATCTCTGGAAATCACCGGAAAGGTTCAATTTCTCAATAACCATGTTGATAATTCAAACAATAGTGCTTACGGAGGAGCTATTGATATGGAGGGAGGCCATGCAACGCTGACCTTGGGGAACAACGCTACCTTCTCCAGGAATTATGCTTTCTCCTCCTCCAACTACTCCTCTTCCTCCTCCTCTGGCGGAGCGATTGCTATGAGTGGAGATGATACAACGGTGACTCTGGAGGACAACGCTACCTTCTCCGGGAATTATACTTTCTCCGACTCCACCTCCCACTTATCCAACTACCCCTCCACCTCCTTTGGCGGAGCAATTTACATGGAGGGAGACCATGCAATGCTGACGCTGGAGGACAACGCTACCTTCTCCGGGAATTATGCTTACTCAGACTCCTCCTCCAACTACTCCTCCAACTACTCCAACTCCTCTGGCGGAGCGATTCATATGGAGGGAGACCATGCAACGCTGACTCTGGGAAACAATGTTACCTTCTCCGGGAATTATGCTTCCTCAGACTCCTACTCCATCTCCACCTCCTCTGGCGGAGCGATTTATATGCAGGGAGTTAACTCTTTCCTCACGATCCGTAACGGCGCCATCTTCACCAATAACTATTCCTCTACCTACGGTGGAGCCATTTACCTGCAAGGGATCACTACCGACAATTCCAGCCGCTTTCTGGCATTCACGCATGACGTGCTCTTCAGCGGCAACATGACCGGGGGGACGTTCACTCAACACAATGACGGCTCCTTCTCCGTGGTAAACGGCGTTGCCAACGCCATTCATGTAGACGGAACCAACCATCTCCAGCTGGCCGCCGCCCAAGAAAAGGAGGTTCGCTTTAATGATCCGATCACCAGTGCGGCTTATTTTAGTTCTACGGAAAACGTCACCCTCTCTCTCAACCAGTACACGGATGACGACGGCATCTCCCACGCTACGGATGGCACTGTCATCTTCAGCGGGGAACTCTACCAGGGGGACAACGCCCACCTCGTGGCCAGCCGCTACAGCGATTTCAAGGGACAAACCACCCTCTACGGCGGCTCCCTCATCCTGGAACACAATGTCGTCTTCGGCAATGCCGGCCTGCGGGACGATACCTCCATGACTCTGGAACACGGCACTCTGGAAATCACCGGGGGCAGCGTCATCAATGCCGCCTCCTTCTCCATCACGAATGGGGACGCCGTCCTGCGCCCCGGAACCACCGCCTTCATCAATGCCAAAAACGTGGATCTTTCCCGCGGCTTCGTCTTTGACATGCAAAAGCAGGCTCAGGAAACCGCCACGCAGGCAAACACCACCGGCCTCTCCATCTCCGCCTCTGATTCCTTCACCCTGGGCGGCTCTATAGGGATTATGGACACGGGGATATCCGCCGATTATTTCTATGCGGACAATTCCTGGAAGCAGCAGCGTACCTTCATCGTCCTGACGGACTCCAACCAGACCCACACGGATGACTTCTCCGGCGCCCATTCTCTGGCTGCCGGGTCCGACCGGGTGGACAGCCCCTATGCCTACATGGGCTCCTGGAGCCACCAGTGGGTAGATGCGGATGGTGACGGCTTCCCGGAACAACTCCAACTGGTCTGGACTCCCGCCGAGGACTCCGCCATCCGGGACATCCTTCCGGAACTGGCAGGTACCCTGGCTATGAACTCCATGTGGTCCAGCGCCGCCAACGCGCTTGGGATGTCCCGGGCCGCCCTGGGCAACCTGGATGCCCAGCGCTTCATCACCGGGCCGGAAAACAACTACTGGGTCAAGGGCATGGGGGATTTCCTCAACCACGCCTCCGAGGGAGTACGGGACGGATTTGACTACCACGGCGGCGGCTATTCCGTGGGAGCGGACAGGAGAATCACTTCCCACGCTATCCTGGGCCTGGGCTTCGGAGACCTGTACGGCAAGATGCGCGGGCGCAGCTTTGCGGGAGATATTGACCAGCAGACGCGCATCGGCATGCTCTACGGCGGCTGGCACAAGGTTCTCAACAGGAAGAATACGTTGCTGGTGACGGGAACGGCAGGCTATGGCTGGACGGACAACAAGATGAATTCCTTCCACACGGGCGGCCGGTCCCACGGCAAGTGGACCAATGAAACCCTGTTTGGAACATTCACCGGGAAGTGGAGCCGCCGGGTAAACGAGACCGTTGCAATGGAGGTCATGCTGGGGCTGGAGTATACGGACGTGACGCAGGAGGCGTTTACGGAAACGGGCTGGGACGCGAGGCGCTTTGAAAAGGGGCGCCTGAAGAACCTGAGCGTACCGGTGGGAGTGGGCTTGACGCACCGCAGTGAGCTGAAAGACCGGGAATGGATCAACAGCGCGATGGTGAGCTACGTGCCGGACGTGTACCGCAGGAACCCAAGTGCGCAGGCGGAGCGGCTGCTCAACGGGTACCGCTGGGAAGCGGAAGGAACGTCTCCTGACCGGAACGGGGTGAGAGTGAACGTGAACAGCGCCCTGCAGTTGAACGCGCGCTGGAGGATGTATGCAGGGTACGAGTTTGAGGGAAGGAGCAAGGCCACGGCGCACCGGTTTAACGCCGGCGTCAGTTATGCCTATTGACAGAGCCTGATTGCAGGCGCCGGAAAACCGTCAAAATTACTTTATCTTTGACGGGCGGCCAGCAGCAAAGAGGCTGTGCAGAACAACTGCACAGCCTCTTTTTAACGTTAACGGGGAATGTTATTTTACTTTCCGGTCCATTTGCCCAGGAATTCCGCCGCATCCTTCCCTTCCGCAATGTGCCTGAGCAGGGCGCTGCCGAGAACGGCGGCGTCCGGACGGGCGTCTTCCGGCAGGGCATCCAGCTGGTCCGGCGTCTGGAGTCCGAAGCCCAGCGCCAGCGGCACGTCAAATACGGCCCGGGCGCGGCGCATGGTTTCCGTGACGCTCTGCGTCAGGTCCACCTTTCCTCCCGTGGTCCCCAGCACGGAAACCACGTAAACGAAGCCGGAGGTATGGGGCTTGTATTCCCGCATTCGTTCCACGGAGGTGTTGGGAGCCACCAGCGTGACGAGCGTCAGTCCGTGGGGGTCAAAGGCATCCCTGAAGATGCCGGATTCTTCCAGCGGCATGTCCGGAACGATGAAGCCGCTGACTCCGGCTTCCGCCGCATCCAGGGCAAGCCGTTCCAGCCCGTACTGGTAAAAGGGGTTCACATACCCCATCAGCGCCAGTTTGGCGAAAAAGCGGCCCTTGCGGGCTTTCAGACCGTCTAGAATCCATTTCAGGCTTACGCCGCGGGCCAGCGCGTCCCGTGAGGCCTGTTCAATGAGAGGACCGTCCGCAACGGGGTCCGAGAAGGGAACGCCTATTTCAATGATGTCCGCCCCTGCTCCGTCAATCCGCTCCAGATGGGTCCAGAAGGATTCCTTGTCAGGAAATCCGGCGGTGATGAAGGGGATGACGGCGCGCCTGCCGAGGGCATGGGCGCGCTCCACGGCTTCCTGCAACGGTGATTTCTGCATGTTGTTCATGGAAAGATGCGGCTTAAAGGTTCAGATATTTTTTAACGATTCCCAGGTCCTTGTCTCCGCGGCCGGAGAGGTTCACCAGCACGTCACCCCCCGCGGGCAGCTCGTCCGCATGGTCCAGCACCCACGCGACGGCATGGGAGGATTCCAGAGCGGGGATAATGCCTTCCTCCTGCGTCAGGGTCTGGAAGGCGTTCAGCGCGGAGGCGTCACAGATGACGCCGTAATGCACCCGGCCGATTTCCGCCAGGTGGGAGTGCTCTGGCCCCACGCCGGGGTAGTCCAGCCCGGCGGAGATGGAGTGGGACGGCTGTATCTGCCCGTCTTGATCCTGTAAAAGCATGGTCACGTGGCCGTGCAGCACGCCGGGGCTGCCCAGGTTGATGGGTGCGGAGTTGTAGCATCCGGGCTCCCCGGTGCCTCCGGCCTCCACGCCCACCAGGCGAACGCCTTCATCTTCCACAAAGGGGTGGAGCATGCCGATGGCGTTGGAACCGCCGCCCACGCACGCCACTACCACGTCCGGAAGCCTTCCGGCGCGTTCCAGCATCTGGGCCCGGGCCTCCGTGCCGATGACGGACTGGAGCTGCCTGACCAGCGTGGGGAACGGGTGGGGCCCCGCCGCCGTGCCGAAGCAGTACAGGGTGTCCTCCTGATGGGAAATCCAGTAGCGCAGGGCCTCGTTAATGGCGTCCTTCAGGGTGCGGGAACCGTTTTCAATCGGAAACACGCGGGCGCCCAGCAGCTTCATGCGCATCACGTTCATGGACTGGCGCTCCACGTCCTCCGCCCCCATGAAGATGGTGCAGTCCATCTTGAGCCGGGCCGCCGCCGTGGCCGTAGCCACGCCGTGCTGCCCCGCCCCGGTTTCCGCAATGAGGTGCGTTTTCCCCATCATCTTGGCAAGAAGGGCCTGCCCGAGGGCGTTGTTGATCTTGTGGGCTCCGGTGTGCAGCAGGTCCTCCCGCTTCAGCCACAGGCGGAAGCCCAGCTTTTCCGAGAGATGGGGGCAGAACGTGAGGGGCGTTTCACGACCCGCGTAGTTGACCAGCAGGTCCTGGAGCGCGTCCCGGTACTCGCGGGACGGCATGATGGTGGCCATGGCTTCCTCCAGCTCCATGAGCGGGGGGCGCAGCGCTTCCGGTACGAAGCGGCCGCCGAAGTTGCCGAAATATCCTTCTTTGTTCATGCGATATGGTAAGGGGTGTAGGAGATGAGTGATTTAAGGGCCGCCAGCAGCTTTTGCGGGCTTTTCTGGCCGGGGATGGCTTCCACGCCGGAGTTCAGGTCAATGCCGTTCGGGGTGCACTGTTCCAGCGCCTTATTCAGGGAAGCGGAGGAAAGGCCGCCCGCCAGGAACCAGGGCCGGGGGGATTTCAGGGAAGCCAGGGCGTTCCAGTCCAGGGAGACGCCGTGGCCGCCGCTCTGGCTGCCCGCATCCAGCAGGAACCAGGCGCAGCTGTCCGCCCAGAGTTCCATTTCCTTCTGAAGGGCGTCCAGGGATTCATAACGGTCCGGCCACAGTACGCGGATCACCTTTTCCGGACCGATGCGGCGCGCGCAGTCCAGGGATTGTGCGCCGTGAAGCTGGGCGAATTCCAGCCGGGCCGTTTTCATGATGTCCATGATTTCCTCCGCGTTCTGGTTCACGAAGACTCCCACGCGGCGGATCAGCGCGGAGTCCAGGGCCGCGGCGCGTGACGGAGCAATATAACGCGGGCTTTTGGGATGAAAGATGAATCCGCAGAAATGGGCTCCCATCCCCATGGCGGTTGACAAATCGCTCTGGCGGGTAATCCCGCACACCTTGATTGCGAATGAATGCTTCTTCATGTTGTTTCTTCTAAAATTGCAGCCAGTTTTTCACCCGGCTTTCCGCCGTCCATCAGGGCAGTCCCCATCAGTACGGCCTGGAAGCCCGCTTCCGCGGCTTCCCTGAGATGAGCCCCGGCGCTCATGGCGCTGGCGGCGATCCACACCTCCCCCTCACGGCGGAGTTTCCCCATGTCCAGGCAGGCAGCCCTGTCCGTTTCAAGCGTATCCAGGTCACGGGCATTCACCTGGATGATGCGAGCGCCGGATTCCCGGGCAATTGCCAGGTCCGACTCGTCAAAAACCTCCACCACGGCGTGCATGCCGTAGGCTTCCGCCTGTTCCCTCAGGATGCGGAGCGTCCGCGCGTCCGGCGTCAGGCGCACGATGAGCAGCAGGGCGGAGGCCGGCGTGGACGCCGTCTCCATCACCTGGAGCTGGTGGAAAATGAAATCCTTGCGCAGCAGCGGAAGCCCGGCGCGGCTCATGCGCTCCAGATACCCGATGCGGCCGCCGAAATACCGCTCCTCCGTCAGCACGGAGATGCAGGAAGCGCCCGCCGCGGCATACTGTTCCGCCACTTCCTCCGGTTTCAGCCCGGTGGCGATGACGCCGCGCGACGGGGAGGACTGCTTGAACTCCGCAATCACGGCCACGGGCTGCCCGGCGGGCGGCTCCGCAATGGCTTTCAGGAAGTCCGGCCTGCGCCCCTTCCAGGGACGGGGCAGCTCCCGGCGGGAGGCCATGTCCGTGAGCAGGGCTATTTCCTCCGCCTTGGCTTCCCTGAACCGGTCAAGCAGCATGGAGCGTTCTCCTTCCTACCCCGGCGCAGACGGCCTCGCGGGCCTTCGCCATGCAGACGGCCAGGTCCATGTGGTCCTCCAGCAGGAACATGGCCACCCCCACATTGAGAATCACCATGTCCATCATGGCGCGCGGGCCTTTCCCCGCCAGAATGTCCTTCAGCACAGCCACGGCTTCCGATTTGGACCGAACGGCCAGGTCCTCCGGTTCGCAGGGCTGGATGCCGTAGTCCGCGGGGTCCAGGGTCATGGGCGTCAGCCTGCCGTTATGGACGATCATCATCTTGGTGGGTCCCAGCGGCGTCACCTCGTCATACCCTCCTGCGCCGTACACCACGGCGGCCCTGCGGATATGGGACTGGCTGAGCGTCTCCGCCAGCAGTTCCACCAGCTCCGGACGGGCCACGCCCAGCAGGATGTGCGTGGGACGCGCCGGATTAATGAGGGGCCCCAGCAGGTTGAACAGGGTACGTATGCCCAGCTCCCTGCGGATGGGGCCCACATTGCGGAAGGCGGGATGGAAATTGGGCGCGAACAGGAAGGCGAAGTTCCGCTCGTCCAGCAGGCGCTGCACGTCCTCCGGAGCCACGTCCAGCGGGAAGCCCAGGCCTTCCAGGGCGTCCGCGGAGCCGCAGGAGGAAGACACGGCGCGGTTGCCGTGCTTCACTACCTTGTACCCCATTCCGGCCAGCGTCAGGGACGTGGCGGTGGAGCAGTTGAAAGAACTGCGGCCGTCGCCACCCGTGCCAACCACGTCTATGCAGTCCCCTTCCAGCCCTTCCACACGGTTGGCGCGCCCCAGGGCGATGCCGACGGCATGGGCCATCTCCAGCGGGGTCTCTCCCTTCATGCGCAGGCCCATCAGGAAGCAGCCCGCCTGGGCCGGGGTCATGCGGCCGTCCATGATGTCCGCAAAGCCCGCGGCGGCCATGTCCGCCGTCAGGTCCTGCCCGGCGGCCAGCGTGTCCAGAATGCGGTTGATGCGCTTTTCCTTCTGCCCTGCCGGAACGATGTTGTCCGGGAAGTTGCCCAGGAGCTGGAGGCCGTCCGGCGTCAGGATGGATTCCGGATGGAACTGGATGCCCACCCAGGGGCGGTCATTATAGCGCAGGGCCATGACTTCCCCTTCCGGCCCGCGGGAGGTGACGGTAAAACGGGAGTTCGGCTCGTCCTCCTTGGACTGGACCACCAGGGAATGGTAGCGGCCCACGGTCATGGGATTGGGAAGGCCGGTGAACAGCCCCGAACCGTCATGGATGATGTCCGAGCTCTTCCCGTGCATCACGTACGGAGCGCGGGAAACCTCCGCTCCGGCGAAGTAGCCCAGGAGCTGGTGCCCCAGGCATACGCCCAGCACGGGAACGGCGGCGGGGAGGCGTTTCAGGAACTCCAGGCACAGCCCGGCGTTGCGCGGATGGCTGGGGCCGGGGGAAATGCACACGGCCTCCAGCTCCGGGCTGGCCGCCAGGTCCAGAATGCGCGGATCGTCATTCGCGTACACCACGGGCTTGCGGCCCAGGGCGTAAAACGCCTGCACCAGATTCCACGAGAAGGAATCGTAATTATCAATGAACAGAAACATGGTCTTCTCCTTTCAAAATAACGTCAATAATCTTGCCTTTGTTCATGCACTCCTGCCATTCGGCGGCCGGATCTGAATCGTACACGATGCCGGCGCCCGCCTGCCAGTGGATGCGGCCGTCCTTCACCCACATGCTGCGGATGGTAATGCCGGAATCCATGTGGACGCCGTTCCTGTCCAGCCCCAGCCAGCCGATGCAGCCGGCGTACGGCCCGCGCGGCAGGGGTTCCTCCTCCGCCAGGATTTCCATGGCCCGCACCTTGGGAGCGCCGCTGACCGTTCCGGCGGGGAAGGCCGCGCCGAGGATGTCCAGGGCGTCCAATCCGTCGTTCACCTGGGCGGTCACGCGGGAAGTCATGTGCATCACATGGGAAAAACGTTCAATCTCCATCAGGCGTTCCAGCTTCACGGAGCCGGGCTTGGCGACGCGGCCCAGGTCGTTGCGGCCCAGGTCCACCAGCATCACGTGTTCAGAGCACTCCTTCGGGTCCTTCAGCAGGTCGGCGGCCAGTGCGGAGTCTTCCTCATCGTCCCTGCCGCGCTTGCGCGTCCCGGCAATGGGGGAGAGCTGGAGCTTGCCGTCCGTGCACCGCACCATCAGTTCCGGGGAGGAGCCGAACAGCGTCACTTCCGGCAGCCGCATGAAGAACATGTACGGGGAGGGATTGATGCTGCGCATGCGGCGGTACAGCGTGAAGGCGTCACCGTGGAACTCCGCGGAGGCCTGGGAGGAAAGCACCACCTGGATGGCTTCTCCGTCATGGAGCAGTTCCTTGATATGCTCCACGCCCTTCATGTAGCCCGCCTGGTCCGGCGTGCGGGAAACCTCCCCGACGGAAGGTTCTTCCGTCTCCTGAAGGGGCGCGTGGGACAGGTCCCGGTGTTCGCCCAGGCTGATCTGGGTGAGGCGGTTGTACAAATGGTCAAACACGATCACTGTGCCCGCCAATACCAGGCAGGATTCCGCGGAAGAGGGACTGATGGTCTGCGCCAGCTTGGGCTGGAACAGGGCGGCGGTTTCATACCCGAAGTAGCCGTACAGAGCCCGCGTGATGGGAGCCTGCCTCATGTCGTCCCCCACCAGTTCCAGACGCTGCATCAGGGAGCGCAGGCCGTCCAGGTAAAGCATGCCTTCCAGCTCCTTCAGGGAAGCCAGGCGGTCGTCGCTGATGGAAAGGGAAAGCCTGGCGTCCACGCAGGAAACGGTCATCAGGTAATCGCAGGCGATGACGCTGTAGCGGCCCCATCTACCATCCACCTCCGCGCTCTCCAGCAGAAGGCCGGGAGTTTGGTTCTGGGTCAGGCTCAGGAACAGGCTGATGGGCGTCTCCAAATCGGCGCTCAGCCGCCGGCTGCGCTGTTGGAGGGTGATGATGGATGGTGGTTGCATGGATGGATGATGGTGTAAGTTGAAAATAAAAAAACTGCTTTGACTCTCGGAGGAATCAAAGCAGTTCTTGAAAAACGGTCATAGCTGGATGCTACTACTGCACATCGGGATTCCCCCGTCCGGACATGGGTATACGCCACCAATAGCCGTTGCCATAATAACGGGTCGTGCTAAAAAAGGGCTGTCCAGTGCTGAATTGCATCTGCGCGTTTATTACTCCTCCCGCCCGGCGTTGTCAAAAAAACTTTCCGTCAATGGCGAAAAAAATCCACGGCGTCCTTCCTGCCGCCGGAAAAAAAGCCCGTGGATTCCACTGAATCCACGGGCCTTGAATATAATGACTGTCAACCTTTAGAACAGCGTCACGGCGATGTTGACGCCGGCGGTGACGATGGCCACCATGCTCATGAGCTTGATCAGGATGTTCAGGGAGGGGCCGGACGTATCCTTGAAGGGGTCGCCCACGGTGTCGCCGATGACGGCGGCCTTATGGCTTTCCGATCCCTTGCCGCCCACGTGGCCCTGCTCAATGTACTTCTTGGCATTGTCCCATGCGCCGCCGGAGTTCGCCATGAACACGGCCAGTACGAAGCCGGAGGCCAGGCCGCCGGCCAGCAGCCCGAACACGCCGGGAACGCCGAACACGAGGCCCATGCAGATGGGGGTGATGACCGCCAGCACGGACGGCCAGATCATTTCATGCTGCGCGCCCGCCGTGGAGATTTCCACACAGCGCACGTAATCCGGTTCCGCTTCCCCGGTCAGGATGCCCTTGATTTCCTTGAACTGGCGGCGCACTTCCTTCACCATCTTCTCCGCGGCGCGGCCCACGGCGTTCATGGTCAGGCCGCAGAACAGGAAGGACATCATGGCGCCCACGAAGAGGCCCATGAGCACTTTCGGGTTCATCAGGGTCACCTGGAAGTAATTCATGAATTCAGGCAACGTGCAAGAAGCTATCTTGGACACTTCCACGCTCACCGCGTCATTGATCTTGTACATGGTGTTTCCGGTGGCGTCCCCCCAATGCTGGATGGAAATCTTCAGCTCTTCAATGTAGGAGGCCAGCAGGGCCAGCGCGGTCAGCGCGGCGGAACCGATGGCGAAGCCCTTGCCCGTGGCGGCGGTCGTGTTGCCCAGGGCGTC
>ENA-ORPH01001730-ORPH01001730.1-human-gut-metagenome-genome-assembly--contig:-NODE-1730-length-20016-cov-5.059366_pt1 | contig 20016 bp, 17 predicted proteins | sample MGYA00242142_ERZ509074 | MGnify/ENA primary metagenome ERZ509074 (study PRJEB26280, sample SAMEA2338724) | human gut metagenome | biome: human gut; feature: human-associated habitat; material: faeces...
CCAGCGGATCATCCATACCAACAATGGTAAAATCAATGGATTTCTCCTTTGCAAATGCAACGAGCTTGTCAAACTCCATGGCTCCGATCGGCACACACTCTGCCAAAGCTGCAATTCCTGCATTTCCAGGTGCACAATATATTTTGTCAACTCTCGGACTTCTGGCAACACTTGTTACGATTGCATGCTCACGTCCACCGCTTCCAATTACAAGAACTTTCATGATTATCCTCCTATATGTGATGCATTTCCTATTTACTGATATGTACGGTTTTGCCCGTCACCGTCACTTTTCCATTTGCGATCAGGTCGATCGCCTGTGGCATAATCTTCCACTCTGCCTGCTCCATGACACGGCGCTGCAGGATCTCCGGCGTATCGCCCTCCTGCACTTCTACCGCTTTCTGCAGAATGATCGGACCGGTATCCGTTCCCTCATCCACAAAATGCACGGTGGCACCTGTGACTTTGACTCCGCGGGCAAGTGCACCTTCATGCACTTTCAGCCCATAATATCCGGTTCCACAGAAAGACGGAATTAAAGACGGATGAATATTGATGATGCGGTTTCTGTACTTTGCAATCATCTGTTCCGGAATGACGACAAGGAATCCTGCCAGCACAACCAGATCCACCTCATACGCATCAAGTCTGCGCAGAAAATCTTCATTAAATGCCGCACGGCTCTCATACTCCTTCGGGCTGATGCATACTGCCTCAATTCCGTGCTTTTTTGCACGTTCCAAAGCGTATGCTCCCGGATTATTGCTGATCACTACCGCAATCTCTGTATTTGTGATTGTTTTTTGTTCAATTCCATCGATAATGGCCTGCAGATTGGTTCCGCCGCCGGATACACATACTGCGATTTTTAGCATAATGTTACACCCTTCTCTCCGTCTGTGATCTTACCAACCACATATGGAGTATCTCCGGCTGCTTTGATTGCTTCCATCGTCTTGTCCACGTCTGCCGGATCGACTGCAAGAACCATTCCAAGTCCCATGTTGTAAGTATTGTACATCATATGCTCATCTACATTTCCCTCTCTTGCCATAAGGGTAAAGATTGGAGGAACCGGGTAGCTGTTCTTTTCCACTACGGCATGCTTTCCTTCCGGAAGCATACGTGGAATATTCTCATAGAAACCACCACCGGTAATATGGCTGCAGGCTTTCACACGTACTCCAGCGTTCTTGATAGACTTCAATGCGCCTACATAGATACGGGTCGGAGCAAGAAGAGCCTCGCCAAGCGTTGTTCCAAGCTCATCAATATATGTATTTAAGGTTTCTTTGTCCATACGGAAAATCTTGCGCACGAGAGAAAATCCATTGGAATGTACACCGGAACTTGCCATACCGATCAGCACATCCCCGGCTTTTACGTCTTCTCCGGTAATGATATCCTTCTTGTCAACCACACCTACGGTAAATCCGGCCAGATCATACTCATCCTCCGGCATCAGTCCCGGATGCTCTGCAGTCTCTCCACCGATCAGTGCACATCCGGACTGCTTACAACCCTCTGCCACACCGCTTACGATCGTTGCAATTTTCTCCGGATAATTTTTTCCACATGCAATATAATCCAGGAAAAATAACGGTTCACCACCGGCACAGGCTACATCGTTGACACACATTGCAACGGCATCAATACCGATCGTATCATGCTTGTCCATCAGGAAAGCCAGTTTTACCTTGGTTCCGCATCCATCGGTTCCGGATAAAAGAACCGGCTCTTCCATATTCTTGATCGCATCCAGCGAAAAAGCACCGGAAAATCCGCCAAGTCCGCCTAATACCTCCGGACGCATGGTTCCCTTTACAAACTTCTTCATCAGTTCCACTGACTCATATCCTGCTTCGATATCTACGCCCGCGTTCTTGTAATCCATTTATTTTTCCTCCTAATATCTGTGTTTTAATCTATTATTGTCGCTTATAGTATATCGGGTATTTTTCGATTTTACCAATCATAAATGTTAATAAATCTAATTAGTAGTTCTTATATCCCACTTCCTGCAATCTGGCATCCTTTGCCTCAACCTGCTCTTTTAAGTTTTTAGAATACTCTTTCAGGCGTGCAAGTAAATCCGCATCACTGGTTGCAAGAATCTTTGCTGCAAGAATACCGGCATTTGCTCCGCCGTTGATTGCTACGGTTGCTACCGGAATACCGGTCGGCATCTGCACGATACTGTACAGGGAATCTCTTCCGCCAAGAGAAGTGGTGTGCATCGGGATTCCGATGACCGGCATCGGGAAGATTGCTGCGCACATGCCCGGCAGATGTGCTGCCATACCTGCACCTGCGATAATCACTTTAAATCCTTTTTCCTCCGCACTCTTTGCATATTCAAAAAATACATCCGGCTCGCGGTGTGCGGAAATGATCGTCATCTCATAGCTGACGCCCAGCTGGTCTAAGATGTCTGCTGCCTTTGCCATGATCGGCATATCTGAATCACTGCCCATTACAATTCCTACTTGTGCCATTTTAAATATCCTCCTATATGTGAAAAAATTTATGGTTCCATTGCATCCAGCGGCTCATTTAACGGTTCCGTTCCCGGAACGACAAACCGCCCGTTTCTTATAATATCTGTCGTCGTGCCATCTGCACGTACTACCGTAATCGCTCCTAACTCATCATACGGAATCGTAATATCGGTATGACAGTTAAAATATGCTTTTGAAATATCTTCTTTGCGCCGGATCGAAATTTCATTGTCCCTTGCGATGATCGCTTTTCCATCCGGATTGTATGTCATGTTGTCCTCATCGTACGTGTAACAGGTGTCTCCGACCGCAAAATGCGGACCTGTCTTTTCCGCAATCAGAATCGGAAGCTTATCCGCGATCTGATATTTCCGTGCCATCCGGTATGCGGTGGTATTTGTTCCGATTGCAAACTCTCCCATCGGAAGTGTTTTGTGATGGAACAGAATATTGTCCTCTATATACTTGCGGTTTTCATCCTCAGAATCAAAATTTGTACAGGAATAAGCTGTAATTCTTCCGTTTTCAAAATCCAGTTCCAGATTCTTGAAAAGGAATTCCCCCAGATAGACCTGTGTGACGTGCAGCTTTCCTTCTGTTTTCTGCAATACCGGAGATGTGAACACTTCCCCGACCGGAATATTGACATCTGCCACACAGTTTTCAAATGCGGTCTCTTTGGCAGGATCGGAAAGCGGATGAATCTTTACATACAGATCCGTGCGGTTTCCGTTACAGCCTTTGATGTGCACACGGTCCGCCGTATCCAGCACATCAATGATCTTCTGCTGCATATTGCGGTAAAGCATATAATCAAGCGTATTGATATGCACCGTTTCCGCAAAGATTTCTTCGTATTTTTCTCCGATGGACGGAACCGGGTAAGCAATAATCGTAAAACTGCGTTCCTCCCCGTGAATGTAATGATTGATCAGCTGGCTCTTCTCGCTGCGCTCATACACATCGATTTCCCTCTGTTTGTCGGTATAGGTAACGCGCTCCTCTTTCTGCTCCGGCGAAAACGGCTTTGTCCCGAAAATTTCGATCACTGCCGGTCCTCCGTAATTTGGAGCAATCGCTTTGTGATTTTCCCAGACAGTACGGTCAACTTCGAGTCCCCGCTCGATGAGTGCCTTATCCAGCCACAGCCCGCGGTCCTCTTTGTGATCGTAAGTAAACTGCTTGTTCAGGGAAATAGAGTACGGACGCAGCACCGGCTGCAATCCGATCTTTTTAAAATTGTGTACAGCGGCGCGTACCATCCGCTCGAATCCCAGCGGATAACGGATCTCCACTACCGACTTTTTAGAAATATCTTTTCCGGTTGTTTCAAATCCGATCCGGTATCCTTCGGTAAATGTATCCGCCATTGCCTGCATCTGCTGCTTTGTCAAGGAATGCAGAAAATGTGCGGACTCCGTCTCATCTTTTCCGATATACAGACCATAACGGTACAGATATGCCGGATGATCCAGCTCCGCTTCCATCACGATCTGGGTGAAATAATCATATTCCGGATCGATCAGTCTGCAGATCGCATCCGCATTAAAAATTTCTGTGTAATCATGCATAAAAGAATAAATGCATTTTCTGATCTCGTGCACATTCAGATTCTGTGCATCCTCAAAACAGTTGTAAATTTCCACAAATAGTTCCGCATAAATACACAGATAACGGATATTTCCTTCCATACAGCTGGTATAAATTCCATGCAGTCTGGCATCCAATGCCGAGAGCAGCGGTCCGTATTCCCAGCCCATCTTACTGACGGCATATGCCGGGTTTGCATAACTGTCCGCATAATCTTCCTGCACATCCAGATACAGACGGCGATTGATCTTTTTCCCTTCCAGCGTGGAAATTTCTGCCAGTTTTCCACTCAGGGACGCTTCTGCTAATTTATACAAAACCAGAAACAGTTCCGACATTTCAAAGAAATATCCCCGGTACAGTTCTTCCACACTGGAGGCTTCCTCCTCGCTGACCGCCTCAATGCGCTCCATCACAAGTTCCAGCCGTTCCCAGTATTCCTCGTTATTTTTGTGATTGATCTCTCTAAAGCTCATAGTTTGTTTCCTTCTTATAATTTTTAGCTCAAAAATCCCCAGATATAGGTTCCGATCCAGCATACCATATCCAAAAGGGTCAGTCCCAGTCCCAGTCTCGGAAACAACTGGAAGGAATCTTCTTCCCGCAGACTTTTGGCTGCGATGACAAGAACAACAAATGTTGCGATCATCGCAACGACTCCTGCGCTCCCATAATAAGCAGACAGCGAACCGCCTCCCTGAAAAGCAAGCTTCAGGAACACAAGATACCATACCAGAAGAGCAAGTGCTAATACCGTGGCCAGTATTCCCTGTCTGGAATGTTTTTTCTCGGTAAACTTATAGCCACGTCTTCTCCGGTTTCTCATATGCGTCTCTCTTTCCTACAACCTTTTTGCTTATTTGCATCCATACTGCTCATAATAGGCATCGATTGCTTTCCTGATCGTGTCATCAATTACAATTCTGCCCTGACATTCCCGATTATATAAGTGTTCTACCACTTCTTCCATGGTAACAATTGCTTTTCCTTCAAAACCATATTTCTCATGAATTTCATCGAGTGCGCTCTTTACGCCGCCCTGTCCGACTTCCATGCGGTTTAAGCTGACCATAAGACCAACGATCTCAACGTTTGCAGCCCCACGTACTTTTGGAACAGTTTCTTCCATGGACTTGCCGGATGTCGTCACATCCTCGATCATCACCACGCGGTCTTTATCTTTTAAGCTACTTCCTAAAAATCCGCCTTTGTCTGCCCCGTGATCCTTGGCTTCCTTGCGGTCACTGCAGTAACGGATCTCTTTTCCGTACAATTCACTGAATGCAATTGCGGTAACAACAGCCAGTGGAATTCCCTTGTATGCCGGTCCGAATAACACATCAAAATCATCCCCGTAACTGGCGTGGATCGCCTTTGCATAATACTCTCCGAGTTTCTTTAACTGGGAACCTGTCACGTATGCACCTGCATTCATAAAAAATGGCGATTTTCTTCCACTCTTCAGTGTAAAATCGCCAAATTTGAGAACATCACTCTCTACCATAAACTCAATGAACTCACTCTTGTAACTTTCCATTGTATACTTTCCTCCTGTATCAAAAGGCATTCTGCCCTTGTTATTTCGCAGTTTTCTATTAAATTTTAGCATACTTCCGGTGGGTTTTCAATGCGCGAATCATAAAAAGAAAGTACGCAGAATACTGCCGAAAGCTTTTCTGTCATCCAGCGAAATTCTGTTTCCATTCAGAACAGTATCGAGGAACTGACCAGCAATACCACAGATCTGCGTAACTCTAATCAGGCAATTTCAGATTCCGTACAGACAATTTCCGCAGTTTCTGAAGAACTGACCGCCCATGCATCCGAAACAATGGATGCAGAGACCGTAAACACACAGATTCTGGAAAACATTGCTGCCAAAATGAAATCCCTGGTACAATATATTCAAAAACAGTAAGCAGTTACCATATCTTTATTCCGAAACGGCACCGATTAGTTCTTTGATATCGCTCACATGATATTTTTCCATGTAGCGCTCAATGCCTTCTACAATTTCCATGGTCACTGCCGGATTCCGGAAATTGGCGGTGCCGACAGATACAGCTGTCGCACCCGCCAGTATCATCTCAATCGCATCTGCAGCATTCATAATTCCTCCCATTCCAATGATCGGAACCTTTACTGCCTGTGCCGTCTGATAAACCATACGCACGGCTACCGGATGAATTGCCGGACCGGACATCCCACCGGTCTTGTTTGCAAGAACAAATTTTCTCCGGTTGATATCAATCTTCATTCCCGTGATCGTGTTAATCAAAGACAGGGCATCCGCACCACCTGCTTCCGCTGCACGCGCCATCTCTGTGATGTCTGTGACATTCGGACTCAGTTTCATGATCACCGGCTGTTTTGCATACTTTTTCATTTCCTTTGTGATTGCTTCTACCGCTTTCGGATCCTGTCCAAAAGCAATTCCACCCTCTTTTACGTTCGGGCAGGAAATATTGATTTCCAGCATGTCCACCGGCTCTTCTGCCAGCCGTTTTACCACTTCCACATATTCCTCTGTCGAGTGTCCGCATACGTTTACAATAATTTTAGTATCATATTTTTTCAGGAATGGAATATCTCTCTCACAGAACAGATCAATTCCCGGATTCTGCAATCCCACGGCGTTGAGCATCCCGCCATAGACTTCTGCCACACGCGGAGTCGGATTTCCCGGCCACGGTACATTTGCCACACCTTTGGTAACCACCGCACCAAGCCGGTTTAAGTCTGTAAATTCACTGTATTCTGCTCCGGAGCCAAAGGTTCCGGATGCCGTCATTACCGGGTTTTTTAAGGTAACACCACATAATTCCACACTTGTATTCATTACAGATCCACCTCCTCAGCCAGAAATACCGGCCCTTCTTTACAGATTCTCTTGTTTTTCACATTGGAATGTGCATCTTTTTCTTTGGAATTGCACACACATGCCAGACATGCACCGATTCCGCATGCCATCCGTTCTTCCATGGAAATATAACAGGTCATGCCCTGCTCTGCTGCATACGCTTTCAACGCCCGCAGCATCGGTGTCGGTCCGCACGCATATATTACATCTGCATTTAACTTATACTCTTTCATGGCATCCAGCACATTTCCCTTTGCACCGACACTTCCATCTTCCGTTGCCACGTAACAGTCTCCCTGTTCTTTAAATTCATCCAGAAGAAACGTCTGTGCATCCCGGTATCCCATCACACTGACAAATTCACAGGTGCCGGCAGCCTTGATGCTCTTTGCCAGCTCAAGCATCGGAGGAATTCCGATTCCTCCGCCGATCAGGAAAGCTTTCTTTCCCGGCTCAACAATAAATCCGTTTCCAAGCGGTCCCAGTACCCGGATCGTATCGCCCGCTTTTAACCGGGAGAATTCTTCCGTTCCGGTTCCTTCTCCCGTTACCCGGTATACCAGACGAAGTGTTCCTGCCTCTGCATCAATCCCACACAGACTGATCGGGCGTGGCAGAAGTTTACTGGCATCATTACTGTACAATGATACAAACTGTCCTGCCTTTGCATGTCCTGCAATATGCTTCGTCTGGATTGTCATGTCATAGATATCTTTTCCGATGCACTGCTGCTTCAGCACCGTAACATTTTCCTGAAATTTTTCGCTCATAAAATCCAACTGTCTCCCTTTTGTAAAATCACGACTTTATTTTTATCTCTGTGCAAGTGCTCCGGATATGTCTGCGATCATATCTTTGACTGCCAGACGGGAGGCATCTGCGAAGTTCTCCGGTGTAATTCCCTGCTCTTTATACTTATCCTGTTTGTAAGCACAGATGATACCACGGGAAGAGTTTACAATTGCTCCTAATCCATCCTCATTAAAGAAATGTACCAGATCCTTGCCCTGTCCTCCCTGTGCACCATAACCCGGTACCAGAATGAACGATTTCGGCATCACTTTACGAAGAATTTCCCCCTGCTCCGGATACGTTGCTCCGACAACTGCTCCAACATAGCTGTAGGAATCTCCCATACATTCGCTTCCCCACTCTGCTACCTTTTCACCAACCAGTTCATACAGCGGACGGCCGTCGATCAGACGATCCTGGAACTCTCCGCTGGATGGATTGGAGGTCTTTACGAGAATAAAGATTCCTTTCTTTTCTTCTTTGCATACATCCACAAACGGCTTGATACCATCGGTTCCCAGATATGGATTTACTGTAGCAAAATCCTCATTAAAACCGGTATATGTTTTGCTTCCGATCTGTACTTTTCCGAGATGTCCGGTCGCATAGGCTGCGGATGTGGAACCGATATCCCCACGCTTTACATCTCCGATCACAACCAGATCTTTCTCGTGACAGTAATCTACCGTCTTCTGGAATGCCGCTACACCGGCCACACCAAACTGCTCATACATCGCGATCTGCGGCTTCACTGCAGGAATCAGGTCGTATGTTGCATCGACAATAGCTTTATTGTACTGCCAGATGGCTTCTGCTGCTCCCTCTAACGTCTCACCGAACTGAGCGAACGCTGCTTTTTGTATGTGCTCCGGCACATAAGAAAGCATCGGATCGAGTCCCACAACGATAGGTGCGTTGGTCTTTTTAATTTTTTCTACTAATTTGTTGATCATGTGATTGATTTCCCTTCTTAATTTATTACTTATTTAATTCATTAAATACAACTTCGCCGTCACAGATCGTGCACTTTACACGTCCCGTAACTTCTTTCCCGTCAAACGGTGTATTTCTTCCCTTGGAAGCAAATGTGTTTTTGTCAATGCGGTAGGTTTCCTCTGGATCAAAGATCACGACATCTGCCGCTTTTCCCGGCTGGATATCTCCCTTATCAATACCGACAATCTGTGCCGGATGGTAACTCATACACGCTGCCATCTGCATCGGCGTCAGATATCCACCGAGTACCAGTTCATTATGTGTAAGACATGCGGCGGTTTCCAGTCCGACAATTCCAAACGGTGCTTCCTGCATCGAACGGTTTTTATCTTCAAATGTGTGTGGCGCATGGTCTGTGGAAATCACTTCCATAATGCCATCCCGCAGTCCCTCACGCAGTGCTTTCACATCTTCCTTTGTGCGGAGTGGCGGATTCATCTTGTAATTGGTATCCGCTTCTTTCATATCTTCCGTGGACAGCGTAAAGTGATGCGGACACACTTCTGCCGACACCCGGACACCTTCTTCCTTTGCCACTTTTACCATGAGCACGGAATCCTTTGTGGAACAATGACACAGATGAAGCTGTGCCCCGGTATCTTTTGCCAGAATAATATCTCTTGCAACAATCACATCCTCCACGGAATTGGTAATTCCCGGAAGTCCCAGTTCTTTTGCTTTTGCATCGGCATTCATGACACCTCCGCGTACCATATGGATATCTTCGCAATGGGCAAGTACCGGAATGCCCAGACGCGCTGCCTCAAGCATACCGTCCCGATACAAAGCGGCATCCATGACAGATTTTCCGTCCTCGCTGATTGCCGGACTTCCTGCCTTAACCATTCCTTCAATATCCGCAAGCTCTTTTCCCTGCTGTCCCTTTGTCACCGCACCAACCTGCAGGACATGAATACAGCTCCCGGATTTTGCTTTGTTGTGCACATAATTGACAATATCCGGATTGTCTGCTACCGGCTTTGTATTCGGCATGGTCAGCACTGTCGTATATCCACCATGCGCAGCGGCCTGCATCCCGGTATAAATATCCTCTTTCTGTTCAAATCCCGGATCGCGGAAATGTACATGCATATCAATAAATCCCGGCATCACATAACATCCGTCCGCATTGATCACACGTTCGGCTTCTTTTTCCGGAAGTTCTTTTCCAATCTTTTTTATCTTCTGATCTTCGATCAGGACATCTGCCACTTCATCCATCTGTGTTGCCGGATTGATGACATGTCCCCCTTTGATTAAAATGGTCATTCTTTTTCCTTTCTTTTAACGTTTCACAGCAACAGATCCCGAAAAATTCCCACAGATCCGAATGCCCTGCGTTGTCTTATAAGCGCGTACTTTATAATATACCGACTTCTTTGAGGTTGTCTTAATTTTGTACTTTGTGGACGTTGTAGCTGCAATCTTTTTATAAGTTCCGTTCTTGCTGGATGCCTGATAAATTTCATACCCTTTCGCACCTGCCGTTTTGCCCCAGGAAATACGCACTGCATTTTTTGCACAGCGGACCGCTTTTATATTCTCTACCGCACCGATACTTGTCCCTGCATTATCCGCATATGCCTTGATACAGATGTTTCCGATTCTTCCACCGTAACTGGTGCTTACATCCGCCACATCTTCCCAGCTGCCACCGCGATAGAGGAAACTCTGATTATAATCACAATATACCCGGCTGGTTAAACTGCTGTCACTGACTGCATATTCCATATCGAGTCCGACACCGCTTTTCTGCAGTTCTACCACAACCGCATAGTAAGTTCCCTGAGGTACGGATACCGCTTTATTCAGCCTGATGGTATGGGTTCCGGCATACGTTGTTGTACCGGACACCTTTGCTGCAAGTATGCCACTCTTAGGATTATGCAGGTTTGTCAGATTCGTATATACACGGATCGTATATGGAACATTCGCATCTTTGGAATGGGAAATTGAAACTGCTTTCACCAGTTCATTATCTGCCTTTTTTGCCCTGAAAATATTCGCTGAAGTCGAAATTCCACGCAGTTTTCCCACATCTGCCCCACCATCATACTGATAATTATAATCATAATTATCCGCAGACTCAAAATCAAAAATCCATGCAGCATCCTCGATGGATTTATCATAATAAGAAAGCCAGAAATAACTGTTGATATTGTTTTCTGTCTTATCCGACCAGCTGTTCCTGCAAAGCCATGCTCCGTCTCCTGCCGGTTTATTTTTAAACGAAGATGCCGGAAAATTATCATCCCAGCCCACAATATTCACTGCATGGTTCGATGCAACACTGCTTGTCGGGCAGTAATAGGTTGCCACATTCTCTCCTGTTTCTGCATAGACTGCAGATCCCACATAGTTGGCCGTTCCGTCCATATACAGTCCCAGCCCGGCAGATCCGTGCTGCATAATCTCACATTTCACCTGGGTAGCATTTTTGTGAATATTAATAATATATACATTCTGCAGATGTGCCACATCCTGATCAAAAGCGTAACTTTTTGCCAGTGTCGTGGTGGTCGGTGCCAGGGCGTACGGTACACGGTTCTCGTCCGTCACCCCTTCCCACTGCAGAAGCGTCCGGCTCGCGAAATCCAAATTTCCGCCCATGGTCAGATAATTTTTATGGTTCATAATATTTAAAGAGTCGCCAAATGTTCCACCCAGCGGGTCTTCTACATTATTATAAGTAAAATAGGCAAGCTGCAATTCACTCAGATCAATACTTTTGTCTGCCGTCTGATTGTCTGCAATCAGATCAAACTCCGCAAGTCCGATTGCGGAAAATGCCCAGCACGTATCATATTTTCCCTGATCACGCACGCCAGGATAGCGGATCGTAAGTTCCGACAACTTGTTCATATAGGCGGACGGCACTGCTTCTGCCTTTTTCAGCCTGGATTTTGTTTCTTGTACCACCGGAACATTTTCACTTTTGGGTGACTCTGTGTATCCGCCGGTTTTCTGGGCATAAACCCGTTCCTGCATTCCCGGAACAGCAGTTATGACAACTGCTGCAGAAAGCAAAAATGCTGCAAGCCTTCTGGTTTTATTTTTCATTTTCTACCTCTTTCTTATCGTCAGGTTTCTTCTTTCTATTATAAATATGAACCAGCTGCACTGTCAAACATTTTGCGCAAAAAAGGCACTGATTATCAGTGCCTCTCTTCCCGTTTATTTTGCCGCAATGACATCTGCCATATCATAATGTCCTGCAGGCTTTCCTTTTAAAAATTTTGCTGCTTCCACAGCGCCCTTTGCAAATACCGCCTTGGAGTATGCCGTATGCTTGAATTCAATCACCTCATCCTGTCCGGCGAAAATCACTTCATGCTCTCCGACAATATTGCCGCCACGAACAGAAGAGAGTCCAATTTCGTATTTATCCCTCTTCTTGCGCTTCTGGCTTCTGTCATAGGTATAGGTATATGCCTCATCCAGTGCCTCATTCATGGAATCAGCCAGTGCCAGTGCCGTGCCGCTCGGTGCATCCAGCTTCTGGTTATGATGTTTCTCTACAATCTCCATATCAAATCCTGCCGGCGCAAATACCTGCGCAGCTTTTTTGAGCAGTTCCATCAGAGTATTGATTCCGAGAGACATATTTGCGGATTTTAAAATTGCAACTTTTTCGTATGCTTTTTCCACATCGGCAAGCTGCTGTTCGGAAAGTCCTGTCGTACAAAGCACGATCGGAATCTGTTTTTCCACACCATATGCAAGCAGCGCATCCACTGCTTTTGCATTGGAAAAATCAATGATTACATCCGCATCCACCGTACACTCTTTCAGACTGGCAAATACCGGATAATCATTTTTGATTCCATCATAAGTATCAATTCCTGCAACAATCTCAATGTCCTCATCCTGCGCACAGATTCCTGTGATACACTGTCCCATCTTCCCGTTGCAGCCATTCATGATCGCTCTTGTCATTTTCTTTTGTGCCTCCCTGATCTATGCTAAAATTCCATAATTTTTCATTACTTCTGCAAGTTTCTTTGCATTAGCCTCGCTCATCTCACAGAGTGGGGAACGAAGAGGTCCTACTTCCATACCCATCAGGTTTAATGCCTTCTTAACCGGAATCGGATTTACTTCGGAAAACAGTGCATCTACCAGTGGAAGCGCCTCCAGCTGCAGTTTTCTTGCTGTCTTAATATCACCCTTGAAGAAGCTTTCACACATTGCGTGTACTTTGCCCGGTGCCACATTGCTCCATACCGAAATCACACCGACTGCACCGATTGACATAAGCGGTACAACAAGACCGTCTTCACCGGAATAAAGATCCAGTTTTCCGTCGGTAAGTGCCATCGTCTTGGAAGCCTGTGCCAGATTTCCGGTTGCTTCCTTTAATCCTACGAGATTACTCTTGGTGCGGACCAGCTCGGCAACCGTCTCCGGAAGAAGATTACATCCGGTACGTCCCGGCACATTATACATAATGATCGGACACTTGGTGCTGTCTGCGATCTGTGAATAATGGCTGATCAGGCCTGCCTGTGTTGCCTTGTTATAATATGGTGTAACGATCAGAAGTCCGTCTGCTCCTGCCTCTTCTGCCTCCTGTGAAAGCTGGATGGCTGTACGTGTGCAGTTTGAACCGGTACCTGCCACAACCGGAACACGATGTTTTGTAAACTCGATGGCTGCCTTGATCACATCACGGTGTTCTTCCATCGTAAGTGTTGCGCTTTCTCCTGTCGTACCTGCAATTACGATGGCATCTGTACCACCGTCAATCTGCTGGTTGATCAGTTCCTCAAGTTTATCATAATTAACTTCCTCATTGTTCTTCATTGGTGTCACGATTGCGACTCCGGCTCCCTTAAAAATTGCCACTGTTTTATTCTCCTTTCTAAATAAAAAAACCAGCTCAAAACGAGCTGGTCAATCTAACCTTTTTTAGATCTGATAGCTCTCCATCCACGCTCATACGCTTCTGACAGTCATACGATTATTCACCGCATGCCCAAAAACCAGACTGCAGTCATCCGGTTCTTTCGGCGCTTTCCCCTTTTACCTGCATTCGACTGTGTCTGCCACATCCAACAGGCTACTCATGAATTACGCGACCTCTATCCCATGTATTTCTTTCATTCTATCACCACCGGCATAGTCTGTCAATCTATTTCTCCGGTGCGATATTATAAACCTCGTCTGCTGCCTCACGGATTTTTTCATCCAGAACGCGTCCTGTGCAGACCAGAGTCATTTCTTCCGGCTTTGCGGCAAACAGCTCACAGATTTCTTCAGGGCTTATCACCTTTTCGTCCACAATTCCAAGTACCTCGTCTAAGATTAGCATATCGCAGGCACCTGTCGTAACGACTTTCTTTCCGTAATTGAATCCATTGCGCAGATTCATACTTTCTTCCTGTTTTGCCTCCTCGGAAAGTGCCTCAAAACACTCATCCGATTTTGCAAAACGGAATATTTTTATTTCCGGCTCCAGCCGGCTTAAAAATGTCAGTTCGTTTTCATTTTTTCCCTTCAAGAACTGAATGATAATGACGCTTTTTCCCTCGCTGGCAATACGAATTGCATTCCCGATTGCCGCGGTCGATTTACCATGTCCCTCTCCATAATAAACCTGAATCACTCCTCTGTCCATTTCAGCCTCCATGATATCTCTTAACCAAATGAAATCCTATGTAAGATAACACAAAAGCGTCAAATAATCAAGTCTACTCCAGGAATTCAATCTTGCTGACGGATACCTCGTAAGCAACCCTCTGCTCCACCTGTGTCTCACTGACTTTCTTTACATACTCGCGGCTCTGGATTCTTCCCCAGATCTGCACATGTGATCCGACCTCGAATCCGGATGCAAATCTTGCATTTCTGCCCCAGCAGATGCAGGGAATATAGTCCGATTTGCCATATGACCGGTTGACTGCGACCAGAAGATCCGCGATCTCCCTTCCCAGAGGTGTTTTTCGGTATACCGATTCCTTACAGATAAATCCATCCAGAAAAATCTGGTTGGCTGCATTTTCTTCCTCAAACTGCTCAACCAGTTCAAACTCCCTCGCAAAAACCGATAACACCAGACGGTTTTTATGCTCCTCATGCCGGTTGAATGAACGGAACTGTCCTGTAATATAGACGCATTTTCCCTCCGCACTCTCCTGCACATTGACCAGACGCTCCGATACCATCACCGGAATATAATCGACGAAACTGGACAGGCGATGGACAGATACTTCCACCATATAAAATCCTTCCCCATATACCTCGTGACTATACGAAAAGTCCGATACAATTTCTCCCATAATAGTGACCTGATTGTTTTCACACATTTTATCTGCCATGAATACTCCTTCCTTTTGTGGAAATTTTTGATAGGCTTCTGTTTTACCATTTAATGGTTGGTAGAAATCATCAAACCTTGTCGATAAGGCCGGCGAAAACTATCTAAAACGCTTAAATCGCCGGTGTACGTTGAAAAAAGCTTGCGAAATCAGCTTTTTATGATAAAATAGGATAGGTTATTTATGTAAAGTTAAACAATATTAAAAAGAAGGTTAAATTTATGGTAACAACAAGAGACGACATTCGTAATATCGCAATCATCGCCCATGTCGATCATGGTAAAACCACATTGGTCGATGAGCTGTTAAAACAAAGCGGTGTGTTCCGTGCCAATCAGGAAGTACAGGAACGTGTCATGGATTCCAACGATATCGAGCGTGAGCGTGGTATCACTATCCTGTCCAAAAATACCGCTGTATTTTATAAGGATACAAAAATCAACATTATCGATACGCCTGGCCATGCCGATTTCGGTGGTGAAGTAGAGCGTGTTCTTAAGATGGTAAATGGTGTAGTCCTCGTCGTAGACGCATTCGAGGGAACCATGCCGCAGACCAAATTCGTACTGATGAAAGCACTTGCTTTAAATCTCCCGGTTATTGTCTGCATCAACAAGATCGACCGTCCGGAAGCGCGCCCTGCAGAAGTGATTGATGAGGTGTTAGAGCTTTTCATGGATCTGGATGCTTCCGATGAGCAGCTTGACTGCCCGTTCATCTACGCTTCCGCAAGAGACGGATACGCTATGTATAATCTCGACGATGAAAAGAAGGACATGACTCCTCTTTTCGAGACGATCGTAAACTATATCCCGGCCCCGACCGGAGATCCGGATGCCAACACACAGGTTTTAATCAGTACCATCGATTACAACGAATACGTTGGCCGTATCGGTATCGGTAAAGTCGACAACGGTTCCCTGAAAGTCAACCAGGAAGCAGTCGTTGTCAACCATCACGATCCGGACAAACTTGAGAAAGTCCGCATCAGCAAACTGTATGAGTTCGATGGTTTAAATAAAGTAGATGTCAGTGAAGCAAAGATCGGTTCCATCGTAGCCATCTCCGGTATTGCGGACATTCACATTGGAGATACCATCTGTTCTCCGGAAAATCCGGTAGCTATTCCGTTCCAGAAGATTTCCGAGCCGACTATCTCCATGAATTTCATCGTAAACGACAGTCCTCTCGCCGGTCAGGAAGGAAAATATGTCACTTCCCGTCATATCCGCGACAGACTGTTCCGTGAGTTAAATACCGATGTTTCTCTCCGTGTCGAAGAAACCGACAGCCCGGACAGCTTAAAAGTATCCGGCCGTGGTGAACTGCATCTGTCCGTCCTGATCGAGAATATGCGCCGTGAAGGATATGAATTTGCAGTCAGCAAAGCCGAGGTTCTCTATCACTACGATGAGAATGGCAAAAAACTTGAGCCAATGGAACTTGCTTACGTGGATGTACCGGATGAATTTACCGGCGCCGTTATCTCCAAACTGCAGCAGCGGAAGGGTGAACTTTTAAATATGGGTTCCATTGCCGGCGGTTATACCCGCTTAGAGTTTAAGATTCCTTCCCGTGGTCTGATCGGATATCGTGGGGAGTTCATGACCGACACCAAAGGAAACGGTATCATCAATACCATGTTTGACGGATATGAGCCATTCCGCGGTGAGATCGCTTACCGTTCTACCGGTTCCCTGATTGCATTTGAGACCGGTGAATCCGTAACTTACGGTCTGTTCTCCGCACAGGAGCGTGGTACGCTCTTTATCGGACCTGGCGAAAAAGTATATTCCGGTATGATCATCGGACAGAGTTCCAAAGCCGAAGATATTGAGTTAAATGTCTGCAAGAAAAAGCATCTGACCAATACACGTTCCTCTTCTGCAGATGAGGCACTGACTCTGGTTCCGCCTCGCAAATTAAGCTTAGAGCAGGCTCTTGACTTCATTGATACCGACGAGCTTCTTGAGGTAACTCCGGAAAGCCTGCGTATCCGCAAGAGAATTCTGGATCCTACGATGCGCAAGCGTGCTTCCATCGCCAAGAAAAATGCCATGAAATAAATAACAGGCAAAAACATACACTTACAATTACTCCACCTCCATGGTGGAGTAATTTTTTACAGGAGACGTTCCATGGATTTGAAGAATTTTACAAAACATTTGATTTATCAGAGTGCAAATACACAGATCCCGGATAACTTCAGCCGGTTTCAGATTCTGCATCCGGAATATTCGGCTCATGAAAGCGTTGTCAAAACCTATCCGCTTCCGGAAAATGAACATCTGTTTTCCCTGCTGTGGGATATTCATGACGGACATATGCTTTCTGCAACGATTCTGCCCTCCCAGCCCTCGTTCCTTTATGAAAAAGAGTTTACACCCGGCATGCGCACGCAGATGCACTCACACGAATATCTGGAATTGTTTTATATCATTGACGGAGAATACCGGCAGAAAATTCTGGGCAATGAATTTACTTTTCACCGGGGTGAAGTCTGCCTGATCGACAAAAACTGTCTGCATCAGGAAATCATGGAAGGAACTTCTGCCACACTTCTGTTTCTTGGCATTACCAATGTGATGTTTCAGGACATTATGAACCGGCAGATTACAACAGAGCGTATCAGCTCGTTCCTGAAGATGGCACTGATGGAACAGAAATCGCTCCAGCAATATCTGCATTTTCTCCCTCAGGCAGAGGAGGCAGTCTCACAGATGGATGAAACCATGACATCACTTCTTTTGGAATTACAGCGTCATGATGAGGCTTCTCCGATCATCTGTCGGGGACTTCTCCTGCGCATTTTTCGTATTTTAAATACACAATATGAATTTTCGCTGTCAAAAAAACTGCGACAGAAAATGAACTGGATTTTATATGAAGAAATTTCTGATTATATGAAGCAGCATATGAAAAACATTTCCATACGAATGCTCTGTGAAGAATTCCATTTTCAGGAAGATTATTTCAACCGGTTACTGAAAAACCGGACCGGAATGACTTATACGGAATATCTGCAGCATCTGCGTCTGCAGAAAGCCGAAGAACTGTTGCTGCACACCAGACTGACAATCGATGCGATTGCTGCCGAAGTCGGCTACAAAAACAAAGGATATTTCTACAAAATATTTACGGAACGGCACCGGATGACTCCGGCACAGTTCCGCAAAGAATCCCGTTGATATTTTATTTTATAAATCCCATTTCCAGTCACGGATCTCCGGCATATCAACACCATACTCATGAATGTACTGCTTGTGTTCTACAAGCTTGTCATTCATTTTCTGTGTCAGATAAGCGCCACGATTTCCTAACTGTGGAAGATGCTCAATTACGCTCTTTACCAGATGGAAACGGTCAATCTCATTCTGTACACGCATATCGAATGGTGTTGTAATGGTTCCTTCCTCCTGATATCCGTATACATGAATATTTCTGTTGGTACGACGATAGGTCAGCTCGTGGATCAGTGTATGATACCCATGGAATGCAAAGATGATTGGCTTATCTTTGGTGAACAGTGCATCGTACTCTGCATCTGTCAGACCATGCGGATGCTTGGTGCTTGGCTCAAGTTTCATCAGATCGACAACATTGATCACACGAATCTTAATCTCCGGCATTGCCTTTCTTAAAATCGTAACTGCTGCTAATGTCTCCAGTGTCGGAGTATCTCCACAGCATGCCATAACCACATCTGGCTCCTGTCCCTGGTCGTTGCTTGCCCACTCCCAGATGCCGATACCCTGTGTACAATGCTTTACTGCCTGTTCCATGGTCAGCCACTGCTGTCTCGGATGCTTGGATGTAACAAGTACATTCACATAATCGCGGCTTCTGATGCAGTGATCAAAGCAGGACAGCAGACAGTTGGTATCCGGTGGCAGATAAAGACGTACCACATCTGCCTTCTTATTTGCAATATGATCTAAAAATCCCGGGTCCTGATGGGTAAATCCATTGTGATCCTGCTGCCATACATTGGATGTAAGAATCAGGTTCAGGGAAGCAATGGACTGTCTCCACGGAAGCTGATTACATACCTTTAACCACTTTGCATGCTGTGCACACATAGAATCTACCACACGGATAAATGCTTCATAACTTGCAAAGAATCCATGACGTCCTGTCAGAAGATATCCCTCTAACCATCCCTCACACATATGCTCACTTAACATAGAATCCATAACACGGCCATCTGTAGCAAGGAATTCATCGGAATCCAGTTTTTCATTGTTCCAGTCACGGTTTGTCTCCTCAAAGACTTTCATCAGACGGTTTGACATTGTCTCGTCCGGTCCGAAAATACGGAAGTTCTTGGAATCCTCATTCAGTTTGAAGATATCACGGACAAATCCGCCAAGTTCTACCATATCCTGTGCCTCAACGCTTCCCGGCGCCGGAACATCAAGTGCATAATCACGGAAATCTGGAAGTCTTAAGTCACGTAAGAGCTTACCACCGTTTGCATGTGGGTTAGAACCGATTCTGCGGTCTCCGGTCGGTGCAAGTGCTTTCAGTTCCGGAATCAGTTTTCCATTCTCATCAAACAATTCTTCCGGATGGTAGCTGAGTAACCACTCTTTTAACATTTCCAGATGCTCCGGTTTGTCCATCATGATCGGAACCTGATGCGCACGGAAAGATCCCTCGATCTGCTTTCCGTCTACAACCTTTGGTCCTGTCCATCCCTTTGGAGTACGAAGTACAATCATTGGCCACTTTGGTCTTGTGGTATCGTGGTTTTCTCTTGCATTCTTCTGGATCGCCTTGATTTCGTCCATAACGGTATCAAGCGTCTCTGCCATCTTGCGGTGCATGGTCATTGGATCATCGCCCTCTACAAAATATGGTTTCCATCCGCATCCATCAAAGAAATGCTCAAGTTCTTCATGAGAAATACGTGCAAGAATGGTTGGATTACTGATCTTATATCCATTCAGATGAAGGATCG
>ENA-ORPH01001731-ORPH01001731.1-human-gut-metagenome-genome-assembly--contig:-NODE-1731-length-20007-cov-7.333500_pt1 | contig 20007 bp, 29 predicted proteins | sample MGYA00242142_ERZ509074 | MGnify/ENA primary metagenome ERZ509074 (study PRJEB26280, sample SAMEA2338724) | human gut metagenome | biome: human gut; feature: human-associated habitat; material: faeces...
CCGCCAGTACCCAGTCCTCGCCCGGAGCACGCCGCCAGATGTCCAGCCAGCGCGGTGTGGTGTCCGTCGTGCCGAGGACCGCCCACATGCCTACGTCGCGCACCTTGCAGACGCTGCCGCGATAACCGCCGAGCATGTCGTCCCCAAACCTAAACCGCGCCCATGACCACTCCACGGTCTGGTCTTGGTCGTAGCCGGGTGGAGACATGGATGCCGTGCCGCTAACCGGAGTGACGTACATGCCGCGCTGCTGAAGGGATTCCTCCACGGCATCGTCTACCCATGCAGGGGATTCGGAAATAACGGTAATGGTGCCGCCTTCGTCCTCCGGAATCACGATGTCGAGATAGTCCGCAGGGGCGTTGTCATCCACGTCCACGGGAGTGACGCGGGGAGCCACATGAATGACACCAGCCAGAAGGGGCTTGTCTGTCCCGTCGCCGGAGACAAGGACATCATACCGATGGCAGCCAGCCGCGAGCCGGGGAAGCTGCAAGGCGCATCTCCCGTCAATGATCTCGGAGCCGGGTATTTCCCGGATGCCGTCATCAAGGACGCCGCCCCGGATGGTCATGCCGTTGAACTGCGTGTCTACCTCGCCGGAGGGCAGCACAAAGCGCAGGTGCTGCACCTGTGCCAGTCCCTCGGTTGTGTGTAAATCGTAGTGAGCCGCTTGCCTCATACGGACATGATGCGGCAATCCTCAAATCCGTAAATAGCTGGGACTGGATATGAGTTTCAGATTTCGCAGGAGACGGGACCTTCTGTCCATGAGTCATGATACCAATCTTCCGAGCCCGGAGGCGTGTAAACCTCCGTTTCTTCCGTCCAGACTCCTGTAAACCCACGTATGGAAGCCCATATAGCCCCCAGCAAGGCGTCTGCTCGGTCAGGCGAACGAACACCGCGAGCCTTCATCTTCTCTTTTTTCTCATTTCGTACCTTTGAATCGTCAGCGTATTCTTTGTATCTAGTGGTCAATTGCTCGAACAACACCTTATCGGCATGTTTTGCCCTGATATGTACCCTCCCCGTCATGAGTTCCAGCCCAGCGTCATTCCAACATTCTGCGGCAAGGTTGATATAGCGGTCTTTGCACTTCGGCTGGGCATTGCCAAAAAATTCATTGGGATACCATCCCATTTCATGAAAATCGTTAATGACGGCAAGGCCCATGCCCGGAGCATCCACCCATAAATCACAATCCGCAATGCCCAGCCCTTTGAGGGTGGCAATGCACTTGCGGACACTCTGCACCGTGTCCCGCTGACGTTCCGCGTACTCGATCCAAGCTTCGTTCCCGTCGCAGATGGCGAGGACTGTTTCATCTCCGCCCGCGGCAATGTCCAGGAAAGCCACAGGACGCCCCCTGCGGGGTTCATAGGGTTGCCGCTGGCCCCATTCCAGTTTTCCAGGGTCAATAATGTACAAGTCCCCTTCCAGCGTGAATTCTGCTAGCACAACGGAACGGTAGTAGGGATCATCCTCATTGCCTCCTACGCGGGCCAGAATGCGGTCAATGCGCTCCTGGGAGATATGGGGGCAGTCAAAGGCCGTCACGACCATCGGGCAGAAGAGGTCTTTTTCCTCGTGGAAACAACGGTAGAACTGGCCGGAGGGCTTGCCTGGGGAAGATAGGTAGATGCAGAACTGAAGCGTACAGCGTTCAATGGCGTCAAAGATTTCATCCGGCACTGTCTTTGCTTCGTCCACCACGAAAAACACGGGGGAAGAAGGGTCATCCCCGGTGAACTCGTCAGCGTCAAACAGGCGGGCTTTCTTCTCGCTGCGGGGGTCTTCCTCTTCCTGCTCCTTTCGTTCATCCTTGAATTCGTCCGTCACGCGCCCGTGCCAGCCTTCCGCCTTGCCGGCGTGGTTGGTGGAAAAGCCTTCAACGAATCCCCCTTCCGGAGTTTCCACGCGGCAATTCTTGAGCCATTTCCAGCCCGCAAGGGACGGGTTGTTCCGGTGCCGTTCCAAGGCAGGCCATAGCTGGTTTTTTACCTGGCGCCATGAGCCGGATGTGATCGGCATGCGCCCGCGGGGGTAACGCCACAAGAACCACAAGGCCAGGATGCCGATTAGCTTGTCCGTCTTGCCGGAGCCGTTGGCTGCACGCAGGGTAACACGCTTGCCGCGGGCAGCACGCTCAAGGGCCTTCATCTGCCATTTATACAGGCTCGTTTCCCCGAGCACCACGGCGGCAAAGATGACGGGGGAGTCTTCCGGCCTGACAGGGGGCCCTAGCTTTCTTCCTCTTCTGACCATATTTCTTTCAAGGCTGCTGCCAACGGTGCGACTGCTTCCGCGGGCAGAGTGTGAGCCAATTTAACGGGCGTGTCTCCACCTTCCAGGGCCAGAGCCGCGCGGTCTCCGTATCTCTTGGGCATCAGCTTGGCAAGCATCCATTTGAGCGTGTCTATTTCCAGTTTGACCGCTTGCAGCATGGTTCCCCCTATTTCGGCACAGGGGGCCACTTCATGCCCCTTCTCCACAAGGTCAAGCAACTTGTCCTCCAAAGCGGTCAATCGGTCCTCGCACGCGCGCGCGTACTGGTCGGAAAATACCGTGTTGTTGAAGGCCCATGTCATCACTGTGGAATGAGGTACGCCTTCCTTATCAGCGGCTCTTCGCAGACTGCAACCGCACCGGATATGCTCGCAAATGCGTTCCGCCAGGGCGGCACTGTACCTGGACGGGCGCCCCTTCTCTTTATTCTCTGCTTCCTGCTTTCTGGTCGGTTGCTTCTTCATTCGAGTGTATGAGGTTCTTCCCCGTCTTCCGGGGCGTGGGTGCAGTAATACACGTCCTCCAGGCTTGGGTCGTTCATGAGGCCGGGCAGAAAGGGGAAATGGCGGTATACATCCTCCCACGTCAGTTCCCCCTGGTCAATGAGGGTGAAGAGCTCTTCGTTTACTTCATCCAGCCTTTTTTCCTGAATAAGTTTCTGAAAGCGTTCCGTATGGGCTTGAATTCCTTGATTGTCCATTGAGTCAGGTTCCTTTTTTGTCGTTGGTGGTTGAGTTGCTTGATAAGGGTTTTGTCGCGGGATTCCACGGCGATGAATTGAGCATAGGCGCGGGCAAAGCATTCACGGCGGCTTTCAAGGTACCGGTAGTACCTGCCTGGAATATTGCGGATGGTGGAAAGCGTGGGTGATTCCATGATGGCGGACATGAGTTCATCCATTTCCGGGGAATGTTCAGAACCATACTTGGACCGTTTTTCCGCTTCAATCTCGCTGGGAATCATGCCGGGGGTGAGATGGCATTGACCCTTGCCGAGTCCCCACAGGTCGACATAGTGGCCTATTTCATGGCATGCAGTCAAATCCGGATGTTTCCCGGCGCTGGAAATAGCAATCGGGGCATCCTTTTCCCACGGGTTGAAACTCCCCAGCAGTTGCGGGCTTGAAGTCTGTCTGATGTGGGCTTGCGGAAGCGGTCCGTCCGTGTGAACCGCATCAACGGAGCGGGCGGCCCTGCTGACGGCTCCACGCACCTTCCCGCTGATGCCGGATGCTGGAATGTTAATTTTGTCCCCTACCTTGGAAACCATGTCCATGTTGAGCATCATTTGCACCGGCAACACGTCTACTGGGTTCCCCTGCTCCGCCTGTTGCTGCATGCGCTGGGCGAGCTCGCGGGCCGGAATGGCAAGCCGTCCGTCTCTGTCCAGGGCATCTGCTCCAAGGCGCTTCTTGAGGCTTTCCCGGAGCCGGGCGGCAAGGGCCGGGTCCTTTATCTTCTGGACGGAGGCAGACCGGTTCATGAGGCGTTCCGGCAGCGTTGCCCCAAACTGGGACAAATCCACCGGGCCGGGGGCCCAGTTGGAGCCAATCAGGCCGGCCCTGATGCACTCGGCGCGGGATACGCTCTCAATGTCCATCCAGGAGTTGAAGCCGTAGAGAGGCCAGGGCAGCAGGAAGCCCCCAATAGCCGGAGAATTCATCTCGACGGCCCAAAATTGGAAGTCCGTCTTGAGCCTGACGGCGCCTTCATGCAGGACATGCAGCGGGCGGGGCATCCGGGCTCCCGGGTGCCGGACAAAGCGCCATGCCGGGTAAGCGTGGAGCATTTCCGGCGTCATCCCGTTTTCCCAGCGGGCCTGGCCGTAACATGATCGGGTGTAGGTGTCGAAAATGAGCGCCAGACGCGACCGGGCCCCAATATTGGTAATATGGTTGTCGCGGGCATCCGGCGTCATGCCTTCCGCGGCCATGAAGCCGCGGGCCTTGGCGATGAAGTCTGCCTTACCCTGCATCACCCCCACCGTTGTTGACGTACCATCCGGAAGAATGATTTCCTGCCTTTTCCCGGCCAGAAAATCGTCAAGCATGTTGGCGAGGCGTTGCAGGAGACTGGCCTTTTCCGTGTCCGCCGTGAAGATGGAGTTCACCCGTTCCGCGGCGGGCAGCATGGCCCGCTCGCGGGTGGACATGGGGCGGGCATCTACTTTCTTGCGCCGGAATATGTCAACGGGTGTTACCATTTTTATTCGCCATTGTCGCCCCGGAACAGGGGCAAGTCATCCGTTTTTGCGGGATATGTGATTTCAGCTTCTCCGGGAATATCCTGATCATAAATTCCAAGGCGTTTGTTGTAACGTAGAAGGAGCAATGCGCGGCGCTGGGCTTCCATGTAATCGTGTGTTTCCAGCCCGATGCAAATTCTCATTCTCTTGCGCTTGGGTCCCAAATAGAGGGACATTCTCAAGGCATGAGCTCCGCAGGGTTGAGTGATGATGTCTAGTTTTTTCATGATTTGCTGGTGGTTGTAGATTCTTCTTCGTATTTCGTAAGTTCCGCGATCCAACGGAACGGAATATGCCCCATACGCCCAAAGCGGTTTTTGCCAATAATCCACTGCGCTTCTGTGGGCGCGTGCTTGTCCGGATTATACATTCCGGGCCGGTGAATCATGATGATCTGGTCCGCGTCCTGTTCAATGGATCCGGAGTCGCGCAGGTCGGAAACAACCGGCTTTCCCTGGGACTTGCCTTGACGCTTTTCCACGTCGCGGTTGAGCTGGGCCAGCACCAGGACGGGAATATTCAACTCTTTTGCCATAGCCTTCAGGCCGGCCGAGATTTCCGAGACTTCCCGCTCCCGGCTCCCGCGGGCCTGCTGGGACGTGGAGCGCACAAGCTGCAAGTAGTCTACCCCGATGCACTTGACGCCATGTTCCCGGACCATCCGGCGCCCACGGGCCATGATTTTATCAATGGTCAGGGCGCTTTCATCGTCGATGTGCAGAGGGGCATCCGTGATTTTCCGCACAGCAGCCGTGAAATTCTGCTGCTGTCCGACCGTCATCGGCTTGCCGCGGCGAATGTCGTCGGAGTTGATTCCGGCCATGCCGTAAAGAATGCGCTCCAAAAGCTGGGCTTTCGGCATTTCCAGGCTGAACATGCCCACGGGGGTTCCTTCCAGGCAGATGTTGGTCAGGATGTTGACCAGGGCAGCGGTTTTCCCAACGCCGGGCCGGGCGGCGATCACGATCATGGCGCCGGGCTGTAACCCGTCCAGGGTCAGATTTAGACGGCGGAACCCGGAAGACAGCCCCTTGATGGCGCCGGGGTTCTTCATGCGCCATTGCAGGTTTTCGATGATGGAGCCCACCGCCCCGCGGATGGTTTCGGTTTGCTTGACGCCGCATTTGTCCCGCAGGGAGGACATATCGCGTTCAACTTCATCCAATGTCTCTTCCGCACTTTTGAGCTGGTCTCCGGCACATTCCGCAATCCGGGACGCAAAAGCGAGCAGAGAACGTCTTTTTGCGGCTTCCGTGACCATTTCCAGCGCAGCGTCCGTCTTGTAGCGGGCAAGGGCTCCATAGGTGGCAATCTCTACCACCCCGGCGTGCCCTCCTACGGCGTCAAGCTGGCCTTGAGTCTCCAGGTGAGCAATGACGGTCAGGGCATCCACGGTGCCGCCTGTCTTGGCAATGGTTTCCAAGGCAGACCAAATCTGTTGATGTGCCGGGAGGCTGAATGTCTGCCGGGAAATGCCTTTGTCCCGGAAGTCCGTAAATGCCTGGGTGCCGTCCATAGCCTGGGAAAGCACCAGTTTTTCAGCGTCAATAAGTGTTTGAGAGTCGATCATGTTTTGAAATAGGTTGATTGTTAAAGTTCTTCAAGGTTTGAATATGGGTCTTTATCTGTTCCTGGCTGTGCTGGATGGTTGGCGGAATAACTGACGGCAAAATTGATGGAGTCAGATTTCCATTTGGCCGCAGTGATGGGAATTTCTCCGCGTTTCCAATCCGTCAAATCCCGTTTGGAGATGTACGCCGTCGCACAATCCGGAATCTGGTCAGGAGCTAACCGAACCCTGCCCGCAAAAGCCGCGGCCCGCAAATGGGCTTCGACTTCCTCCACGGTGCACGGAGGGGGTAAGGGGGTATTATTCGTCTCCGTCTCCGACTCCGTCTTAGTGCGCATCTGCTGTGCATGTGCTGTGCATGTGCTGTGCATGTGTGCATCAGGTGCAGGGTATTTGCTTTTCTTGCTCCGTACCTGCTGCCGGAAGTTGGTCACTTCCAGATATTCCTTTCCCTCGACGGAGTACAGGACGACGAGCCGGGCTGCCTCACAGGATTTGAGGCAACGTTGAACGGAATCCTCCCTCATGGAGTCGAGCTTCAGGGGATACAGGGCAGAGCGCAGGACAGACGGTCGGGCATCAAAACGCCCGAAGTCGTCCACAACGGAGAGCAAGCGACGATAAAACGTCTCGGCTTCCCAGCTTAGGGAATTGACTGCTTCACTGGTGATAATTCCTTCTCTGATTATTCTATTTGGCATATACTATATCCCCTCCTTCTCTTTTGCTTCTGTCCCAAATGCAGGTGAGAGCTGTATTTTCCTGCCTTGAACAGTATTGATTTTTAGCGGCTTCTGGATGTACAGGCATGCGGTCAAAAGGCTCCTTTCAGCGGCGTAGTTTGCCTCACGGAAATGTCTGCTGTACCGAACTATCCGAACCCGTCCGCCAGGGAGGACATACAGTAATCCCCACCGTTCCGGCAGGTCATCTTCTGTGATGATCCCCGGCTCACAGATGTAGTATCGGCAATACCCCATACCCTTTTGAGGACGGAGGCGGAACGGCTTTTTGAGGTCTGCCAAAAAATCCGCCCGGCTGGTTTTAGCCTCAACGAGGATGCTATACGATCCCTTGAAACCTATAGCGTCGGGCTGCTCGTCCGTAACGATGCAGTTCGGTTCCGCGATCGCCACCCGGCAACGGGCAGAGCCCATGAGCCAGCGTTCAGCAATTTCGCATAATTCCCGGTGCGTCCGCGGGATTAAAGATGTTGGTTTACGCGCCATAATCAAAAAAGCGTCAGTTGGGGGTTGTAGTTAAGCCACAGGCATTCGATTTTCTCCCCGCCTTGCGTGTCGTGGGAGACCTTGCATTCCTTCCGCCACCCGGCCAGATGCCGGGCATAAAGCTCGGAATCGTAGCCGGACAGGACAACCTTGCCTTTCAGCGTCTTCAAAAAGACAAGAAGCCGCTCATGGTCCTCTTGGTCGTACTCATGCGCGTACCTCACACGGTTGCCTCGGGTAGATTGCACATAGGGAGGATCCACGTAATGCAGCGTGTCCGGCGTATCGTACCGGGCCATGACCTGCAGGGCGTCCATTTTGTTGATTTCGATATTTCGGTTCCGGAGTTCGGCCGCGCATTCTCGCACTACGGCCGGATATTCCCGCCACGTTTGAGGATAAGGGGTTGTGCGAAGTAAGCCGTTGCGCTTGAACCCCGGCTTGTGAATACCTCCGCCGTAGGACATCATGGAGTTGATGGCAAAACGGAGAGCATCTTCGACTTGATCTTCCGCGATTTCAAAAGACCGGGCATAGGCCGTTTGAGCGTAGGGTGTCAATTCCAGCAGACTGGCCAGCCGGGCGGATTTTTCCGGGTCCCGCAAGACCTCAAAGAAATTAACCACTCGGTCATAAAGGTCGTTGTAGATCTCCATCCAGGCGGGCTGTTTATTAAGCAACACAGCCCCGGAACCTCCGAACGGTTCAACGTAGATTTTATGGGGAGGGAAAAAGCTGATAATCCAGGGGGCAATTCTGTTTTTCCCTCCGATATACCGGGCCAGAGCCCTTTTCCGTGGTGCTCTAGTGTTCATTTCCCCTCCTTTCTCGGCTCCCATAGACAGTGTCCCCAGCACTGCGAACAAGGCAGCTTGCAGCGACGGTTGCTACTGTAAAAACAGTTAGGGCAATCCCGTCCGTCCGGTGGATTCCACGCCTTGCACGCGGCCCGCTTCTGCCACGCGTCACGGATCAGTTTGACGTGCTTGTTTGTGATTTCTTTTTGACCGCAACACACATGGGCTTCCCTCCAAAAATGGCGCATTATTTGACTTTGAACACAGAATTGGTCCTGGTGATTCCTCCTGAATTCTTCCAGCCTCCCTAATGCTTTTCCGTACTCGCGAAACGCTTTCTGTTCAGGCGTTTTCTTCATCTTCGGCCTCCTCTTCTGGTTCAAAATCTTCACAAGCTTTTGTAGTTTCATCCACCTCTTCCGAATACAGGATGGATGTCGCTCCCCAGCAACATCCATCCTTTTGGTCCCTATAGATACAGTTAATACAGGTCTTCATGCGAGCCTCCTTTCCAGTATCGCCGCTTGCTCGTCAGTGAGGTACTGCCAGCTTTGCGGCGGACGGGTCATGCCGATGGCCGAGAGCGGCACAGGAGAAGGCAAAGAAACAGGACTGGAAAATTCCCATACATAATTAGGAGCGTAAGATTTTAATAAATCATATGTGACACACGCTTTTTCGAGTATTTCACGGGTAAAGCAATAGCTTATGTCTTCCCGTATGTCCCAGATAGTGCGGAGCACGCATTTGCCGATTATTGCTCTCTCCCCTCCTTTCCTTGACTCATAAAGCCAAACAATTAGTTTTTCGTAATAATATTTATACGGAAAAGATTTCCGCAGTTCCCACGTTTTTTCCCCGGACAAAATTTGCCCGGAGAAAGGCCGCCTGACGGATGCGAGGATGTTAATCATTGCTGGCCTCCTTTCCATCTGACACGAGGATTTCATACATATTTTCTTTCTGGTCGTATTCTTCCTTGTAAAATTCAATGTATTTCCGGGCGGAACGCTTTGTTCTCAAACCGTGAGCAATTAAAACATCTTTCGGTTCAATTAGGTGCGTTTCTCTATTTATAGTGGCAATCCAAACAATGACATCGTATGTCCTTTTCATTGTTCCGCCCCTCCCTTCTGTTCAAGCTCCCACGGATATGTGTCAATTTTACCGTCAACCAAAGTTCGGAATATTAAGTTCCCTTGTTCTTCGTAGAATCTATCATCTACCGCCGCAAGATCGCCTGTTATCCCATATTCGTTTTCAACAGGATCACCGCCCCCGTTATGAAGCAAATAATCCAATGGTTCACCGTTTTTATCTTCTGTAATAACATGTAGACCATTATTCCAACCAACGATCGGATAAATACATCCTGCGACAAAACCTCCTGATGATACTAAGCAAAGGCATTCTCTATATGTTTTCTTAAATCTATTCATTTCAATTTTCTCCTTCCTGGATTGTTTCGATTTCCCAACCCGTTTTTGTCTGCTTGGCAGCGATAAAAACAAAGGGGAACTTGTCGGCGGCGGTCTTGATTTTTACCCTGGCGTCGTCGCGCCAAAAGCCTTTCACTTCGTGGAATTCAAGAGTGCCGTCTGGGCGGACAACCATGAAATCCGGCGTGTATGAGCAGCGGTTCCCCAAGATCAGTTTGACGGCTTCAAACTTAAATTCCCGTATTTCCCCCTTGTTTTGGAGGTCAGACAGGTAAAAGCCATAGGCGGCTTCCGTCTTGTTCATCACGCCGGGCCGATGGATAGCTCTTGCCCTGGCTCTCATGCCGCCCTCCCTTCTACGGCCGGGCGGATTGCCGGCATGATCCGAGTGTAAGCGTCAAGGTATTTTGGGCCGAATTCGTCCAGAGCCGCCTTAATGCGGTCGGTGTACTCGTCCCATTTCACTTTGACCAAAAACGGGCGCAGTCCGGGGCAGTAGGAAAGGAAATACCACGCCCGCAAGCCAGTCACAGCCATGGAGCCGTGCACCTGCGGCTTGTATTTGTCCGGCAGCACGCCGTCCAGCAGATACCGGGCATGATGCTTGGAGAGAGGGCACTTGATCTCAAGTCCAGCTATCACAAGATCAAGCCCGTCTTCCAGATTTTCAAAAACAAGTCCGTCAGGGCTGCACCCGATAGGGGCCGTTTTGCGGCGGATAAATCCAACTTCTTTTACCGCTTTGCCGGTCAAGGTCGCGAAAAGCTCACGGGCTTCCGGTTCCAGGGCTTCCCCGCGATCCGTGTGAAAATTGCCTTCAAAGGTTATTTCATCCGGACGCAGACAGGAGCAGCACAGTTCGATGATTAAATCATCCTGCTGGGCTGACGGCTTCCCGGTTTTGGGAGTGATCAGTCGGTCAAAGTTGCTGGCGGTCAGATGACCGGAACGCAATTTAAACCATAGGTCGCTCCGTTGTGGGACATCCTCGTAAATAACTATATTTTCAAGGTCTAACATAACTTTAGTAGTCCTCTCTATTGGCTGGCACATACTCACGCTCCTGCTCCTTCAGACTTCCAAAAAAATCATCGGTATCATCATTTGGAGGCGGTAATGCCTCCGATGCCGTAGGCCGTTTTTCCTCCGGTTTGGGCGGGTTAAAGGGGTCTATTTCCTCGTTTTCATCCTTGGACGGGGTTACATTCCGCATTTCGCTTCCAAATTCCTGATCGTCGGCGCTGCTCATGGCTTCTTGGATGTAGAGGGGCAAATCCCATTGCTTGGAGGCACGCTTGATGACCGTTTTGAGCCCCATTTGCCCGAAGTCAGTCACCCACGGACCTACTACTTCCCCTTCCTTGTTCCGGGACTTGGTGCGGGCCTTGATTTCCTCCACGGCGCGCAGGCTCATGCGTTCCCCGTGTAGGTAGAGGTCCTTGTCTGTCCAGGTGCAATAAAAACCCCTGATGGGCGCCGTGCTGTCATCCCATTCCGGGATGTGGCTCATTGCAAATTTCCCTTCTTCCAGGCCCCAGGAAAATGGCTCCCCCTCTCTCACAATTCCAATATTGAGATTGGTGACGCCATTGGAGCGGGCCATGCGCATCAGGCCGCGGGCGGAGGGTACAGCCACGCAGGTCAATACAGACCGGCCGCTTGCCTTATCATTGCTCCAAAAGGGCACCAGATAGCCGTGGATGCCGTCAGGCTCACACCGCATCATCAGCAGGTTTTTCAGGGCGGCAATCAGCGTTACAGGGGCGCATTGCTGAAGGAGTGGGGTTTTCTGGCAGCAATGCCAGAAGATGCTGATACACCGTTCCGGCGTCATCATGCCTTCTACAAGCTGGGCAATGTGGTTCTTCACGTCCTCGGACATCACAATTTCGTAGAGTGTCTTTTTCGGGACTGGCGCCTGGGGCAAATCTAGTTTATCTGTAGGTGCGTTACTCATAATCTTTGCATGGTTCTGTGTAACAAGGCCGGGGATCAGTTGGCGCTGACCCCGGCCAACTGCTATTTAAGCATTCAGGGATTCGCGGTGCTTGCGGTTCAGTTCGTCGCAAAGCTCCAAGGCTTTCTCTAGGGCCTCTTCTCGTGTCACTTCGCGCCCGTCTCCGAAAGACACGCAGTGCATTCTCAAGAAAATTTCAGAGCCTTTTTTAAACCACACACCAAATGAATCGTCCTCTTCCTCAACGTAATAAGGCTGTTCTGCCTCAATTTCTTCAATGGGCTTGACAAGCTCAATGCAGGCAACTGAAAGGTAATTGTTTCGGTTTAGTAAAACGCCATCAGGGAGGCTAACATCCCCTCCCGCAATCTCGTCTCCACAAAGGGCCACTTGGCCTCCAATTGCGTTATTTGCGGACAACTCCCGATTACCTCCACTTCCGAAAAGCCTCCCGTGAAATCCGGTGATTCGCACCAAATCCCCCTTGCGGTATTTCCGCGCCGGGTCGTATTTCGGCTGGGCGCGCTCAAGAACAGAAGGTTCAAAAAAGCCATCTTCCGTTTTGCCGTCATCACGGCGGATAGTGATTTTGATAGAGTTAAAATCCGTTCCGTCATCTTCACTGATCGTTCCCCGGATGATGACTTCGGTTCCGGGCTTGCATTCGTTTCTTTGCATGGTGTTTTGTTCTATTGGTTTGTTGTTATTTTAGTTAGGTTAGTTGGAAATGGTACTTGAGGGGTTCCTCTTCCGTTTTGTGGGAGGTCTGTTCATGTCAACCCCTGTCTGAGAGATTTTCTCCTTAGTCAGAAAGCGGTACACGCTCACGGCAGAAATGCGGTAGTCGCGGGCACTGGTACCAAGGTCTTCTATGTGTTTGTCCCGTAGAAGTTTAATAGTCTTCTTGCGTGACCATCCGCAGGCTGGATGCTGCGCCAGGTCGTTTATAGAGAGTTCCAGCTTCCCGCCAAACATGCGGGTTGCCTTTTCCTCGTCGCCTTCATTTACGAGCAGCAAGCCTCGGTCATGCAAACTCTGAATAGTCTGCTCCACAATGGACACTATAAATTGCTTCAATCCTTCCATGATTTTTGACAATTAAGATTTAACGATGAAATAAATGATCATGCCGCGGGCTTCTTGGGCTGGAAGGGTTAGCGGGCTTTCGCCACTGAACGGGGAGCCACGTTTTTGTAGTAGTCTTCGAGGAACTCGGAGAGCAGAAACCGGGGGCGCGTCAACCCGCAAACGACGTGCGTTCGAATCTTTCCGGCTTTTACCCATTTCGCCGCATTGATAGCGTGAATAGGCTTTTCTCCGGTTTTCTCACGGGCGGCCTTGCATACTTGAGCAAGGGACATTGTCTGTTCGTACTGTTGTTCTTTCATAGTTGTTTATAAAAAGGAGTTAATGGCGAAATAGACGATTGTTCCGAACCCTGTTACCAGGGCACAAAAGACAAGGCCCTGCACGATGCCGGACCGGGGCTTGAGGTCGTTTTCCGGCAAATCCAGCGGGCAGCCGTATAGGAATTCTGTTTTTGCGTCGCGGTCTCGGCGCATCCAGTATTGTTCATTCGTCATTTTTCTCATTGTTGTTCGGGGTTGGGTTTAAAGCTCGTACCAGCCGAGCCGTTTCAATTCTTCGATAAGGACCTCTTCCATAGTTCAGTCTCTATGGCCGTCAGGATTATCCGTCGTGGCGTGATCCCGTTCGTACTGCACAAGGGCGTTTTCGAGGGCTGCGGCTGCGGTTTCATGCTCGTTCATGAGCCGTTCGGCTTCTCCATGGCTCACAGCTACGTCGTCCACGCGGATGCAGCGGTCTTCGGTGTCGTATTCGATAATCATATTTACCTTTCTTTTTTTGGATATTATCGTTCTAACAAATCCTGATTTACTATTTCAGCAGAAGAATTCAACAAAATATTTCCTATTTTGTCATTTTTCTCTGGATTAAACCGTTGGATTCTTGGTTTCAGGATGCTTATCCTTGCGAGGACGGGGAAGCTTGCTGGGAGGAGTCAGAACAAATCCCAGTCGTCGGGCTTCTTGGACAAGAAGAGTCTTGATCACTTCTTTGGGGCGAACTCCCTGCTCGGCATAGGCCAACAGGCAATTCTTAATGCCGTCCTCCATTTTATCGAGTTTGATGATTGAGTACATAGTGTTGCGTTTGATGATTATTTTTTACAGTGTATGCTGACATTATGCAATAATTATTTCCGCATTTGGTGAATAATGTTTTTAATAGGACGTTGACATTTCATCAAAATGCTGTAATATCAATGTATGACGCCGACCAAGGAAGAGATAAAAAAATGGCTCAAGACCTCACGCAAATCCCGCGAATGGCTCGCAGAACAATGTGGAGTTTCTAAAAGACAGGTTGATAATTGGCTGAGTTCTGCGCGTCCTGTTCCTGCAAAGGCTATTCTGATCATTCAGCGCCTCATGGCAGAAAAAGCTTGTCCCATTTCTCCCCAGGTAGAGCTTGATTTCACGGATGAAGAATGGGCCGTGGTGAGCGCAGCCATGACAGCCACTCAACAGACATTCATGGAATTTATCAACAGTGCATTCCGTAACGCACTCAAAGAGTTCGCAGATATAACGCTTCAGAACGCAGCTAAAGAAAAAGAAGATGCCCGCAAGCAGTTTGTCCCGGTGGAAGCATTCCCCTCTATAATATCAACCAGCAACGAAAGGTACAATCTGTCCGTGATCGGCAATATCGCCGCTGGTGGATTGCAGGCAGGTGATACCATTCCTTACCATATCACCGCAAACCGCCCTCTGGGAAAAGATGAGTACGTCCTACGCGTAGAAGGAAAATCCATGGAGCCGATCATCCCAGACGGGGCCCTTGTCATTATGCGTAAGCACACTATCCCCCCCATACCAAAACCCGGCACAATCGTGGAATACTACGATGAACGAGGTGTAACGCTCAAAAAACTGGCCAGGAAGAAGAATCCGGAAACCGGGAAGATGGACTACGTCCTACACCCGCTTAACCCTGCTTTTGGCGACATTGAACCCATGGACGGGGGCCGTGTTTCCGCCGTGTATGTGGAAACGCTGAAAGACTGGCGTAAGATATAAATTCTGAAACTGGCTGAACATTTCCCAATACCAGCAAAAGCTCTACTTATCATCCTTAGTATAATACAAGAGAATCCTTATAATGTTTCAAAAAATCCCTAAACTCAATGAATAATACGTGGAGTCACTAAGAAACAACACCGGACAGACGGTAAAGATATAATCTCATCCGTTTGGCTTTAATAATTATGAAAAAATCAGAAAAGACCTCGATCTAACTTTTTTTCATCATGGTGAAACTCAGCGTTGCTTTCACCCAATAAAAATTCCATTTTTTTTCTTTTCCACACACGTATTCTTGAAGAAGAAATTGCGCTCCGTCTCCGAATTATCGGCTTTCTTCTTTTCCTCGTTGTCTTACGCTTCTTTTTAGGAGGATTATTACCATCCTTCGGAGGAAGAAGTCCTCCTCCTCCTTCATTAGCAAAATGTTTTTCCTCTGTCATTTTTTGATGAGAATAAATAAATAGTAGATACAAGTGAACAATATCATAAGAAGCAGTCCAAGAATGAAGGAGACAAACCCCCACTTGTTACATTGTCTGATTCTTTTCCAGTATTTCGAGTGAACTAAACATTCTGTATCGCCTTCTTTTATTTCACTCCAAGCAGTTTTTCTGATATGTTTAGCTGCTGCTTTAAAATGTCGTTGTGCAAAATAAAAAGAACACACAGAAAAAAACAAACTCAATCCCCAGCATACAAGGACAATCAAAAATAGAATTAATAAATAAGGAGGAATTGCATTATCTCTTAAAAAGGTAATGGCAAAAACGATACCTCCCGATGACAAGGCAATCACATATTTGTCCCACAAGGCTTGTGCCTTGCATTCTTGTTTTTCATTATATTTCAATAATTTGCAATAATCTCCATACGTATATCCATCCGCATTGTATTCAAGATTATTTTCTGATTTTTCTTCGGGAGAGCTCATAATATCAAATAATGCAATTCATTTTTACTATAATGATTAAATTCTACTCGTTCTCATCAATTTATCGCTTGATGTATGTCTTATTTCCATTCCTGTTGATGTAGTATCTACCTCCACGTGGACCTGTGTAAATGGTACGCGCCTTTGAATCCGTACTACTGCTTGGAATGAACACATCATCCAGGAAGGGTTCGTAACGCGGTTTTGAATAGGACCTACTTGGAACCGTTGGTATTCTTCCACCCTCAGAAGTGGGATCATAAGTCAATTCTGACTGCCGGATTTTTATTTTAGGAATCTTCCAGCACAATTTACAGCAATCTGCCGTTCCAAGCTCGTTAAATGACCCTTGCCCCACGCCATAATACCGGCATCCTGGAAGGTGTGTCTTTCCCGTCGAACTGATCCAGTAAGAAATTTTCTTATCGCTCTTTTCGGCAGCTGCACCACCCCTTTTTCCGGCTCTCCATTCCCACGGGGGAATTGGATTCGGCTCCCCCCATAGTCCCCTTTTGTCTTTCCGAGCGTCTATTTCAAGCGAGGCAAGCTCATAACTATTTGAGTACTTTTTAAAATGCCATGCCCACCCTTCTTTGACCATTTCATAGTTGATGAAAGAAGCATTGTACAAAACCAGTCCAAGAATGCGCCCGTATTTATCCCGCTTCGTATATTGAACCGTCACGGTTTCTCCCCAAAGCAGCTTCTTCAATGAGTATTTAGCTCCACTGTATCCATCTTGCCCCTTTTCCGGTGCGTCAATCCCGTCCAGGCGAACTTTATGAGCAACCTTCTCTTTTGGCGTTTTCTCCAAAACAGTAATTGTATCACCATCAGTTACATCAATCACAATTCCCCTGATGGTTTCACCAAAGGCAAGGCAGGAGCTTATTATGAAAAATAGCAACCATCTCATAAAAAGATGATATAATGCAAACAACTACAACAAGCAACAACTCTTTAGAGAATAGCTACTCGATAATAGAGCCTCGATCTTTCCTTATTTGGCAAACACTTACCATAATAGGAACATTTTAGTATTAAGTTATTCCTAAAAAGTAGAATCATAAGAAAAAACTTGCCGCTGTTTGCCATTTGGGAAAAATGCCCACATGGATGACATAAAAGACAAAATCCGGGTGTTCCTGAAGGATATGGAAATGAGCAGAGAGGTTTTTGCCGATCTTTGTGGCGTCAGCAAGAGTCAAGTTGATAAGTGGCTTTCCTACCTTCCAATTCCAGAAGCACGGCAACGTGTCATTGAGCGCATCATGAAGGAAGAACATAGCCGTCGTCAAAAGAGTCAGCATGACCCTGACATGGATATTATTGAGGTTCCCTTTCCTCGAAGCCAATTTGACCGGGTTCGAATGACGGCGGACATCCATGGTATGACGATTGAAAAATGGGCTTCCAGGACGCTTATTGCACTCTCCAACGTCCCGCATCATAATCTTTAACGTATTGCAAAATATCCTATCTCAAAACAGATACACGATACATCTCCTAAAAAACCAGATAATTTATTGACGGTACATGTCGAAAACTATAAACTATTCATGATGAATACCGAAGACGTAGATCATACGGATTTACAGTTGCACAAAAACACTGTGGAAACAGAAATCCAGTTATTAGCAACGCACAGAGGCAACTTTAAAAAAGACTTTGGAATTGATGTCGATTGCTATGTTCTGAATGATGAACGACATACCGCGGTCATTAGTAAACGCGGTATGGCAAGATCATTAGGAATGAGCGATAGGGGAAATAGTATTACGAACCTTGTTCAATCTAAATCTCTATCTGAAATTATTACATCGGCGGACGGATTGAGGGAAAAATTAAGTAATCCGTTAATATTCAAAGATAGCCTGTCGGCGGACGGAAAATTAAATCCAATAGTTCACGGGTACGATGTAACAATTCTAATTGATCTCTGCCAAGCTATTAAGAAAGCCAATGAAGAAGGAAAGCTCGCTCCCAATCAAAAACACATAGCACGGCAAGCAGGAATCATTGTAGCAGCATCTGCAAAAGCTGGAATCAAGGGCTTAGTTTATGCTTTATCTGGATATGATGTTACCAGGGAAGAAATTATTAGTTCTTTTAAACGCTTCGTGGCTCAAGAAGCGAGAGGTTATGAAAAAGAATTTCCTGATGAATTATATAAAGAATGGTATAGGCTCTATCAAGAAAAACGTCCTAAAAAGAATAAGCCTTGGAGGTTTATGCATCTCACTAATAGTCAAGTTTATAAACCACTGGCACGAAGTAATGGTAGGCTTTTAAAGCTTTTAAAAGTACATAAACGAGAATATGGAAATAAAAACAATAGGCTCCATCAGTTCTTAGCAGAAATAGGTGTAAAAGCATTGAGGCAACATCTAGGACAATTACTTGCTATAGCTAAGCTTGCTAAAAGTAGAGTAGAATATGAATGTAATTTTGAAAAATTATTTAGTGATCAATTGCCTTTGGATCTAAGTTTAGATGAAAATGATGGCAATATCAATAAATGATAAAGTGTCTTATCTACGGCAAGGATGTGCTCCCACGTTATAGGGAAAGGGGTGCCTATGAAGGAATGATTTTGAGCAGCCGGAAGATTTCCGAACTCTGACATTCAACTGGCGCCTCTGTCTTCAGGGAAAATCTGCCAATAGGCGGGCACCTCTTCCGGATTGCAGGCCGTCAGGTAGTATTTAATCGTCGTCTTGCTAGTGGTGTGTCCCATGTTTTCCAGCAAGCCGTGCGTGTCCCGATGGGCGGCCAGCCAGTACGAGGCGTAGGAGTGGCGGCAAACGTCGTTTAAATGGCTGATGCCGGCTCCCCGGCGCACTGCCTGCCATTTGCGCTGCCAGTTCTTCGGGGCGAGCTTCCCGGAGCGTTTTTCTGGCGGTACGGTTTCCAGCCACGCCTTGAGATTTGCTTCAATCCGCACCAGCCGCACGGAGTTGGTTTTGCTGACCTCTGGTTCAATCCTGATATAGCCATGGGCCAGTTTGACGTGTTCCCATGTCAATGCCGTGACCTCTTCAGGCCGGACGCCGGCAAAGAGCAGGACGGCCACTGCTATTTTCATGTCCGCCGCATTTACACGCAAGTTTTCCGGCATAGTCCCATCTCCGGAATAGTCTCTGCAGGCATCCAGCAGGGAATGAGCTTGCGCGGGCGTAAGAATGGAAATGGGCGCCCGCTGGTGCTTACGTTGCTTGATTCCTTCGGCGGGGGACTGCACGGCATATTTTTTGCTGATAGCCCAGGCAAAAAACGGCTTAATGTGGCGCAACGCGGAATTGTATGAAGGAGGCGTCGTTTTCCATCCGGTCAGCCATTTTTCAAATTCATCTGGCGTCACGTCGTCAATCAGGCAATCCCCAAATACAGAGGCAAAAGCACCTAAAACCTGTCTTACACGGCTCCGGTAATGAGAAGAGGTATCTTGTAGCGTATCACGGTAAAGAGGCTCAAGAATGGATATTTTGCGGGCATCGCTGGCCCGATGCCGTGTGATGTAATAGTCAATAACATCCTTAAGCGTCACGTCAAACGGTGCTAAACGGGCAAGTTCTTCGATGACGGCATCATATTCTGATCTCGTCATCAATGTTTCCCCCAAACGCAACCCCGCAGCCACGTCTTCCAGGTTGGTAATATATCCCATTGCTTCCGCCTTGGTCGGGAAATACTTTGTTTCCCTCTTTCCGGTTCCGGAAAGCTTGACAGGGATGCGAACCTGCCAGCGTCCGCTTTGAGCGTGCTTCACCGGAGTTATTTTCAGGCGTTTCATGATGCCCTCACAGTACGCCAATTTTACGCCAGAACGGAATCAAAAAATGATATTTGGTCAGCATTTATGGCTATTTTTCCATGGTTTTTCACATTTCCGGCCCCAAAACAGGCAAAAAAGAAGCCCCGTAAGTCATTGAACTTACAGGGCTTTAGAAAAAGAATGGCTCCCCCGGTTGGGCTCGAACCAACGACCTAGTGATTAACAGTCACCCGCTCTACCGCTGAGCTACAGGGGAGTTTGCGTTCCATGGAGCGCGGAGGGATTTTTACTGGAGGCACAGGCGTTTGGCAAGTACTTTTTTGTTTCTGTAGGCTTTTTGACGCAAAAAGGCTTCCGCGGCGTGGGCATGCCAACGGTGTTTCTTGACCTTTGAGGGGAGAATGCCCAGACTTTCAGCGACATGAGTGAACATCACCATCATATTGCTGTTCTGGCCGGCGACGGCATCGGGCCCGAGGTCATGGCGGAGGCCCTGAAGGTTCTGGACGCCGTAAGTTCCAAGTTTGGATTTACCGTGAGCCGCAAGGAGGCTTTTGTGGGCGGCGCGGGCATCGACCATTGCGGCAAGGCCCTTCCGGAAGAGACCATCCGAGCCTGTGAAGAGGCGGACGCCGTCCTGTTCGGCTCCGTAGGCGGCCCCCAGTG
>ENA-ORPH01001747-ORPH01001747.1-human-gut-metagenome-genome-assembly--contig:-NODE-1747-length-19896-cov-7.690943_pt1 | contig 19896 bp, 15 predicted proteins | sample MGYA00242142_ERZ509074 | MGnify/ENA primary metagenome ERZ509074 (study PRJEB26280, sample SAMEA2338724) | human gut metagenome | biome: human gut; feature: human-associated habitat; material: faeces...
ATCAAGCGCCTCGGCCAGTTCGATCGAAAGCCGGAAGATGAGTTCGAAGGTCAGCAGCTCCGGCTTGCGGGCATAGTCCCCCCAGCCGTTCCACACCTGATTTTCCGCCCGGCGCGTCTCTCTGTCCTGTCTGTCCATATCAGTCGAACAGCTTGTCCCGGGTGGCGTCCTTGGGCAGGCGCGCCCACACCGCGTCCGCCACCAGCTGGCGCTCAAAGGGCTCAAAGGCCTTGTTGATGATGCCCAGGTCCAGCGCCTGCCCGGAGGGTATCCCCTTCTCGATCAGGTGCAGGGCCGCCAGCAGTCCCCGCAGGTCCAGCGCCTTGGTGGATATCTCACCGCTGTCGCACTTGGTCCGCAGGTCCCGGAACAGCGCCGTCAGCTGCTCGGCCCACTCCCGCTTCAGGGTGGGGAAGCTGCGCCGCAGCAGCTTCTGCAAATTCTCGTCGGAGATCACCGGCATATCCACCACCACGAACCGGCTCACCAGCGCCTCGTTCAGCTCACGGGTGCCGGCGTAGCCGTAGTTCATGGTGGCGATGAAGCGGGTCTCCTCGGCCAGCGGGATGCGTTCGTAGCCCGGCACATCGATGGCGCGGCGGAAATCCAGCACCGCGTGCAGGACGGCAAGCGCCTCATTTTTGGCCATGTTGATCTCGTCCAGAACGCCGAAGCCGCCGCTCTGAGCGCAGCGGTAGACCGGGCCGGGGCGGAACTTGACCTGTCCGCCCTCGAAGGTGTCCATGCCGATGAGGGACGCCGCGTCCATATTGACGTGGAACGAGATGTCCCACGCGGGGCGTCCGAAGGCGGCGGCGAGGTTTTCGGCCAGCACGTTCTTGCCGGTGGCCTTGCCGCCCGCCAGCAGCAGATTTTCGCCGCAGAGCAGGGCGGCCAGCGCCTGCTCCCACACCTCTCTGCCGTAGTAGACGAAGGCAGGGGAGGGGATGCGGGGGCGCAGGGCCTCCGCCAGCGGGTGGGCGGTACGGTATTCTTCCACAGCGCGCAGCAGGTCGGGGGAGACCCCTTCCTGACGCAGCGTATCCATTAGAACAGATGTTTCAGACATCCATGACATCTCCTTGCGGTTGGCAGTGCCAAACCGAAATTTCACCCTTATCATAGCACAACCCGCGCGGTTTGTGTAGGGCTTTGACGGGCAAAAAAGCGGCAAAGAAGTAGAGAAAATAAAGGTGAAGCTATTTTAACAAACTTTCAGCCGGGACGTGCAGATTTCACGTTCAAAGTAAATTGACAGGCCGCTTAAAATACGATAAAATAATTTTCGTTGTGTCAAAGTGAAAAAGAAAGGCGTAAAAGTATGCTCGAAACCATCACAGCCGTCAATCAGGCGGTCAACAGCTTTATCTGGGGCATCCCGGCGATGGTCTGCATCATCGGCGTGGGCCTGCTGCTCAGTGTGCGGACAGGCTTTTTGCAGCTCCGGAAATTCCCCTATGCCATCAAAACGACCATTGGCCGCATCTTCCGCAAAAAGGACGCCTCCGACGGCGCGATGACTCCGTTCCAGGCGGTGTGTACGGCGCTGGCCGCTACCGTCGGCACCGGCAACATCGCCGGCGTGGCAGGTGCGATCGCCATCGGCGGGCCGGGTGCGGTGTTCTGGATGTGGTGCTCGGCTCTGCTGGGCATGTGTACCAAGTTCTCCGAAGTGACGCTGGCCGTGCATTTCCGCGAGCGGAACAAAAACGGCGAGCTGGTGGGCGGCCCCATGTACTATATTAAAAACGGCCTCGGCAGCCGGTGGCAGTTCCTCGCGGTGCTGTACTCGCTGTTCGGCGTGCTGACGGTCTTCGGCACCGGCAACGCCACCCAGGTCAACACCATCGTCACAGCCATCGACTCGGCCCTGCTGGCCTACGGCAGCAGCCTGAACAGCATCCTGCCCACGGTCAACCTCGTCGTGGGCGTGGTGGTGGCCATGATGGTGGCTATGGTGCTGCTGGGCGGCGTCAAGCGCATCGGCAGCGTGACCGAGAAGCTGGTGCCGTTCATGGCGCTGTTCTACGTCGTGCTGGCACTGGGCGTCGTGGTCATCAACTACCGGCGCTTCCCGGCGGTGCTGGCCTCCATCGTCGGCGGTGCATTTGACCCGCAGGCCTTCACCGGCGGTGCCATCGGCAGCATCTTCCTCAGTATGCAGAAGGGCGTTTCCCGCGGCATCTTCTCCAATGAGGCCGGCCTCGGCACCGGCTCCATCGCCCACGCCTGCGCCGATACCCGCAAGCCGGTCAAGCAGGGGATGTTCGGCATCTTCGAGGTCTTCGCTGATACCATCGTCATCTGCACCCTGACCGCCATGGTCATCCTGTGCAGCGGCGTGCCGGTGGGCTACGGCAGTGCGGCAGGCGCAGAGCTGACCATCTCCGGCTTTACGGCTACCTACGGCGGCTGGTCGTCCATCTTTACGGCGGTGGCGCTCTGCAGCTTTGCATTCTCCACCATCATCGGCTGGGGTCTCTACGGCTCCCGGTGCATCGAGTTCCTGTTCCACACCGACAAAGTGGTCGGCCCCTTCCTCGTGGTCTACTCCTTCGTGTCCATTCTGGGCGCGACGGTCGATCTGGGCCTGCTGTGGAGCATCGCCGACACCTTCAACGGACTGATGAGCATTCCGAACCTCATGGCCCTGCTCCTGCTGTCCGGCACGGTGGCAAAGCTCACGAAGGAGTTCTTCGCGGGCGAGGGCGCAGGAAAGTAAAGAATCATTCAAAGCGCCCTCCGGCCCGCGCCGGAGGGCGCTTTGCTGTCAACAAACCTCTGATTTTGTCTACTTTCTCTGCAAAAACTCAAAAAAGTATAAAAATTTCATGGAAATCATAAGAATTGATATTGAACAAATTTTAACAAAGTGGTAAAGTAAAAGCAAAGAGAGTCGTACCCGCCGCCCGGCGGGGCGCAAAATCAGGAGGTTTTACCAATGGCTGATCGTATCGTTCTGAATACTATTTCTTATCATGGCCACGGCGCTATCGAGAACATCGTTCCCGAGCTGACCGCCCGCGGCTACAAGAAGGCTTTCGTCTGCTCTGACCCCGACCTTCTCAAGTTCGGCGTCACCAAGAAGGTCACCGACCTGCTGGACGCTGCAAACTTCGCCTACACCGTCTACAGCGAGATCAAGCCCAACCCCACCATCGCCAATGTGCAGGACGGCGTGGCCGCTTTCAAGGCCGCAGAGGCTGACTGCATCGTGACCATCGGCGGCGGATCTTCCATGGACACCGCAAAGGCCATCGGCATCATCATCAACAACCCTGAGTTCGCCGATGTGCGCTCTCTGGAAGGCGTCGCTCCCACCAAGAAGCACGCCGTCTTTACCATCGCGGTCCCCACCACCGCCGGTACTGCCGCTGAAGTCACCATCAACTACGTCATCACCGATGTCGAGAAGAAGCGCAAGTTCGTCTGCGTCGATACCAACGACATCCCCGAGATTGCTGTGGTTGACCCCGATATGATGGCCTCCATGCCCAAGGGTCTGACTGCCGCCACCGGCATGGACGCTCTGACCCACGCCATCGAGGGCTACATCACCAAGGGCCACTGCACCATCTCCGATATGTTCCATCTGGAAGCCATCAAGCTCATCAGTGAGAACCTGCGCGGCGCTGTCCAGAACACTCCGGAAGGCCGCGAGGGCATGGCTCTGGGCCAGTACATCGCCGGCATGGGCTTCTCCAACGTGGGTCTGGGCATCGTCCACTCCATGGCACACGGCCTGTCCGCTCTGTATGACACCCCGCACGGTGTGGCCTGCGCCATCCTGCTGCCGGTGGGTCTGGAGTACAACAAGAGCGTCGCCGGTGAGCGCTACCGCGCGGTCGGCAAGGCTATGGGTGTTGTGGGCATCGATGAGATGAACGATGTGGAAGCCGCTGACGCCACCATCGCCGCCGTCAAGCAGCTGAGCGCAGACGTGGGCATCCCCGCAAATCTGCACGGCATTCTGAAGGAAGAGGATATCCAGTTCCTCGCCGAGTCCGCATTTGCGGATGCCTGCCGTCCCGGCAATCCCCGCGACACCAGCGTGGAGGAGATCGTGGAGCTGTATAAGAGCCAGCTGTGATTCCGCTCTGTAAATTCAAGCTGTAATTTTGAGCCCTGCTGTCCTTCGGGATGGCAGGGCCTTTTTCTAAGATGTATCTGAAAACAAAGCAACAGGCTGGATCTTCGTCTTTTCAGAGATGCCCGGAGAGCCTGCCGCGTCGCAGAGTGACAAAATTTCTGCACGGCTCTTGTACACAGCGCCCAAAACGGGTACAATCAATGCAGTAAGAAAAACTGGAAGCGAAAGGAACCTTATGACGCTGAACTTCTATACTCTGGGTGTTATTTATCTAGTATATTCCTTTCTGGGCTGGGTGGCTGAGACGGTAGTCGCGACCATCCGGGGCGGAAGGTTTGCCAACCGCGGTGCGGCGGCAGGCCCGTTCTGCTTTATCTACGGTACCACCGGCGTGCTGCTGGCCGTGAGTTTCGGCGACCTGCGCACCGAGCCGGTCTACCTGTTCTTTGCCTGTATGATGGCGGCAACGGTGATGGAATGGATCACCGCCAAACTGCTGGAACGCCTGCACCGCCGCAAGTGGTGGGACTATTCCGGCAAAAAATTCAATCTGAATGGCTATGTGTGCCTGCAGTATTCGCTGCTGTGGGGTGCACTGGGCACGGCAAGTGTGCTGTGGGGCAATAATGTGCTGCTGCGGCTGTGCGCGCAGATCCCGGTCTGGCTGCTGCGTCCGGCAGTATGGGTCTCGCTGACGGTGGCGGTGCTGGACCAGATCGGTTCGGCGGTGCTGGTGCAGCAGTATGCGGCCCGGCACCCGATGCTGGAGCAGCTCAACCAGAGACTGGGGGAGCGGTCGGATACGCTGCGCCGCAGGATCGCGCTTTACATTGAAAAACGCATCCAGTATGCTTACCCGGCTGCGGCCCGGCAGGAGCAGACTGCGCTCCGGAAGGGGGAAAAGAACTTCCTCAGCGTGTCCGATCTGCTGTGGCTGTTCGTGATCGGCGCGTTTCTGGGCGACATGGTGGAGACGGTGTTCTGCCGCGTGACCGCCGGGGTCTGGATGAGCCGCTCCAGTCTGGTCTGGGGGCCGTTCAGCGTGGTGTGGGGTCTGGCGCTGGTGCTGGCAACGGTGCTGCTGCGTCAGGAAAAGGACCGGAGCGACCGCTATCTGTTCGCCTTCGGCACCGTCATGGGCGGTGTGTACGAATACGTGTGCAGCGCCGTCACCGAGCTGCTGTTCGGCACCGTGTTCTGGGACTACAGCAAGTTCAAGTTCAATCTGGGCGGGCGCATCAACCTGCTGTACTGCTTTTTCTGGGGCATTGCGGCGGTGGTATGGATGCGCTACGGCTATCCGCTGGTGCTCAGAGGCATGAAGAAGGTGCGCAGCCGCGTCCGCCCATGGATGACCGTCCTGCTGGCCGTATTCATGGCGGTGAACATGCTCACCAGTGCGCTGGCGCTGGCCCGCTACGATGCCCGCACCAGCGGTGAAGCGCCCAAAAGCAGCATCGATATGCTACTGGATGCGCATTTTGACGATGCCCGCATGGAGCGTATTTATCCCAACGCGAAGAAAGTGACCAAGGCCGGATGAAATTTCAACGCTCCTCTTGCACTTTGGTGCAAAAACCGGTATAATATTTTCCGGATAAAAGGGAGTAAAGGGCGCTCGTTTTGCAAAAACGGTGCGCTGTGGCGCAGCGACATCCCGGCAGAAATGCCCGCTGTGTCACCGGAAGCTTGAGACTTTTATTACACTTTCCCGTTTCTGGGCAGGATGTAATAAAGGCCTCTTTTTTATTGCTGCTCTGCCAAAAACAAAAGGAGAAAACTATGCTCATTCCTGTTTTGCTGTTCATCGTGGGCCTGCTGTGCCTCATCAAGGGCGGTGACTGGTTCGTGGATGGTGCCACGGGCATTGCCCGCCGCTTCCATGTGCCGGAGCTGCTCATCGGTGCCACCGTGGTGTCCATCGGCACCACCCTGCCGGAGGTGATGGTCTCCACCACCTCGGCTCTCACCGGCCACGGCGAGATCGCCTACGGCAACGCCATCGGTTCGATCATCTGCAATGCATCCCTCATTGCGGCCCTCACCATTGCGGTAAAGCCGGGCAAGGTAGACCCCAAGAGCCTGCGCACGCCGGTGCTGTTTTTCTTTGTGGCAGCGGCCTTCTATGCCGGTGTGGCCTACACCACCGGCTACTTCTCCCGCCCGGTGGGCCTGATCCTTCTGGCCATGTTCGCAGCGTATATCATCTGCAACGTGATGGCCATGAAGAACGCCCCCGCCCCGGAAGAAGAGGAAGAACCGGAAGAAAGTGCATCCTTTGCCAAGGAGCTGGGTCTGCTGGCCGTGGGCGCTGTGCTCATTGCCGTGGGTGCCAACCTGCTGGTGGATAACGGCACCCTGATCGCACAGGCACTGGGCGTGCCGGAGTCGGTGATCGCGCTCACCTTTGTGGCACTGGGCACCTCGCTGCCGGAGCTGGTCACGGCCATCACCTCGCTGGCAAAGGGCCACGGTGCACTTTCGCTGGGCAATGTCATTGGTGCAAACGTGTTCAATCTGGTGCTGGTGAGCGGTGTTTCCGCCACGGTGGCACCCTTTACCATCCCGCAGAACTCCCTGCTCTTCGGCCACAATGCATCGCTGGTGCTGGAGTTCCCGGTCATGTTCGCCGTGATGCTGCTGCTCACCCTGCCCGCTCTCTTCAAGGGCAAGCTGAGCCGCCCGCAGGGCATTGCGCTGCTGTGCATCTACGCGGCATTCTGTGTGGTGCAGTTCACCATCTGATAAAACAGCAAAAGGCCGACGCAGCACTGCGTCGGCCTTTTGCCGTTTTAAGGGTTACTTTTTCAAATGGGAATCCCAGCCGGAAGAGGTGATGACCTGCTGATCCGGTGTGCACCACATGGCTTCCACGCCGTCCAGACTTTCCACGATCTTCATCCCGTCCTCCAGCGGCTGGCAGAACAGGCCGGTGGTCAGGCAGTCGGCAAGGCCGGAGTCGCTGCACAGCACGGTCACGCCGTTAAAGTAGGCGGCGGGGAACAGGGTATCCGGGTCGATCAGGTGGTGGTAGCGCTTGCCGTCCACCACGTAGTAGCGCTGGTAGTCGCCGCTGGTCACAAGGGCCATATCGCTCATGTTGATGGCACCGTCCAGCATGGAATCCGAGGTGTATACATCCGAAGAGCTCCACGGGTTTTCCACGCCGCCGGTCCACTGGCTGCCGTCCGGTTTTACACCAATGGCGCGCAGGTTGCCGCCCACGCTCACCAGAGCGCTGGTCAGGCCGCGGGCCTCGGCAGCCTGACACACCATTTCCACGGCGTAGCCCTTGCCCACGCTGCCCACATCCAGCAGCATTTCCGGGTCGGCCAGATAAACGGTCTTGGCATCCGCGTCGATGATCACGTTGTTGATATCACAGTGCTGGGCGGCTGCTTCCAGCTCTTCCATGGTGGGCAGCTTGTTGTCGGCATCCGTCTCGGCGGCTTCGGCAGCTTCGCGGTAATTGTGCCAGATATTCAGCACGCTGCCCATGGCAATGTTCAGCTTGCCGTTGGTGGTCTGGTACATCTGGTCGGCCAGCTCCAGCATGGAGAGGATGCGGTCGTCCACCTCCACCGGAGCGCTGCCGGCATTGTCGTTGATGGTCTTGACGTTGGTCACGCCGGGGTAATCGTTGTAGATATCATACAGCTGGTTATAGGTAATAAGGTCTGCGTGCAGGGCATCCATCTGGGTGTTGAATTCTTCCTCGCTCTCGCAGTAGGCGATCACCTGCGTTACGGTATCGAACACATCATAAAAAACGGTGGAATAGCGGGTAAGCTCTTTCTTTTTGGAGGCACAGCCTGCCAGCAGGCTCAGGCAGAGCACCCCGGCCAGCAGGGCGCTGACGAAACGTTTTGCGCGGGTCTTCATACGGTGTGGTTCTCCTTTGCGGCGGTAAAGGCGGCGTGCTCCTCCTGCAGGTGGGCCAGCAGATCGCCGAACACCCAGCTGCGGTTGGAGGGAGTCACAACGGCCTTGAGCGGAATGGTGACCTGTGCCTGCTTCATCAGATCCAGCAGGGTGTCCACATCCTTCTCCTTGAAGTTGGCCAGAACCACTGCCGGCGGGTAGGCACCCGGTTCCAGCACCAGCGTGCGGGCGGCCTTGGTCTCCACCTCGCCCAGCAGCTGTGCCACGGTCTTGCCCGCATCGGCAGGGGAGACGAGCAGCACCTTCATGCCAAAAGCAGGAGCCATGCCTTCCAGCTTGCCGCGGTCGGCGGGGGAAAGATTCCAGCCCAGAACCAGCGGGACACCGGCGTTCTGGTTGCGTGCGATATGTGCTTTCATAAAAAAACCTCATTTCAGGGTGGATTGCAAATACACTATAGTATAACACAAATACGCAAAAAATGGAATGCCGGGGGGGGGCCGGTACTACCGGGAAAAGTTTCGGAGAATTTCGAGCAAAGGCAACAAAAATTAGAAGAAATTACAAGGCAAATTTCAGTGCAGGTGAAGATTGTATGCAGAAAATAGAGGTGCTATACTAAAAATGCGAGACATAAGTCTCAGAAATTTAACAGAAAGCAGAGGTTTTGAGGATGAAAAAAAAGAAGATGCGGCTCATCAGTGCAGTGCTTGCGGCATGCATGATGACATCTGTCCTTCCGGTCAATGCACTTGCTCTGGGGGGGGTACGCCTGAAAATGGCGTAACTGCGCAGGAAGATACCGCAGTCGAAACGATCCCGTTTGAAGGCACGACCATCACCAAAGGCGGCAATTACGAGATCCCTGAGGGAAAGTACGCTGGTAATATTACCGTTAATCTGACCGATACATCAGAGCCTGTGAACATTGCTATTAAAGGCGGTATAACCTATAACGGCACACAGCAGGTTATGTTTATCAATGTGAAGAATGCTGACGAGGTGACAATTACAAACGATGGGCATGAAGTAAACTGTAAACCATCGGATGCTCATTTCTTGGATGTATCCTCCGGCAATGTAACAGTCAACGGCGGCACATATGTAACTGCGACACGCAATCTGGTCATGGCGTACGCTGGAACGACCACGCTGAATGATATGACAACGGAGACCAGTGGCTATGCTGTGACCAGTAGCGGCAGTGCAAAGGTTGTTGTTAACCGTGGTACACATACCCACAGCAATACAAATCAGAACAGAGCAAATTTCTGGATTTTTAATGGTGGCCACATGACGTTGAACGATGTTACCGCAACCTCCGAAGAGGCCGTTATCATTAACAGTGACGGCACGGTGAACGTCAACGGCGGCAAGTTCCAAACCACCGGCACAAAAAGCTGCTTTGTCAACAACTCTGCAAACCTGACCATTGACAAGGGCATCACAACAGACGGAACCTTTGCGTCTGAGGGTGCCAGCTGCATTGACAACAACTGGGGTCAGGTACGGATCAACGGCGGCAGCTTTACTACGGACGCCGGGATTGCTGTCAAAAACCGCGGAGGTCTGCGCCTTAATGGCGGCACGGTCGAAGCGCCGAACGGCACCGCCATTGACATTTCGGGCGAAAGCGGCGATGTGCAGCTGAACGGCGGCACCATCCGCAACAGCGTCACCGGTGTCCGTGTGGCCGATGCAGGCGATTCGGAGATCGACCTGAAGGCTGTGATCTTTGAGAATAATACTGATGATATTAGTCTGGGAAATGACCAGCAGATCAACATCAAAAAAAGCTTTGTCGGTACGGCAAAGATCCGGGTGGATGACCCTGCGCGGGGCCGTCAGATCACAACGGACAACGAGGATCTCAGCTATCAGAACAAGCTGAAACTCTTCAGCAAGAATCCCGGCTACATCATCGGCTATAAGCGCGATGCCAACGGCGTGGAATACCGCTATCTGGCAGATGCCAACGGCAACATCGTCAACGCTGTAAATGCGAAGGCAACCGCTAACCTCGGTGCCGGGGAGCAGGAGCTGGATACTGCCACCGTTGTGCCGGAAAACACCACCGTGACCGTGACGGCAAACCTCCCGGAGGGCGCAGAGGGCGCAGAGTTCCTCGGCTGGAGCGCCGTGCGTGACGATGGCAAAGCGCTGGATCTGGTCGTGGGCGATGACGATGAGCAGACCGCACACTTTAAGATGCCCGGTTGCAACGTGACCGTCGAAGCGCTGTATCAGGGTGGAAATGTTGACCCTGTCAATCCCGGCGGCGGCAGCAGCAGCGATGTGGTGGCCGGCATTGCGGCTGTTGCGCTGACCGGTGCAGCCGTGTGGAGCATTTACGAAACCGGAACCGGCATCTATCGCGTGCTGAATATGCCCGGCGTCCCCATGCCCTCCAACCGCGCCGGTCTGGCGACCCTGATCTGGGAAAAGGCCGGCTGCCCGGAACCGCAGACGGTGAAGAGCTTCAGCGACATCGATGACGCCGACCTTCATCTGCGGCAGGCTGCCAGCTGGATGGAAGAGCAGGGTCTGATGGACGATGTGAAGGAAAACGAGTTCCGCCCCTATCGCTATGTGACCAAGCTCCAAACCTGCCTTGTCTGGGATAAGGCCAAGGAAAAGAGCCTGATCTCCTGAAAAGTAGATCATTCTTGTAACAACCCCGGGGTGACCGCAAGCGCCCCGGGGTTGTTTTTTTCACAGGAAAAGGGGCAGAACCGGAAATGCAGTGTGAAAAAAGCAACGAGGAAGATCCCGCAGGATCTTCCTCGTTGCAAACACAAAATAATAATTCCGCAGAGGATAGTTCAAATCATCAGTTCAGCTTTTTGCCGAAGAACTCCACTTCCTTGCCAATGAACTGCATCAGCTCATCGAACTGATCGGGGGTCAGGCTCTGGGCACCATCGCACTTTGCCTTGGCGGGGTTGTTGTGCACCTCGATCATCAGGCCGTCGGCACCGGCAGCAACAGCGGCCTTTGCCAGATCCGGCACCATCCATGCGTGGCCGCAGGCATGGCTGGGGTCCACAATAACGGGCAGGTGGGTCATCTTGTGCAGCATCACCACACCGGCAAGGTCGAGGGTGTTGCGCATGCTGGTCTCAAAGGTGCGGATGCCGCGCTCGCAGAGGATGACGTTCTCGTTGCCCTCAGCCATGATGTACTCGGCGCTCATCACGAACTCTTCCAGCGTATTGGCAAGGCCGCGCTTGAGCAGCACCGGCTTCTTCTGACGGCCAACGGCCTTGAGCAGCTCAAAGTTCTGCATGTTGCGGGCACCCACCTGAATGAGGTCTACATTCTCGAACAGGGGCAGGTGCTCGGTGTTCATGATCTCGGTCACGATGGGAGCACCGGTGGCGCGGCGTGCCAGCTTGAGCAGGTCGAGGCCCTCGCTGCGCATCCCCTGAAAGGAGTAGGGCGAGGTGCGGGGCTTGAATGCGCCGCCGCGCAGCAGGGAAGCACCCGCAGCCTTCACGCGCTGTGCGCAGTAGGTGATCTGCTCCTCGCTCTCAATGCTGCAGGGGCCTGCAATGACCGCAAAGTTTCCGCCGCCGATCTTTACGCCGTCCACATCGATCACGCTGTCGTCCGGGTGGAACTTGCGGTTGGCCTTCTTATAAGGCTCGGTCACGCGGCGGCAGGTCTCCACCACCGGGTTTGCCAGCACCCAGCTCTCGGCCACGGCCTTGGTGTCGCCGATCAGGCCCAGAATGTGGCTCTCACTGCCCTTGGAATCGTTGATCTGCAGGCCCATATCCTGCAGTTCGTGGCAGAACTCGCGTACCTGTACCTCAGGTGCGTTCTGTTTGAGTACGATGATCATAGTGTTTTGTCTCCTTTGCCTTATCGTGTGAAACGGCGAGGGAGACCGGCTCCTTTGCCGCAGCTTGCAGTGTCAAACTTCAGGGTTCTGAAGTGTGTGACGCTATGATATCACTTCAGGAAACTGAAGTCAAGAGAATTTTGAATTTTTTTGAAGAAAGTGGTAGAATAGAAAAGAACCCTCTCAGTCATTGCTGCGCAATGACAGCTCTCCCGAAGGGCGAGCTTTTTACTGCTTTCTATGGGGCATTACTTCACGGTGAAAGAGGATCTGCCAGTTACCGCGCATAAGCTCCCCCTTTTGGGGGAGCTGGACGCGAAGCGGCCTGAGAGGGTTCAATGCAATCAGAAGGGGATATCAGAGATGGGAAAAGAAGCAAAAACCAATGCCATGCGCATTCTGGAGCGCGAGAAGGTGCCCTACACCGCCCACGAGTACGCTCATGAAGAGGGCGTTGCCGTGGCAGGTGTGGATGTGGCAGGCAGCATGGGCGAAGACCCTGCCTGCGTGTATAAGACGCTGGTGACGCAGGGCAATAGCAAAAACTATTTTGTGTTCGTCATTCCGGTGGCAGCAGAGCTGGATCTGAAAGCCGCTGCCCGCAGTGTGGGCGAAAAAAGCGTTGCCATGATCCATGTGGCCGATATCAACAAGGTCACCGGCTATGTGCGCGGTGGCTGCAGCCCGGTAGGTATGAAAAAGCAGTATAAGACTGTGTTCGATGAGAGCGTGCTGACGCAGGAGAAGGTCTATGTCTCCGGCGGGCGCATCGGCACGCAGGTGTGCTGTGCCCCGGCGGACCTCATCCGCGCTGCACGGGCAATTACAGCAAAAATTATTTTTTAAAAAAGTCCGTCTATTGTACAAAAAGTTAACGCATCCTATTTACATAAAATATACTTAAACTATAAGTCATACTTAAAAAGAAAAACAATGTCGAAACTGCACAAAACTTTTGAAAGTTTTTTGACGGCATGAAAACACAAGGTAGAATTTGTGGGAACACTCTTTTCAAAGATGTTTTTTTGCCGTAAACTGTATGTAGTACAGGGACGGCGGCCCGCAGAAAGGGCTTTTCCGCCGCCTGAAAACGCAAGCACAAGGAACTGCGGAGGAGAACTTCAATGATGAAGATGCTGCCGGGTCTCATGGGTCGAAACAACATTCGGGCATGTCAGGGGCATCGTGCAACTTTGTGCAAAGCGTCGGGAGAGCATACGCAGAATTAAAGGCCGTGGTACGGGTGTACCGCAGCCTTTTTTGTTTGTCGGTTGAGAAAGAGAGGTTTGGATATGGTTCGTAAAGTGGCTGTGATCATGGGTTCTGACAGCGATTGGCCGGTGGTAAAGGGCGCATGTGCCCAGCTGAAAGCGCTGGACATCCCTTTTGAGGCGCACATCCTTTCGGCACACCGCACCCCTGCCGGGGCAGCGGAGTTTGCCAAAAGCGCCCGTGCCAACGGCTTCGGCGTGATCCTGTGCGCAGCAGGCATGGCAGCACATCTGGCGGGTGCCTTTGCTGCCAACACCACCCTGCCGGTGATCGGCATTCCCATGAAGGGCGGTGCCATGGACGGCATGGATGCCCTGCTTGCCACGGTGCAGATGCCCAGCGGCATCCCGGTGGCAACGGTGGCTCTGAACGGTGCCAAGAACGCCGCATGGCTGGCTGCGGAAATTCTGGCTTTGAGCGACGACGCTCTGGCCGAAAAGCTGGCAGCAGAGCGCACCGCCATGGCCGCACAGATCGCTGCCAAAGAGGAAAAATTGCAGAACGAACTGAACGAGCTGTAAGACGCGGACCCTCTCCGTCACGCCTGCGGCGTGCCACCTCTCCCGAAGGGCGAGGTCTTACGCCATCTGACGGGAAAGCGGTATAAAAGCTCCCCCCTCGGGGGAGCTGGCATTGCGGAGCAATGACTGAGAGGGTTTCAGAGCGAAAAAGGAGAACCAATGTCTGATTTTGCATATCCGCTGCACGAAGAATGCGGCGTTTTCGGCATTTACGACCGTGCCGGTACCGAGGATGTGGCCGCTGCGGCCTACTCGGCTCTGTATGCCCTGCAGCACCGTGGTCAGGAGAGCTGCGGCATCGCCGTGAACGATGATGGCGTGATCAACGGCCACCGCGACCTCGGCCTTGTGAACGAAGTGTTCACCCCGGCGGTGCTGGCAAGTCTGGCAAACCCCAATGCGCACATGGCTACCGGTCACGTGCGCTACGCCACGGCAGGCAGCCGTGTGCGCGCCAATGCACAGCCCATGATCGTGCGCCATGGCCGCGGCACCATGGCACTGTGCCACAACGGCAACCTGACCAATGCCATCGAGCTGCGCCGCCAGCTGGAAAATGAAGGCGCCATCTTCCACGGCTCCTCCGATACCGAGGTGATCTGCTACCTGATCACCCGCAACCGCCTGCGCATGGGCAGCATCGAGACCGCCATCAGCAAGACGATGGATGTGCTGGAGGGTGCCTACAGTCTGGTGATCATGTCGGCCACCAAGCTCATTGCAGTGCGTGACCCCCGCGGCTACCGGCCCCTGTGCATCGGCACCCTGGCCGGCGGCGGCTACGTGTTTGCCAGCGAGAGCTGTGCACTGGATGCCGCCGGTGCCACTCTGCTGCGGGATGTGGAGCCCGGCGAGATCGTGGTGGCAGACGCAAAAACCGGTGAGCTGCGCAGCATCAAGGATCATTGCGGCCGGCCGGACACCCAGATGTGCGTGTTCGAGTTCATCTATTTCTCCCGCCCGGACAGCATCATCGAGGGCAGCTCGGTGCACGAGGCCCGCAAGCAGGCCGGCCGGTTCCTTGCACAGGAACACCCCGTGGAAGCGGACGTGGTCATCGGCGTGCCGGATTCCGGTCTGGATGCAGCTCTCGGCTACTCACAGGAGAGCGGCATCCCCTATGGCATCGGCTTTATTAAGAATAAGTACATCGGACGCACCTTCATTCAGGGCAGCCAGAAGCAGCGCGAGAACAGCGTGCGCATCAAGCTGAACGTGGTGTCCAGCACGGTCAAGGGCAAGCGCGTGGTGCTGGTGGATGACTCCATCGTGCGCGGCACCACATCTGCCCGCATCATCAAGCTGCTGCGGGATGCCGGTGCCACCGAGGTGCACTTTATGGTGTCGGCACCGCCGTTCAAGTACCCCTGCTACTTCGGCACTGACATCCCGGATCAGAAACTGCTGGTGGCCACCGGCCGCACGGTCGAGCAGATCAATGAAGTGATCGGGGCCGATACGCTGGGCTACCTTTCCACTGAGCATGTTGTCCAGCTTACAAAGAACGCAAAATGCGGATTCTGCACCGCCTGCTTTACCGGCGAATATGCCGTGAAGCCGGACGAGGTGCTTTCCACCGATATTCACGAACGCCACCTGAACGACCGTCCCAAGGACGAGAAAAAGTTAGGAGAGTAAGACCATGGAAAAAAGCTATTCTGAAAGCTATGCAGCCGCCGGTGTGGATATCACCGCCGGTTATCGCTCTGTTGAACTGATGAAGCAGTATGTGGCCCGCACCATGAACGAGCACTGCATTGGCGGTCTGGGCGGCTTTGGTGGCCTGTTTGAGCTGGACTGCACCGGCTACAAGCACCCGGTGCTGATCTCCGGCACCGACGGCGTGGGCACCAAGCTGAAAATTGCCATGATCATGGACAAGCACGATACCATCGGCATCGACTGCGTGGCTATGTGCGTGAACGATGTCATCTGCGCCGGTGCAAAGCCGCTGGTGTTCCTGGATTACATCGCCTGCGGCCGCAACATTCCCGAGAAGATCGCCGAGATCGTCAAGGGCGTGGCCGAGGGCTGCGTGCAGGCCGACTGCTCTCTGGTGGGCGGCGAGACTGCCGAGCACCCGGGCATGATGCCGGAGGAGGAGTACGATCTGGCCGGTTTCACCGTGGGTGTCGTGGATAAGGAAAAGATCCTGAGCAATGAGACCATGGCAGCCGGTGATGTGATCCTTGCCCTGCCTTCCACCGGTGTGCACTCCAACGGTTTCTCGCTGGTGCGCAAGATCTTTGACATTGACGCAAACCCCGATGTGCTGCACACCAAGCCGGAAGAGCTGGGCGGCAAGACCCTGGGCGAGGCCCTGCTGGCTCCCACCAAGATCTACGTAAAGCCTGTGCTCAAGGTGCTGGAAGAGGTGGATGTGAAGGGCATTTCCCACATCACCGGCGGCGGCTTCTACGAGAACATTCCCCGCAGCCTGAAAAAGGGCTGCTGCGCACGCATCAACAAGGCAGATGTCCGCACCCCGGCTCTGTTCCAGCTGATGCAGAAGACCGGCAATATCTCCGAGCACGATATGTTCAACACCTTCAACATGGGCGTTGGCATGGTGCTCACCGTCCCCGCAGAGCAGGCCGACAAGGCACTGGACATCCTGCACGCAAACGGTGAGCCGGAAGCTTACCGTCTGGGTGTTATTGCAGAAGGTGAGGGCGTGGAGCTGTGCTGAACATTGCAGTTTTAGTCTCCGGCGGCGGCACCAACCTGCAGGCTCTGCTGGACAGCGAAGCCCGTGGCGAGAACCCCAACGGCAGGATCACCCTTGTGGTGGCCTCCAAGCCCGGTGTCTATGCGCTGGAGCGCGCCGCAAAGGCCGGTGTGGAAGGCTGCGTGGTGCGCCGCAAGGATTACGCCAGTAGTGAGGATTTTGACGCAGCTCTGCTGAAGACGTTGAAAGACCACAACATCGATCTGGTGGTGCTGGCAGGCTTTCTGTCCGTGCTGGGGCCCAGTGTCATTGAAGCGTATCCCCGCCGAATCCTGAATGTGCACCCGGCACTCATCCCGTCTTTCTGCGGGCCTGGCATGTACGGTCTGCGTCCGCATGAGGCGGCTCTGGCCCGGGGCTGCAAGGTGACCGGTGCCACCGTCCACTTCGTGAACGAAGAGTGTGACGGCGGGCCCATCCTGCTGCAGAAGGCCGTGGACATCCTGCCCGGCGACACCCCCGAGGTGCTGCAGAAGCGTGTGATGGAGCAGGCCGAGTGGAAGCTGCTGCCTAAGGCCGTGGCTATGGTGTGCAGCGGAGAAATTGAGTGAAAACTCCTTCCGTCACGCCTGACGGCGTGCCACCTCCCTCAAGGAGGGAGGCAAGGCTCCCTCTCCGAGGGGGCTGTCGCCGCAGGCGACTGGGGGAGTTCCGTAATAGGAGAATTTGACATGGAAAAAATCAACCTGAACGAATATCTGGCCGCGAACGAGTACCCCGGCCGCGGCATCGCGGTGGCAAAGGCTCCGGATGGCCGTCAGGTGTTCATCGGCTATTTCATCATGGGCCGCAGCGAGAACAGCCGCAACCGCGTCTTCGACCCGGTGCCGGAGCGCGGCGGCATCTGCACCATGGCTGCCGACCCGGCCAAGCTCGAGGACCCCAGCCTCATCATCTATAACCCTGTGCTGACCCTCGGCAAGACCCATATCGTCACCAACGGCGACCAGACCGACACCATCTTTGACGAGATGAGCCGGGGCAAGAGTTTCGCCGACGCCCTGCGCACCCGCACCTTTGAGCCGGACGAGCCCAACTACACCCCCCGCATCTCCGCTGTGGTGTACGCAGACGGCAGCTACCAGATGAGCATCCTCAAGTCTGCCGACGGCAACGGCGAGAGCGTCCAGCGCTATTTCTTCGACTACCCCCAGCCCGTGGCCGGTGAAGGCCACTTCATCAGCACCTACAAGCACAACGGCAATCCCATCCCCAGCTTTGAGGGGGAGCCGCTCCGCTTCGCCTGCCCCCGCACCATCGGCGACTTCGCCCACGGCCTGTGGCAGAACCTGAACCCCGACAACAAAGTCAGCCTCTTCGCCCGGGTCATCGACCTGGAGACCGGCGAGAGCGGCGACATGATCTTCAACAAATACGACGCTGTGTGCAGCGACCTCGACGACCCCGAGGAGCCGGAGCTGCTGCCCGAAGAGCTGGAACTGCTCAAAAAGCTCGACGCCGAGGAAGAATAACCTAAGACACAAGGAGGATGCACCAATGAATGAACTCGCACTGAAGTACGGCTGCAACCCCAACCAGAAGCCCAGCCGCATCTATATGGAGGATGGCTCTGACCTGCCCGTCACCGTCCTGAACGGCAAGCCCGGCTACATCAATTTTCTGGATGCCCTGAACTCCATCCAGCTGGTGAAGGAGCTGAAGGAGGCCTGCGGCCTGCCCGCTGCCGCCTCCTTCAAGCACGTCTCCCCGGCCGGCGCAGCTCTCGGTCTGCCTCTGAGCGAGGTGGAGCGAAAGATGTACCACATCGCCCCGGACATGGAGCTTTCGCCGCTGGCCTGCGCTTATGCCCGCGCCCGCGGTGCTGACCGGATGTCCTCTTTCGGCGACTGGATCGCCCTCTCTGACGTCTGCGATGTGCCGACTGCAAAGCTCATCCAGCACGAAGTGTCTGACGGCATCATCGCCCCGGGCTATGAGCCGGAGGCACTGACCATCCTCGCCGGAAAGAAGAAGGGCAATTACAATGTGGTCGCCATCGACCCGGCCTACAAGCCGAACCCCGTGGAGCACAAGCAGGTCTACGGCATCACCTTCGAGCAGGGCCGCAACGAGCTGGCCATCAACGCCGACACCATGCTGACCAACTGGGTCACCGAGAATAAGAATGTGACCGAGGAGCAGAAGCGCGACCTCATCATTGCCCTCATCACCCTGAAATACACCCAGTCCAACAGCGTCTGCTACACCGCAGGCGGCCAGACCATCGGCGTGGGCGCCGGCCAGCAGAGCCGCATCCACTGCACCCGTCTGGCCGGCCCGAAGGCCGACAACTGGCAGTTGCGCCACATGGATAAGGTGCTCAACCTGCCCTTCCGCGACGATGTGGCAAAGCCCAACCGCGACAACGCCATTGATGTTTACATCGGCGACACCCCCGAGGACGTCATCGGTGACGACGTCTGGGCCGAGACCTTCACCCGTCAGCCCGAGCCGCTGACCGCTGAGGAAAAGAAAGAGTACCTGAGCCATGTCACCGGCGTCTGCCTCGGTTCGGATGCATTCTTCCCCTTCGGCGACAACATCGAGCGCGCACGCCGTTCCGGCGTGACGGCCATCGTCCAGCCCGGCGGCTCCATCCGCGACCAGCAGGTCATCGACACCTGCAACAAGTACGGCATCGCAATGGCATTCTGCGGCATCCGGCTGTTCCATCACTAAAAAGAAAACCTCTCAGTCTCGCTTTGCTCGACAGCTCCCCTAGCGAGGGGAGCCTCTGGCAAAGAGATAAAGCTTTCCGAAATGCCAAAGCCTCCCCTCGGTAGGGGAGGTGGCACGGCGTCAGCCGTGACGGAGAGGTTGAGTTATGAGGTGCGTGAAAATGAGCAAGAAAATCTTAGTCGTTGGCGGCGGCGGACGCGAGCACGCCATCATCAAGGCATTGAAGAAGAGCCCCGACTGCGGCGAAGTCTGGTGTGCGCCCGGCAACGGCGGCATCGGCTATGACGCCCACTGCGTCAACATCAAGGCCACCGATGTGGAAACGATGGTCGGCTTTGCGGAGACGGAAAAGTTCGACTACGTCGTGGTGGCTCAGGACGACCCGCTGGCACTGGGCATGGTGGATGCGCTGGCGGCAGTCGGCATCCCGGCTTTCGGCCCGGACAAGGCCGCTGCCCGCATCGAGGCATCCAAGGTCTTTTCGAAAGACCTCATGAAGAAGTACGGCATCCCCACCGCAAAGTATGAGACCTTCGACGATCCCGCCAAGGTCATGGAGTATATCAAGGCTGAGGGCAAATACCCGGTGGTCATCAAGGCAGACGGCCTTGCGCTGGGCAAGGGCGTGCTCATCTGCGAGAACGAAGAGCAGGCCGCCGAGGGCGTCAAGGAGATCATGCTGGACAAAAAGTTCGGCGCTTCCGGCAACCATGTCGTGGTGGAAGAGTTCCTCACCGGCCCTGAGGTCAGTGTGCTGAGCTTCACCGACGGCAAGGTGGTCAAGCCCATGGTGTCCTCCATGGACCACAAGCGCGCCAACGACCACGACACCGGCCTGAACACCGGCGGCATGGGTACCGTCGCGCCGAACCCCTATTAC
>ENA-ORPH01001748-ORPH01001748.1-human-gut-metagenome-genome-assembly--contig:-NODE-1748-length-19893-cov-4.113469_pt1 | contig 19893 bp, 10 predicted proteins | sample MGYA00242142_ERZ509074 | MGnify/ENA primary metagenome ERZ509074 (study PRJEB26280, sample SAMEA2338724) | human gut metagenome | biome: human gut; feature: human-associated habitat; material: faeces...
CCCTGAATTTCTTTTTATAGTATTCAATGACCATCCGCACGCTCTCCACCTGCTCCGGATTGTATGCGATCTGTGTATAGCCGTCTCCCAGATTTAAGTCTGGCAGCTCCGCAAAAGTTACTTTCATCTTTTTCAAACGGTCATAAAAAGGGATCAGCTCTTTTTCCCCTTCCAAAGGAATATTCAAGATCGTATATCTTCCGCCTGTCATTTTCTCCAGATCAGACAATTTCATGGTATTGTGTGTCCCCTCACTGGCATAATGAAGTTTCATCCGATGCTGCAATGCTTTCACCTGTGCGATCTGCACCCCTTTTGCTGCTCCTTTCGCTGAAAAACGGATAGCCTTCCCTAAACCGCCCAGCCCTCTTCCATACAATTCAATGATCTGCACTAAGGATTGTAATTCTTCACTCATCTGCGTTCCCTCCTGTTTTTCTTTGCTTTCTCCTGTGGTTTCTGTTCTTTCTCCATCATTTCATAAAATTCGATACACCGTCGTATCTCCATCACATCCTTTCGATTTTTCGCCATCTCAAGAACATCCTCTGCAGGCATCTTTGCCTCCACCGCTTTGCGAAGCTGCTCAATCTGTGCCGCCGACAATCCGGTGTCTCTGATAACATACTCCATCACTTCTTCATAACCCTGTTTTGACTGATTGCCAACGGACTGATTGTGAGCCAAATGCTCTGCGATGATCATCTGCAGTCTCTCTGCCGGATTCTCCATTCTTTGAATTTCACCATTAGATTCCGGTTCTATCCCAAATAAAATACAGAGCATTTTTTCATGCTTTGCAAGCAAATCCGATGTGTCTGCTGTCAGATAACTGGCGATCTGTTTTTCCGTCAAGCCGTAGCTGGCACCAAGAAATACTAAAGTCCATTCGCCATCTGTTGCTGAAATACCGTGCTTTTTTATCAATGTCTTTATCAATGTCATTTGTTCTTCCGTCACCTTGTTTTATTCCTCCTTTGCTTCATCACTCGTATCAACTCTCTCTGTACCCTGCGTGCTTCTTTCCGCTTTACATAAATACCACATTTTCTGGTTTCATTCTTCATCTTTTGAAGCACTCCGACGCTCCGCTCATGCATATAAAGCGGTGTACCTGTCCGCCGGTACAATCGTCTTGCCTCCAGCACCTGACGCACCATTATTTTCTGGTACTCTGACATTTCACCATAGGGGATAAACTGATAGTTTCTGCTCATTGCCCAATCAAGGTTTTTATTTCTGCCTGTGGGCAGTTCTTCTTTTCGTGCCTGTCTTTGCGATGCAATACGCCTGTCGATATCCACCGGCATATACCCCTCACTTAATCGGTAGCTGCGGATTGCTTTTCCTCTCCCCGGCGGTGTAAGGGCAAGGTAGACACCATGCTCTCTTGAAACTCCTTCCCACAACTGGTAATAGCGACCCTGCACCATTCTTCTCTTAAAATCTGCATAGGATCTGCTTTCGAGGATGCACTGGTCAATGTCCCGTTCCACCTGCTCTTTTCCGGTCCGTTTGCCATCCTTTTTCTCATAATCTGTTGAATAATCCAACGCCGGATTCTTTTCCTTTAATAGTCCGGTATGATATTTTTCTGCCAGCCTGTTTGTCAGTGGTCGTATCACTTTCTCCCAGTCTCCTTTTTGATAACGGTACTTTCCACCACTTCTGCTGACAGAATTAAAGACCAGATGCATGTGCATATGGTCTCTGTCTTTATGAACCGAACAGGCATAGTCATACGCCCCGGCAAGATATTCTTCTGTCCATTCCTTTGCAAACTCCAGAGCCTGCTCCGCCGGCATCGCCTCATCCTTTGAAAAAGAAAACTTAAAATGATAGCCTTCTCTGGTGCCGTGCGTAGGGCGTAGCTGCTTTGTCAAAAAAAATGTATCCAAGATCTGCTCCGGTGTCACCCCGGCATTGCTGAAGCACAGACCATCCGTCTTTCTTTCATTGAAGATATACGGAATGGACTTTCTTAAATGCTCCTTCGTCTTGATGGCATCCATCTTGATGATTAACGACATCTCGCTCCCTCCGTTTCTTGTGTTTCCTTATGCCCCTTTCATAAGCCGGATAGTGCTTTTCATCATTCCATAAACTTCATCCAGCTTTTCTAACAGATCTGCTCTCGGTTCCACATAATTGTGTTCGTTATACTTTTTGGCGATCTGATTGATGTTCACACCGATCTTGTTGATCTCATAGATCATCTGCAGAATCGAACCGTCAAACTCATCCCTTGTCACCTCCGGCGGACATTTGGCGATACTACGGATATATTCACTCATGGTTTTGTGCTGATTATTTGCCTGTCTTGACAGGGCAGCTTTTTCCATCGGTGTCATTCTCACTCGAAGGATCTCTGTTTTTGCGTCATTCATGCGGTCACTCCCTTCTTATGTTTGGACAATTTGTCTAAACGCTATTTTTATCTTTTTTTGTTTCTTTTTGTCTGGACAATTTGTCCAAACATAGTGTTTTCTGAGCTTTATCTGCTTTATTTTGGCACATAAAATGTGCCTTTTCCCTCTCTCATTCAAGCCCTGCAAGATACGCATAATGTGGACACATCTATGCTTTATCTTGTAAGGGATGGATCCCTTACACCCTCTGATAATGAATATAATATTACTTCTTTGTTCTTTTCTTCTTAACCTTCTTTTTCACCGGCTTCTTTTTTGCTTTCTTCTTAACGGATTTCTCCTTTTTCGTACTTTTCTTTTGCAGCTTCTGTTTTTCCGTTTTCTGCTCCTGTTCCAGTTTTTGCTGTTCCTCCTGCAACTGCTTTTCTTTCATCTGATTGATCTGGACTTCCGTATAATCTGTTTTTGAAACAGACACCTGACAACTTTTCAGATTATAATTGCACTGATAAACACTGCCATCGGTCAGCAGGATAAAACTTGTCACATCAAAGGCTTGTGTCTGTTGATAAGTCAGCTTTCTGACTGATCTGCAGTTTCTTTCCTGACATATCTGAACCAACTGCGTCTTTAACTCTTCATAAGCTGTCTCTGACATAAAACCCAAAAAGGGTTCCAGATCCGTCATGTCTACAGACACATCATTATTTGAATCATCTGCCGTGTAATTCGTTGTTTCGTCATCCGGATCAATGGATGCTTCTACCCCCTCTATCGCAACACCTCCTCCGGATGCTGCCTCAGATCCGATAGCAGTTCCACTGGCAGTCTCGGTTCTCGCAGCATTTTTCCGACTCTCATTCTTTGGCATGATCACGCTTTTTGTCACTGCTCCCAGAATGATCATCAGAAATAAAGCTGCGCCCACCGCCGCCATAACAGTCTGCCTACCAATTCCTCTATCTCGTTGTTTCCAATAAAATCGCCGTATTTTTCTAAGCATAGTTTCCTCTCTTTCTGTGTCTGGACAATTTGTCTAAACGCTTCTTTCTGTCCTCTGCCTCTGTGTCTGGACAATTTGTCCAAACGCTACTTTGTGTCCCACTTCTTTAATCTTCTGAAATATGTAAAATTCGTATATACCCCAAGCATCGCACCTTCGGTATTCCCTGTCAAAGAGGATCCACTGGAACTGGTACAGTGAAGCCATACTACTCTGCCATCTTTCAGTTTCCCACAGTAAATCCCTACATGGTTTGCTCCACCGGTTTCACCGGTCCTGCTTTTTAGTCCGATATCTCCCGGCTGTAACTGTTCCGCAGAAATATCGTGAAACTTTTTGGAACCGATAAAGGTTGCCGTCGTGGAGCCATATGCCACGCTGGTCACTCCTGCTTTATGAAATGCCCATGCTGAAAACGAAGAGCAGTCCAAAAACTCCGGCTTGTCTCTTCCGTCTGCCTGTCGTTTCTCCATGCTGTATTTCACACTTCCGATCAGGGATGCACCTTTCTCGATCACATCCCATGCCTCCACCAGTGCCGTATTGTTTTTCTTTAACTCTTCTAAGATTGTTTTGGCAGATTCATTGGATACGCTCGTTTCTTCATTCATCACATAGTACCGCAGGACATGAGGCACATACTCCACATCCCCGTAAGAAGCATAACCAAGCTCGGCACACATCTTTGCTGAAAATATCTGTGCATTTTCTTTGGTATAACAGCCATAGTTTTTGAGTGCCCAGTCAATATAGCCATTGCCGAAGTTATATCCCTGCAGGGCAAGGGAAATTCCGTTGATGTCATTGGGATCTTTACACTTTGCTTTTGTCAGGCAGTCTGACAGTTCATGCGTCCCACAGTCTATGCTTTCCTCTGCACTGTCAATAGGTGGATTTACATTATAATATGACTGCGCTGTCTGCATCACATCCGGCGGATTTCCTCCACTCTCCTGCTCGATCATGGCAAGACACAGATCCACATAATCATCAATACCATATTTCTCACAATACTCTGAAACCATCTCCCGGTAACTTTCTGTCTTTTCCGATACCTGTGCCTGATAGGTTCCATCCTGTGATCCATTAGCAGCTCCACCGGAACCAACAACAGTACCGATTGCCCCGACAATCACAGCAAGTAGAATAATGACAAGCAGCACGATCCACACGACCGGATTTGCTGCCACTGATCTCACGATGCTCTGCATTGTCTTAACAAGTGTTTTTGCTGCCTGCGTTCCCGCTTTTGCACCTGTCTGAACCGCCTGTGCAGATTTCTGTATAGATTTTCCTGCAGCCCTTCTCTGTGCTTTTTGGTATCGGTTTCGTTGTACTAAAGTCCGCATACCTCCCATTACCACCCGACTGCTCTTTTGAACGATCTCTCTGGATAAAGCAACTTGTGTATCATCCGTATGAGCGGATTCTTTTTCTTCATAAGCATTGTCTCCCACGCTGCTTCCAAGCAGTAGCAACTGCATGGACTGCACCATAAGTTCCTTTGTTTCATAAATAGAAAAAAGGACACGCTCATTTTTGAATGAACTGCCCTTTTTCTTTCTTTTGGCTTTATTCTGTTTTTCAATCCCCTTTTTCTTTACCCGGCTTTTCTTTTGGTTTCTTGTTTTTTCTTCCTTCGCCATTGCTCTGGCTCTCTTTAACATTCGCTGTCTGGAACGGTAATCCAGACTCCCAAATACTCTCTTTGCCGGCTCACTCAAGGATTCAATGACCTCTCTATCAAGCTGATCCATTGATCACCACCTCCGATTTCTCATCATAGGACTTCGTGAGATTTTCAATTTTCTGTTGAATCATCTGGGGAAATGTGATATATTGATATTAGAAAAGGAAAGCACCCACTCCAAAGTGGATGCTCCCGGTTAGACTAAGTGTTCTTACGAACACCGCCTATCCTGTTGGCCGACAGGATAGGCATTTTTATTTTCGCTTGTTTCTCTTGTCGAGAAAGGCAAGCAACGCTATAACAAGACTACCGAAGGCACATAACAATGTCAGTATGCCCAGGAAAATCGAAAGGATTTCAAAAGCTGTCATTGGCGCCACCTCCCTTCCTATGTATTCCGGCAAGCCGGTCATTGGTGTTGGGAGGCTACCACCCTGTCATGGGTACTTTCCTATGGCTTTCGCCATGCTACTAATATATCATTTTTCCTGTCACAATTCAACGATTTTCGTCAATTCATTTGTCCTTATTTTTTCTTACTTTCTCACTGTCTGCTATACATTTTTATCTTTCACCATCTCATGAAAATTCGTATTAAATAACTGATACAGACTGCTGTCCTTTTCCATTGTATTGTCAAAGGGCACGATCTTATCTCCAAATCGGATAAGTCCTGTTCCCGGCTCTGCTCCATTGACACAGGCAAGCTGCTCCGATGAAATATCAAACAGATCTTCCACCGCTTCTTTATCCATTGTGCCCTGGTCAAGCAAAAGCATAAACTCCGAATTGGATACCATTGTTTTCGTGGAACGGTTCCGTTTTGCATCTATGAGATTCTGGCTCATGCCGGTGCAGATACCACCCCGCTTGCGAACCTCACGCCACATCTTTTCCAATGCATGTAAGCTGTATTCCTCTCCCCAGAGTTCATGCATTTCATCCACATAAACCCAAGTGGCAACTCCGTCAGACTGATTATATTTGATCTTCGCCGTAATACTTTCGATCATCACAAGCATTGCCATCGCACGCATCCGCTTTCCAAGCTCCGAAAACCCATATACGGTAAAACGGTTCTCATCGGATATGGACTGCTCTCTTGCGAAAATATCCAGCGTACCATCTGCAAATACCTCCAGCTGCTCCACGATTTCCTTTGCCGCTTCATTATCATCATATAATTCCATGATCCTGTTTCGCATCACAGGAATGGTTGGAGACTCCGGTCGGTTCTTTCTTCTTCGTTTATCCTTTCTTTTCCTAAAATATTCCTCATACATACTGCTGACTGCCTTATCGATCACAGCGATATGACGGCTGGTAAGCGGTGCCGGTTTCAGTGCCTGCTCACAGATGGCATATGCAAACTCTGCTTTTTCTGCCACAAAGCGGTCAATATCCGGCACCTCGTCCGGTACATGAAACGGATTGACATAAAAAACATTTTCCGCTGACTGTGTCAGATTGATATACTGACCGCCCCATGCTGCAGCAATACCTTTATACTCACCCATTGGATCTACCACGATAATGTCATCCTTTGAGAAGCACAGCACCTGTCCCATTTCCGATTTTTCATTATAAGATTTTCCGGAACCGGGTACTCCAAATACCATCCCGTTTCCATTCTTTAACAGTTTTCGATTTCCAATGATCAGATTTTTCGATACCTTGTTAAATCCATAGCAGTATCCCAGATCATCATGGATTTCCTGCACATTGAACGGAATAAAGATCGAAAGTTCCTCCGATGTAATGGTCCGCATCGTATTCACAAATCTTGCACCCGTCGGCAGAGAAGTATTCAGTGCGTCTAACTGCCTGTGTGAATGGGGAACGATATCCATGTTATGTGTTTTTCCTATGATGCGGACTTTTTCCGTCCGCTCCTCCAGTTCTTCTTTGGACGATGCTTTGATAACGATCGTGATCCCCACATAAAGCAGCCGTTCATCAAAGGAAGAAATACGGTCTAACATCTCCTCCGTATCTCTTTGCTGCTTTCTTCTCTCATAGTTGATGTTGGTGGAATAATCACCGTTTTCGTTTTTCAGCTCCTGTTCCCGGTTAATGCTCCGCTCATTTGACATGTATTTTTTCATCACCATCTGATAAGCCACATCATTGTCAAGCGGCTCCACATCCATTGTATAGATAAGAGGGAAGTTCATGTTGGTAAGCTCATTTAAAAACTGGTCGGTAAGTCCGTTCGGATATTTTCGGATAAACATGACGCAGGCACAGTTTCCACCCTCCATCTCCAGATGCTCCGGATACTCCCGCAGAGAAGTATTGATAATGTCATTTCTCCAGTCACGCTTCAGATGCAGATATTCATTCCAGTCAAAAGAAAAAGATGCCTCGTCACCCATGCGGTAATAACTGTGCAGTGCCCGCAAGCGTTCCGTGGCATCGAGTGGGATCAGGCAGCTTCCCAGCCGGTGAAATAACTGCTGAATGGAAAACTCTATGGTATTGAAATAATTCTTTGCACTCTCATAATCCGGCTTTCTGCATGTAACTATGAAATACTTGGATTGCAAAAGTCCTCCACGTCCTTCCTGTAGCCTTTCTTCGATCATTTGGTGGTATTCCCTTGCCAAAGGCTCCCGTTCTTTGCTTACTGCCTTCTGCAGGATCTCCTCCCGCAGCTTTCCGTTATCGGTATAATGGTTGGACACGATGATCTTGTAACTGACATTCATGGAACGAAGCAGCGTTTCAAACCGCTTCCCGGTTTCTTCCTTTTCTTCTTCATCCTGCGTGGAAAAGTTGATATCCTCAAACAGATACATCCTGTCAAACTGATGCAGCTTCTTTTTCCCACCGTCTTTGTTAGTCGGACTCTCCAGTTCAAAGATGCCATTTTCAGCAATCCGGTAGATGGGAATGGTATCCTGAATACACAGCGGAACCTTGTAGATGCGATCCGTCTGCGGTGTAAGCGTGTCCTTTCTGAATAAATTTAGCATTTGTTTTCGCCTCCTGTTTTGTATTTTTGTGTACGAAAAAAGAACCACCGAAGCAGTTCTTTTTTCATATAACGTAAATATGAATTATCACTCTTATTTTTTTCAAGCAACACCCATTAAGCATATACATAATTTTTATTAAATGAAGCCATGCAATCTCTTACTAGCATGAATAAGCATCTTTTACAATATCCTTAAGCATATCTTTACAACATATATCAATATTATCTGGAAATATACTTTTGGATGATATACCTATCATTTTTAACTCAAACAACAATTCCTCCTTCTTGTCTGCTGGGACGATAAGTATTTTAGATATAAAAGGATTTTTTGTTGGATTTTTTTCAATGCCTCTTAACTTTTTATCAGGGAACCACATAAATAATCCCTGCTGTGCTCTTTGTCGCTCACTAAATATTTTTGCTTTGACAAATGCTATTTTATTTTCTTTCTTCATCCTTTTCTCTTCATAACTTGAAAAAAGACTTGCATTAATGCCAGAATTAAAAATAAATACTTCTCCATCACATTTCTTGTTACCAATACATGCGAAATAAAGTGCAATTAAAGGTGATTCTGTTACATCCATTAATCTAGTTGGCAAACCATAATGTTGCATTAGTGCCAATTCATCAATCTGATTATTATCTGCAAATATATTGGGATATTCTAATTTTGCTTCATTAACAATTTTACTTTCAAATGCTATATAATTCTCATCATCCTCTGTATATCCATCTAATCTGTGACTTAATGACGGAATTAACTTATAATCAGAATCCGATTGTCCTCTGTAATATATCTTATCAATCCCCCCACAACCTTCTGTTTCATAAAATTTTTTAATAATTTTGAGGTACTTTTCTATGTTCTTGATACGTTTCATCTAGTTTCTCCATCCTTCCTGCTATTCTGCAAAGCAATTCCCCTTACTAATCATAACACCATTATACACCCACCTATATTGTAAAAAAAGTACATTATAAAATATGTATTGTATGCTCCTGTAGTTTTCTCTGTATCTCTCTCATTTCTTCCTTCACTTTTGCTACAGCCAATGCTACATCCTGATTTCCAATCTTATCTCTACTGCATAGTTTTTCTGCAAGCTCCCTTGTTTTACACTCATCTTTCATCTGCAAACCATACTCCCGGATCAGACTTTTCTCTTCTTCTGAAAAAAGACTCTTTCCCGGATCCAGTTCCCGAAGAAGCAGCTCCGTCGATATTCTCTCCGGCACTTTCCCGATTATTCCGACTTCCGGCAGATTTTCGATCAGTTCACATATTTTTTCAATGGCAGCCTCTTCTTTACAGATCACCGGATAGTACTGCATCATATCCAGATTGATCTTTTGTCCGGATAACAGATCTAACTGCTCATCTTCCAAATCTGTTTGTCCCGGCGTATGCACTAGGATTCCGATAGATGGGATCCCATTTAACGGACTGTCTTGAAACTCTTTCCACAATGCGATTGCTTCCTGCACATCTTTGATGTCATCCCGGTACCGTCCCATACTATGAAATTCACCGCATTCCGCAACCGTATAGGTCACTTCCGATGGCACATAATGACTTCGTTCCAATGCCTCTTCAAATTCATCCAGATTAACAGGGATAAGTTTCGATTCTTCTGTAATCTCTCCCTTTATCCTGTCAGTATCCGGCTGCTTTTTCAGATCGCCAACAATCTCATCCAGTGCCTCATAGATGGAGATTTCCGGATTATCATAAACGCCACCGTCCAGTTCTGTGAAATCTGAATCATAGATTGTATAATCATATCCTTCCGTTGCATCCTGAATATAAATGTAACGGTCTGCGATGGAAAATGCTAGTTCGCTTTCCATAAAATAAGCCGCCTGCTGTAAAAAAGCGGTCAGACTTCCTGATTTTTCTTCTTTGATGGGATTGATATCCACCTTACAGCCTCCAATACAAAAATCATCTTCATGAAACAGGTTAAACAGATCATCTTCTCTGGATGTTCCCTCATATTCGACTAAAACATCCAGATCAGAAGTCTGCTTTTCCGTCCCCCGGCCTCGGCTTCCATACAGCAGCACTTCACCGATTTGTATCGGCAGACCCTGCTCTCGCACTTTTTTATGAAGGTACTCTCTGACATTGTTTTCAATCTCCTCTGCCTGTCTCCCATCTACCGGGCGAAAGTATTTTTGTGTTTTCTCCCGGAAATCTGATATTATTTTCTTTTCCGCTTCGGTTCGCACAAACCTTTCCTCAAAGAAATTTTCCAGTTTCTGAAATCCAAAAGAATCCACATAAAATGGTGTTTTCTTCCCATCCGATTCCAGCACGATCACATCACTGACCGACAGCGAATGTCCGGTAAAATCATCCGGGCGGTGTATATTGAACCGTTCATACAATGTATCCAGTGTTTCTCCCGGCTTTAATTCCCCTTTATATTTTGATTCGTAGTCACTTACATTGACCGGAAGTTTCTGTTGTCTGATATACCGTGTCCCCATAAACCGGTATGCTTCGCCATTACTTCCATCCTTGATCTGCTGGATTTCATAGGTAACCGGAGACACCTCTGAACCGGGTGCCTCCTCTCTTACCAGATCTGCTACATGTGCCATCGGCTCCATATAATTTTTTCGGTCAAACAGTTCCGGCAGATGTTCCCGCATACTGAAAGTTTCCCCGGTTCTTCCGGCAACAATGATGTGGTCCTGCAGTTCAATATCAAGAAAGCTCCCGGCATACATCATCTTTCCGGTGACTTCACGGTCTTCCCTGCTCGGTGCGAGACTTGACGAGGGATGGTTATGAAGCAGTATCACTCTGGCAGCATTACTCAAAACCGCCGATTTATACACTTCCCTGCCTGTCACCAAAGAAGCATTGATACTCCCAATGCTTACGATGTTAAAGTTGATGGGATGGTTCTTTCCATCCAGATTGACCACACAGACCTCTTCCCGGTCAAGTTCTGCAAGTATCGGCGCCATGATGGCAACAGCTTTTGCCGGTGTGTCGATCGACTCCATACTGAAGACTCCCTCTTTATCCACCAGTTTCAGCCGGACATCCACCTGCTTTAATTCATGCTTCATCGGCAGCCACCTCCACTGTTATGGTAAGTATTTCATTGTCATCCTTTTCCATAATAAGTTTTTTCAATTCTTCCAAAGAATGAATCTCGATGCACTCTTTCGTTTGCTCACTCATATAAACCTCCGTTCTTTTTGTTACCGGCTTCTTCCACTGTGCTTGATCGGCTCATGAACCTGTTCCTGCGTTTTTGTCTCATACGCAGTCTTTTCCTCCATAACCCCCATTGCAAGTCCTTGTGAAATGTTCTTTCCCTGCTCCTGTTTTAATTCCTTTCCCGGAGTACAAATGCTCAGCTTGTGCGTCTTGGCATCATACTCATACACCTGATCCGAAAGGATCTCCCCTTCCGCCACCTGCGTGGCATTGACATCCTGCACCATATTCCGAAGTTCTTTCGGATCCATATCCTCACTTTTGGGCATGATCAGCACTTCATGAACAGATGACGGGAGAACAAAATAGTCTCCGCCCACCTTTTCCGCTATCATTTTCTGGATATTGTCATCGATAATGCAGGCTGCTCCATTGATCTTGCATTCATTACTCAGGCAGTACAACTCCGGTCCCCCTGTCGGAACCATCTCTTTTGCACACTCTGTCGCTTCTTCTAACGGCATCCCTTCCCTTCTTGAAAATTCATCGGCAAAAAGTTCGATCATCATTTCCTGCAGCGACTGAAATGTAGGAGGAAATAACCGCCCCATGTTATCCATTGCCAAACCATGCAGCTCCTCCTTGTTCACACCGTACCCTTCCAGCATTGCATCCGTGATCATCAAAGAACCGAGAGTCCTTGAATCCCCTGTCATCTTGATATGATAAGTGACTGCAAGATCTTCCTTCTGTGTATATGGTACATGTTCCAGACGGCTGCTGTTCTTTTCAAGATTCACCAGTTTCGGAAAGATATTGTCTTTGACTGCCTCAAAGTTTCTGATATCTTCTACATTGAGCTGAAAATCTCTTGTGAGTGCCGATCCCATATTTTCCACATAGGTATCGGCTATCTCTGCAACGATCTCATCCAGATCTCTTCCATTTTCATACTGCTCATATAGTGGATTCAGATAAATATTGGGAGAAAGATTGCTGTCCGGATCGTGAATATTTAACCCATCTAACACAACATCATTGTTTTTTACCATCTGATGCACCGTGATCTCTGCCTGCTCAAATTTCTCCGGCAGATAATCTGCCACATTTTCTTTTACATAATCCATAAATTCCTGATAATTCTTCATGTCGATTCACCTCATATTCTTTCTGTCTGGACAAATTGTCCAAACGCTTTTTAATGCATCCCATGTGATCTTCTGCTATCGGCCGGCTCTCTTGGTCTTACATGATAAACCGGTCTTTCTTCTCCTACCGCCAAAAGTCCTCTTAAAATCCTTAAATGGTCAAACGGTTTCATCCGGTTTTCCCCGGCATCGTACTCATAAGCCGCATGTGTTTTCATTGCCGGCGAAGACAGAACCGAATCACTTAAGTGGCTGAGTACCGTCCGCAGATAGATCACGGCGTCCTGTTCCACTTTGGGAGCGATCAGATATTCCGTATCAGAAAGAGGAATGGCATAATAATCACCATCCATATACTCTGCCATCTGCTTTTGCATTTCTTCACTGTCAAGACTCTCCGCATTCTGTTCTGATGAAAAGCATACGATCTCATTCTCCTCTTCCGGCAGGACATCGGCTAACAGTTCTCTTGCCCTCTCCTCGGATATCTCATATTCCTCCATAAACTCCGGTAAAAAGTGCTCTGTAAGCCAGTCACCAAGCGGTGTGACTGTTGGTTCATTTTCAACCACCGGTGTCTCTGCTTTTTCATCCATGTTAAGAAGTGCATCAAGCTGTGCTAACTGCTCCATCTTCTCCTTTAATTCTGCTTCTTCCGGGAAGGGTTTCTGCACCTCCAGCTTCGCTGTTTCTAACTGGCGTGTCACATTGTTAAGTTTTGTCTCTGCTTCGGAAAGTTCCCCCGCCATACCATCCAGGACATGGTGCAGCCTTGTGATATTTCCAAACGCATCTGAACCAAGTTCAAAACTGTGGCTCAAGGCTCCTTTCAGGCTCATCACGAATTTCCGGTTAAAGGAATCAAACGATATCTTCATCGTCATCCCGGCATACGCACCGATCTCCACTGCCTGCTGCAGGGAATCCATCCCTTTGCAAATGGCAAGGATCGCACTTCCTGCTTCCTTTTTGTCCGTAAAAATACGATTTCCCACTTTCATTGAGAAGTTTTCTTTCTCTGCCGGTAGATTTCTTTGCACCGTTTCCATATCCGCCTGAAATCCCCGGATCCTCTCCTTCAGGATTTCGATCTGCTTCGGATAGTTCTTTGCAATGTTATCCTCCAGCCGGTAGATCTGGCTGGTATGGTTTGCTTTCATCAGTTTCAGTCGGGAAACCCGGATATCGAGATCCATCTTTTCCTTGATATAGGGATTGCCGGTGGCAAGTGCTTTGACCTCGGCATAAGTAAGTGCCGCCTCATCCACATCCTCGCAGCTTCGCACCGGCGATTTACTGGTCATGATCTGGCTGATGAACTTCTGCTTGTTTTCGATCACCTGCCAGCTGTACGAATCAAATGTCCCTTCTGTGACATAACGGTAAATATGCACGGTGTCATTGCGGTTGCCCTGTCTGAGGATACGTCCCTCCTGCTGTTCGATATCCGATGGTCTCCACGGAACATCCAGATGATGCAGTGCGATCAGACGATCCTGCACATTGGTTCCGGCTCCCATCTTCTGCGTGGAACCAATCAAAAAACGAACCTGTCCGCTTCTTACCTTGCCAAACAGCTCCGTCTTTCTTAATTCTGTATTCGCTTCATGGATAAAGGCGATCTCTTTCTCCTGAACACCTTTACGGATCAGCTTTCGTTTGATGTCATGATATACATCATCAAACATCTCCGCTTCCGACACTTCTTCTCCATCGGCTGCAGTAGTCTTTCCCAAATTCTTCGGAGTAGACAGATCACAAAATATAAGCTGTGCCGATTTAGTATCTGCAGTCTGCTCCCATATCTCATATGCCTTTTCCACCAGTGCATTTACTTTGGAATGTTCCTCATCCGGCAGCAACGGATTGACCAGTCTCTGATCCAGTGCCAGCTTTCTTCCATCGTTCGTGATCTTTAACATGTTATCCTCATGCGGTTCTACTCTGCGGTCACGGACGGCTTCCGCCCGCTCCGCTAACGAGGCTACCATCTCCTTTTGATGCTCACTTGGCTGCAGCACCACATTTTCATACTCCGCCTTTGGGATCGGCAGATTTAACATATCCGGTGTCTGAATGTCCGCACACTCCTTAAACAGTGCAATGAGTTCCGGCAGATTATAAAACTTGGCAAATCGTGTCTTTGCCCGGTAACCGGTTCCCTCCGGAGCAAGTTCAATGGCTGTCTGCGTTTCGCCAAAGGAGGATGCCCAGGAATCAAAATGTCCCAGTCCCATCTGCTGCAGCGTACCATACTGCAGATAACGCATGTTGGTATATAATTCTGTCATGCTGTTGGAGATTGGTGTTCCCGTTGCAAAAGTGATTCCCTTTCCGCCGGTCAGTTCATCCAGATACTGACACTTGGCAAACATATCGGAAGATTTCTGCGCCTCGCTCTGTGCGATTCCCGCAACATTCCGCATTTTTGTATGAAGGAACAAATTTTTGTAAAAATGACTTTCATCCACAAAAAGCCTGTCCACTCCTAACTGTTCAAAGGTCACAACATCATCTTTTCTGGAAGTATCATTAAGTTTGTCCAATCGTGTCTGAAGGGTTTTCCTCATTTTCTCCATCTGCTTAATGGTATAGCGTTCTCCCTGCTCCGCTTTGATTTCTTCAATCGACTGCGTGATCTCCGCAATCTGCCGCTCAATAATGGCAGTCTGCCGTTCGGCAGATAATGGTATCTTTTCAAACTGACTATGCCCGATGATCACCGCATCATAATCGCCGGTAGCAATCCGTGAGCAGAACTTTTTACGATTTGCCGGCTGAAAATCTTTCTTGGTAGCCGCTAAAATATTGGCTCCCGGATACAATCGTAAAAAATCGCCTGCCCACTGCTCGGTCAGATGATTGGGTACGACAAACAGACTCTTCCGGCATAATCCCAGCCGCTTGCTCTCCATTGCAGCCGCAGTCATTTCAAAGGTCTTTCCTGCACCGACACAGTGGGCAAGCAGGGTATTGTTTCCATACAGCACATGTGCCACGGCATTTTTCTGGTAATCCTTTAACTCGATGTCCGGTGTCATTCCCGGAAAGACTAAATGCGAGCCGTCATACTCTCTTGGTCTGGTGGAGTTAAACAGTACATTGTATTTTTCCACCAGCACCTCGCGCCGCTCTCTGTCACGAAATACCCAGTCTCTGAAAGCTTCCCGCATGGCATCCTGTTTCTGTGCAGCGATCGTGGTTTCTTTTTTATTCAGCACACGCTTCTCTTTTCCGTCCTCCACTATAATGTCATACACACGGCTGTCCTTCAGATTCAGGGAATCCTCTAAAATCTGATACGCATTTCTCCGGCTGGTTCCATAGGTCATATTGACAAGAGAATTTCCATAGTCTGCATTTTTCCCTTTTACATTCCACTGCCCGGTCACATCGGAATACTGGATCTTTATCACATCCCGATCCAGTAAATGCTCCGGTGTCTCAAACACCTCCCGCATAAAGTCCTCGATGTACTTTGACGGGATCCATGTAGCTCCAAGCCTTACTTCGATCTCACTGGCATCCAGTTCTTTTGGCTGCACCCGTTTGAGTGCTTCCACATTGACCACATACATGGGGTCATTCTTTGCAAAGTTTTCGGCTGTCTCCAGTTTGTTTCTCACATTACCGCTTAAATAAGCATCCGCTGTCTCCCATTCCTCACTAATCGGGTTTTTAAAGATTACTCCGGTCAGCTCACGAATCAGTGTATTCCGGTCTTTTCCACTTAGTTCCGACATATATTCAAAATCAATCACTGCTTTTTCTGCCAGAGATACCGCCAGTGCTTCGCTTGCCGTGTCCACACTGGTCACCACTTCTGCTTTCTTGATCGTGCGTTTCGTAAACATGTCCGCTTTTCCGATAAAGTTGCCTTCCTCGTTCTGCTTTTCTAAGGAACAGAGCAGACAGTAGCTGCTGTCCTGATGAAAGGCACGCTTATTGGTTTTGGAATAAATCCTTCCATAATCCTTTACAAAGGCATCATACAGATCATTTAACTTCTTCTGTGCAGACCGGATCTGTTCCTCCGGATAATCCTCTAACTGCAGCCGGATCAGTTCCTGTGTGCAGTCCCTTATGGAAGCCATGCCCTTGATCCGCTCAAGCATTCCCTCGGAGGCTTCCACCGGACGCATCACCGAGTTTTCACGGTAATACAACCGATCCTCTATCTGTGCATAACTAAAGTTTTTTACTTCCGGTACGGCAGGGATCACCTCAGCCGTCAGCTCCTCATTCATCTCCTCCAGTTCGATTTCTTCATAAGAACCTTCGATAAAAGACAGACTCTTTTCTAACTGCTTCTGAAAAGGAAGTGTATCATCCGGCACACAGGTACTTTCCATCCCATACGGCCCGCTGACCATTTCCATAGAACCAGCAATCATCTCCGGATGTTCCACAAAATAGCTGTTCATGACAGTGCCGTTTTCATCCTGTGATAAATGCACCCAGTCCGGTTCAATGTCCATGATACGGTCACGCTTTTTCAGGAAAATGATATCCGATGTCACTTCCGTTCCGGCATTTGCCTTAAATGCAGTATTCGGAAGCCGCACCGCTCCCAACAGTTCTGCTCTCTGTGCAATGTACCTGCGTACCTTTGGATTTTCCTTATCCATCGTTCCCTTGCTGGTGATAAAAGCGATCACTCCACCCGGACGCACCTGGTCTAAGGTCTTTCCAAAGAAGTAATCATGGATCAGAAAGTTATGTTTATCATATTTCTTATCTGCCACCTTATACTGACCAAAGGGTACATTGCCAACAGCAGCATCAAAGAAATCATTCGGAAATGTCGTTTTTTCATATCCATCCACCGTGATATCCGCTTTGGGATACAACTGTCTGGCAATCCTTCCTGTCAGATTATCCAACTCAACACCATACAGATGACTCTCCCGCATTGTTTCCGGCAGCATTCCAAAAAAGTTGCCAATTCCCATCGAAGGCTCTAACAGATTTCCTTTCGTAAATCCCATTCTCTGTAAAGTCCGGTAAATCCCCCGGATGATTACGGGACTGGTGTAATGGGCATTTAGGGTACTTTCTCTTGCGGATAGATACTCTTCCTCGAACATCAGATCTTTTAATTCTGCATACTCCTTTATCCAGGCACTCTTGGTTTCGTCAAAAGCATCTGCAAGACCTCCCCATCCGACATACCCGGATAAAACCTCCTGCTCGTCAGCGGTTGCCATCCTGCCCTCCGATTCAATCATTTTCAGGGTACGAATAGCCTCCACATTTCGCCAAAACTTTTCTTTCGCCGTGCCGGTACCAAGCTCCATGTCGGTGATCACATAGTTTTCTGCTGAAATGTCCGACTGATTTTGTATTGGAGATTGGCTTTCTGTTTCCTGCAAAATATCGCTCTCACTGACCGGAACAGATTCTTCCAGTGGTGAAATATCTTCCACCAATTCATTATTTTTTGAAAGAATCTCTGGTTCTTCAATCTCTTGATTCTGTTCTGCTTCAACAACTTCCAATTCTTTGCCGACCGCATTCTGATTAGCAATTACTGGCTTATTCTCTCTGCCGTCAAGTTCTTCCTTTGCTTTCTGCAGTGATTTTTCTTTCTGCTCCTGCTGATAGATGGCATACTCTTCTTTCTTCTCTGCAGTCAGGTAGCGATCCTCCCTCATCAGCTTTTCAATCCGCTTTGCCACCACATTCCACGAAAGCAGGATCTTAGCATCCGGCGTAAATATCTCTCCTTTGCTTAACTTGATCCCTTTCGCATCATAATCTTTAAAGCTGTTATCAGATCCCGGCAGTGCCTGGCTGGTTCCTCCGGTTCCATACTCGTTTTTCAAAAACTCTGCAGCATCTTTTAGCGTGTGTTCTTTGTGAAAGTAATCATAGATGCGAAAATCACCATGTTCAAAGCCGGATCCTCTGGTCAGCGTGTAGTCAATCTCATCGGCAGTAATAAAATCTTCCGTTATCACATGCACTTTGTCCGGCAACGGATAGTCCACCTTATCTTCCAAAAACTCTGCAATGTCATCTCGCAGTTCCTTTGGATCCTTTGCCAGACGAAACCGGTATTGTATTTCTCCTGCAGCCTCCTTTTGCAGTGTCCGGTCCATTTGCTCTACGATCATACGGACATCATCTTCATATGACAGCATTTCAGCGATCTCCGCATGATCCTTTGGATAATCAAACCCATGAAGTCCCAGTTCCTCCGGAAAGGAACCCACCGAATCCCGGTAATAAAAGAAAATCATATCTGCTAACTCATTTCTTACAAACGAATCTGCCAGATATGCTTCGTTACTGTCTATGTATGTTCTCGCTTCCATCTGTCCCCGGATGACAGATTCCACTGCACTCCAGGATAGATGTAGCTCCGTATGTTCCAAAGCTGAGGTGCCGTGTGCTGCATACATTCCATTCTCATCGAACCAGACAGAGATCTGCTCCTCTCCAAATAAAAATCCTTTTCCGGTTTTTCCATACTCTTTCCTAAGAAAGGCTTCCATTTCTTTGGGCGTATTTCCTGCATGATACTTAAAGTAAATGCGTTTTCTGCTGTTACTTTTCCCACCGCCGGTACGAAGGATTTCCTCGATATGCTCTGCTGCAATCGTTCCCAAAAAAGATTGTTCGGCTGGTCGCTCCACCTGTGCCACGGCTACATTTCCTATCTGCTCTGACATCAGCGAAAACAGATCCATCTGCCGGTACGGACTGTCCGCCGGCGGTTTATAAGTTTCTAATTCTGCTTCAGATAAAGCATTTCCACCGGATCGGTCAGATGACTCTGATAAGAAACCGCCTTCCCGGCTTTCGGTTACCGGTAGATCAGCTCTTTCAGAATGATCTCCTCCGCCTGCTGATAGACCATGTTCATCTCTTTGGTCCACTTCCACGGATCTTTCTGCTTCATGGCTTCCGTCACGCTCTGTGACCTTGCTAACCTCTCGGTCAATATCTCGAATCTCTCTTCTGCCTGTTCCTGTATTTCCAGACAATGTTTCATCAGTTCTCCGTTCAGAAGAAGTCCCGTGTAAATCCCTCTCCTGTGTTTTTTCAGATAATTCTTTCGCAGCACTCCGTATTTCGTCAGCGTTTCTTTCTCCTCTTCCGGTATCAGGTTGGGAATAAGATAATCCCCATTCCTTTCGTATGTCAGATTCATGTTCCGGCACCTGCCTTTCTTTCTGATTGTTTGTTGGTAATGGTTCTCTTGACGGTATCTGCTTGCTTTCAGTCTCTCTGTTGTACCTTGCTATCGTTCTTCCAATCTGTACTAACATCGGTTCGCAAAGTTCTGATGTTCTACTGCCAAGCACCGATAAGGTTCCGAGTGTATTAAACTCATGAATGTAATCAAAGGTAAGATCATCGGCAAACTCTGTCATATCACATCCGCATCGCTTCAAAACGATATAACTTACACTCTGCACCAGCATTTCCCGGAACCGGACGGAAACCACATCCCCATCCAGATCCTCCAGAAAACTGTTTGCCGCTTCTTCGATCACCTCATCGACCGCTTCCTCATAAA
>ENA-ORPH01001751-ORPH01001751.1-human-gut-metagenome-genome-assembly--contig:-NODE-1751-length-19879-cov-3.110018_pt1 | contig 19879 bp, 18 predicted proteins | sample MGYA00242142_ERZ509074 | MGnify/ENA primary metagenome ERZ509074 (study PRJEB26280, sample SAMEA2338724) | human gut metagenome | biome: human gut; feature: human-associated habitat; material: faeces...
CGCCGTCCGCGGAGGACCCGCGTACAGCGCAGCGCATCCTGACGCCCGGCGAGTGCCGGGCGCTGCTGGATGTGCTGGGTGTTGCTTAAATTTTCAGGATCTTCAGCTCTTCGCCGCTGGCATAGGCCTTTTCCATGATGCGCTGGACGTGCACGGCGTCGGACGCAGGCACGACGAGGGGCTTATTGTTGAGAATGGAGTCCGAGAAGCTCTCGATCTCGCGGGTGTACATGTTGCCGAAATCGCCCGGGATCTCGATGCCCGCGTCGTCCGCGTGCGTCTGCTCGGCCGAATAGGCCACGTTTTTGTCAATGAACACGGCGTTCAGCTTGCCGCCGTCGATCTGGCCGATCATCGTGTCGCCCAGCAGACGGCCCTTCGTGCCGAAAAATTCAACGCGCCACTTGGAGGCTTCGTCCGGGATATTGAAGTTGGACTGCACAACGCACTGTGCGCCGTTTTCCATGCGCATGAGGATGGTGGACGTGTCCTCCACGTCATACTGCGGTTCGGGGAAGGCGATTTTTTCATTCATGGACGCGACTTCGGTCACGCGCATACCGGTGATGTACTCCATCAGGTCGATGGTATGAACAGACAGATCCATCATCGCGCCGCCGCCGGCCTTGGCCTTGCACTGCCGCCAGTTGCCGGGCTCGTACGGGAGCCAGAGCGTAAACTGTGAATAGCCGGACACGACCGTGCCGATCTTGCCCTCGGCGATGGCCTTTTTCATGCTCATGACGTGCGAACCGAAGCGCATCATGAAGCCCGCCGCGATCTTCACGCCCTTGCGTTCGCAGTAGTCGATGACCGCCTGCCCTTCGTCGGACGTCATGGCCAGCGGCTTTTCAATCAGGATATCCTTGCCGTAATCTGCGGCCAGCTTGGCCTGCTTTGCGTGCAGGACGATGGGCGTGGCGATATAAACGGCGTCGACCTCCGGGTCTGCCAGCAGGTCCTCTTCCTTCGTATAGCCGCGCTTTGCGCCGTATTTCTGACGGATTTTCTCAACCTGCTCGGCATTGATGTCCATGACGGCGATCAGCTCCGCGTTTTCGGCCAGCATCATGCCGGGGATCGTCCTGCGATCCGCAATGCCGCCGGCTCCGATCACGCCCCAACGTAATTTTTTCATATGCTTCGCTCCTTTGCAAATCCATAGACCGCCCGCAGCGGTTTATTTTATTATAGCACGTTCCCGTCATGATGAAAAGAGAATTCTGTATCAAAACAGGGAAATCCAACAAAATCCCACAGAAACGCGCACCCGAATTCGCCGAGGATTTTTGCAAGCTCCCTGCAAATGTCAAAAGCTCCTCTTGCAGTCGGCAAGAGGAGCTTTTCATGTTTACAAGTCCTGATAAACCGCTCTGGCGCCGCCGATGTATTTCGGGCGCGTGCGGGCGCAGAGGATGTTGGCCTCGCCGATCTTTTTGATTGACAGGCGAACGGGGATCGCGACGCGGCGCAGGTGCATACCGATCAGCGTGCCGCCGATATCAAGCCCCGCGTCGGCAACAATGGTTTCGACGAGTACGGGGTCTTTGAAATTGGCCCACGCCGTCATGGCGAACGAGCCGCCCGCGTGCAGCTGCGGGATGGCATTGACGATCTCAAAGCCGTGCGCCTCGGCCACATCGCGCTCAACAACAAGCGCGCGGTTGAGGTGCTCGCAGCACTGCACGGCAAGTTCAATGCCGCGCTCCTGCAAAACGGGATAAATGCCCGCAAACGCGGCCTGTGCGGCCTCAAGGCTCGAACCCTTGCCGATGCGCGCGCCGACCATTTCACTCGACGAGCAGCCGATGACAAACAGCTTGCCGGGCTTCAGCTTCGCAACGTCCAGCAGCTCCGTGACGGCCTGCTTCGCCTGTGCGGTAAGTTCTTCATACATGATTCATTTCACCCTTCCAGAATGCTTTATGAATTTCGGGAACCTTGGCCAGCGCGGTGTAGAGCACGACGGACAACACGATGCCGACGGCGGCCTGCACCAGATTGTTCGGGATCGACGCGGCGGCGGCAAGGCCCTTGCCGAGGATCAGCGCCTTATAGCCGAAATACCCGGCGACCATGATGACCTCGGACGGCAGCTCGATGAGCGCCAGACGCCAGAACGGGATCTTTTCGCCCTTCTTGAGCATCGGCTGCAGCAGCAGCGCGGCCACCAGCGCCACAAGGCCCTTGATGATAAACGTGCCGGGAACATAATGCGCGTAGCCTGCCAGCAGATCGGCAAGACCGCTGCCGATGCCTGCGGCAAAGAAGCCGTACCACGGGCCGAGCACCAGCCCGGCAAGCAGGCACATCCCCTCGCCGATGTTGGTATACCCGGCAACGGTCGGGAACCGCACCAGCATGGTCGTCACGCAGCACAGCGCGGCAAACATCGCGCTCAGAACCAGCATACGGATGGTTTCGTTTCTCTTTTTCATACCAGAGTACCTCTCTTGTTAAGATACCCTGATTATATCCAATGCTGGTACTATAAAAAGATGCAAAAACAGATATTTTTTTAGGTTCAGATTCAGAACCGCGCCATAATTACGGCGTTTCCCGCGTCGGTTACGGTGTCTGCACCCTCTCCAATGGCGCGGCGCAGGAGCGTGCGCTCGTCCAGACCGCCCTGCCCGTGCAGGACGCGGTACGCGCCCGCGTCGCTGCCGCAGGCAATTTTTGCACCCAGCGCGGCGGCTTTTTTTACGGCGTTCATCTGATAGGCCAGCAGCGGCGTTAAAACCTCGTCCGGAAAACGGCCGCAGCCGATGAGATTGCCGATCGTCACGAGCGTCGGCACCCAGACAGCGCCAGACTCTGCCAGTTGACAAAGCGTCTCATCCGTGAGATACGCGCCGTGCTCGATGGAGTCCACGCCGCCCGCAAGCGCCGCGCGCACGGCCTCGTCGCCGTTGGCGTGGGCCATGACGGAAAAGCCTTCGTCATGCGCGCAGGCGATCATGTCCCGGATCAAGTCCGGCGGCAGAGGCTCGCCGGTCAGCACGCCGTATTGGCTGAAATCCATCAGCCCGGAGATCATGAGCTTGATAAAGTGTGCGCCGCGCGTTTTAGCCTCGCGAACAAGCGCACGGTATTCGGCAAGCCCGTCAAAGCCGCGTCCGATAAAGCCGCCGTAATGTCCGGTTTTATAAATCGGGAAGCCCGGCGACCGGTAGCGTATGCCGTATTCCGGGGCCAGCTTCGCGGCCAGATCGCACACGCCCCAGCGGTCGCCGCCGTCGCGCAGATAGGAAAACCCCAGCGCCTGATAGTGACCCAGCGTCTGCCGGATCAGTGCCTCCTGCGGCGCCGCTTTATGCCGGGCGATGGCGTCCTTCCAGTTTACGCCGTCCAGCACCATATGAATGTGGCAGTCGACCATTTCCGTTACGTCCTTCCCGGTACGCAGTGCCGCTCGATGGCAAGCGCCGCGCCGTCCTCGTCGCAGGAGGCAGTTATTTCGTCGGCTATCGCCAGAATTTCCGGACACGCATTCGCCATGGCCACGCCGATCCCGGCCATTTTGATCATGCTCCTGTCGTTCAGCCCATCGCCGATCGCCATCGTCGCTTCCATCGGCAGACCGAGGTACGCCGCCAGGCTCGCAATGGCCTCGCCCTTGTTGGCGTGCGCGTCGTTGATCTCAATGTTGCAGGGCATGGACGTGCTGACGCTCAGGCAGGGAAAACGCTCTGCAAGGTCGGTGAGCAGCCTGCCGCGCAGCGCATCGTCCTGTGTGAACAGCTGCAGCTTCTGGACGCTCCGGTTCTGCTCCCGCAGATACGCCTTGAGCTCGTCGACCGGCGTGCGCAGACTGCGCACCATGCGCAGCGAGTGGTCGATGGGGACAAATGCAGCGGCGTTTTCCTGCATGCTGCGCGTCATCCAGCCCCAGTTGTCCTGATAGCAGTCGTAGATCACGGGGAAGCCGTCGAGATACTCCAGGACCCGCAGAGCCGTTTCCAGCGGAATTTCCGCTCTGCTGACAGCCTTTTCCGCGCGGATGTCATAGACCTGCGCGCCGTTGATGGTGATGGCGTAGTGCAGAAACGGCAGCTTCTGAATGACCTCCGGCATACCGGTAAAGAAGCGGCCCGTGGTCGGCACGATCTCGACGCCTGCCTCTGCCGCGGCATAGAGCGCATCGCGGGTGCGCGGCGTCAGCTCCTTTTGGGAGTTCAGCAGTGTGCCGTCCAGATCGAGCGCCAGTAATTTCACGGAATTCATTGGAAACGCACCTCGATTCCATGCTTTTCACCCCCATGATACCAGAAGCCCGGCAAAAATGCAAGAAGCACGTGATTTCCGGCGAAGACTGTGATAGAATAGACGCAGAAACCCCTTGCAGGAGGAAATTTATGCTGATATCCGCAGAGCATCTTTCCATCAATTTCGGCAGCCGTCAGCTGCTGGACGATGTGGATTTTTATCTGAACGAGGGCGACAAGACCGGCGTGATCGGCATCAACGGCACCGGAAAGTCGACATTTTTGAAGGTTCTGGCCGGAAAGCTCCAGCCGGACGGCGGGACGATCGCCCGCAAGCCGAATTTGCAGGTCAGCGTGCTTGCACAGAATCCGGATATGCGAGATGAGCTGACCGTTCTGGAGCAGGTCTTTGCCAGTATGCCGCCGGAATTCCGGCAGCTGAACGAATACGAGGCCAAGCGTATGCTGACGCAGCTCGGTCTTGCGGACACCGACCGGCGGATCGGCACGCTTTCGGGCGGCGAACGCCGCCGTGCGGCCCTGTGCGCAGCGCTCATCCACCCGGCGGACGTGCTGGTGCTCGACGAGCCGACGAACCATCTGGATACCGAAATGGTGCAGTGGCTGGAGGACTGGCTGAAAAAATTCCGGGGCGGGCTGGTCATGGTCACGCACGACCGGTATTTTTTGGAGCGCGTCGTGAACCACATCACGGAGCTTTCGCGCGGGAAGCTCTACCACTACGAGGCCAATTACTCCCGTTATCTTGAGCTGCGGGAGCAGCGCGCGCAGATGGCGGAGGCGTCCGAGCGCAAGCGGCAGTCCATCCTGCGTGTCGAGCGCGAATGGATCCTGCGCGGCTGTCAGGCCCGGAGCACGAAGAGCAAGGAGCGCATTCAGCGCTATGAGGAGCTGAAAGACCAGAAGGCCCCTGAGCGCGACAGCACAGTGCAGCTCTCGGCGGCTTCGAGCCGTCTCGGCAAAAAGATCATCACACTGGAGCACATCTCCAAGGGCTATGACGGGCGGACGATCTTCCGTGATTTTTCCTACGGCCTTCTGCGCAGCGACCGCATCGGCATCGTGGGCCGAAACGGCGCGGGCAAATCGACGCTCCTGCGCGTGCTCGCGGGCGAGCTTCCGCCGGACAGCGGCACGGTCGAGCTGGGCGAGACGGTCAAGATCGGTCATTTTTCGCAGGAGGGCCGGGAGCTGGATCTGAACCAGCGCGTATACGACTTCATTTATAGCGTCGCCGCGCAGGTAAAAACGGACGAGGGCACATTCTCCGCCAAGACCATGCTGGAACGCTTCCTGTTCCCGCCTGATCTGCAGCAGACCACCATCGGTCGTCTGTCCGGCGGCGAGCGGCGGAGACTCTATCTGCTGTCCATCCTCATGGCGGCACCCAATGTGCTGCTGCTTGACGAGCCGACGAACGATCTGGACATTACGACGCTTTCCATTCTGGAAGACTATCTGCAGGGCTTCCCCGGCCCCATCATCGCCGTCTCGCACGACCGCTTTTTCCTTGATAAGCTGGCGGATACCATCTTCGAGGTGCGCCCGGAGGGCCGCGTCGACGTGTTTACCGGCAACTGGTCCGACTGGGCGCGCAAGCGGACGCCGCCGGAGGAAAAGAAGCCTGAAAAGCAGGAAAAGCCCGCCCCGGAACGTCCGCGCGAGAAGAAGCTGAAATTCTCCTACAACGAGCAGCGGGAATTTGACACCATCGACAGCGTGATCGCGGAGCTGGATGCGCAGCTGTCTGCGTGCCGGCAGGAGCAGGAGTCCTGCGGAAGCGACTATGTCCGCTTGCAGGCGCTCACGGCCGAGCAGGAGCGCCTGACGGCAGAGCTGGACGCGAAAACAGAGCGCTGGGTCTACCTGAACGACCTGAAGGAGCGCATTGACGCGCAATAGAAATATTGCACAAATTTTCCCTCAGGCCGTATACGGATCCGGGACAGAGTGCTATAATATAGACAGAAGGAAACGGAAAGCTTTGCGGTTCGGATGAAGAAGAGGAGGCTTCTCTATGAATCTGAAAACGATCAAGGTTCTGCTGTTCACGCTGCTCGCGCTGACGCTGGCCAGCTTTCTTATTGGCTGCGGCGTGTCCAAGCCGGTGTATTTTCTGTTTACGGCGCTGTTCGCCATCGGTTACGCAGCCGTCTGGCTGCTGTGCTGGCGCTGCCCCTTCTGCGGCGAACGCCTCGGCCGCAGCGACGGCGAGACCTGCCCGCACTGCGGCAAAAGCCTTCTCGCACCCCGCGGGCACCAGACCTGAGTGCGGGATATGATTGAACTGCTGCGATTCTTGTAGGGGCGGACGCCTCTGTCCGCCCGCAGAATGCAGCGTTTTCTCAGAAATCTTCGGCAAATCCGCAACATTTATCGGGCCGACAGAGTCGTCGGCCCCTACGTGGCGCGGTACGAATGCCCAGCCCGATCCCCAACACCAGACTGACCAGCAGCAAAATCAGCGTTTCGCAGAAGATCACCAGCGCAATGTGCTTCTTGCCCATGCCCAGAATGTTCAGCAGGCCGAATTCCTTCTTGCGCCGTTTCATCAGGAAACTGTTGGTGTAGAAAAGAAAGAAGAAAGAGAAGAGAGGAAAGAAAAGATTGGCTTGCTTACGAGTATGAGTATACCGGCCAATCATGTCGGAACTGTGAACGAATCCGAAAGGATTTGTGAACTTTCTCCGCACTTCATTCCTAATTACTGTACATTTTTCGTCGCAACGATATCGACGCCTGTTCCGGCGGCGTTTGTCAGCAGCACGTCGCCGATCTTCACGGGCGCGTGCGCCGTGACCTGACGGAGCGCCGCGACGATCTCGAAGATCTTGCCCTTCGGGATGTCCTGCGCCGTCTTGCAGCTGACGACGCCTGCGCCGGTCGCGCTGCCGGTCAGACGGACGGTGCTCGTGACGATGCGCGTCGGGTTCGTGACTTCCTTTCTCGCGTAATCATGACCGCGCTTGCAGGTGTACCCGGCAACATCTTTGATCTCGCCGTTTTCCAGCGTGACGGTGATCGAACAGCCGAGCGGGCAGCCGATGCAGGTCAGTTCTCGTTTTTCCATCGTTATGCCTCCTCCACTGTGATATGAATGCGCGTCAGACCGGGATGCGCGTCCAGCATATCCTTCGTGAGCTTCAGCTCTTCCATCTCACCGGGGGCCATGACGGGCCGCCTGCGCGTGAGCACCGCGTCGTCGTCCAGCAGCAGCTTCACGACGCGCTTTTTCATCACGCCGCCCACGCGGAACCGGAGCACCAGATCGTCCGCAGCCAGCTTCGGGTCGATGCTTGCCGGGACGGTGTAGCGGATGCCGCCCTCAAACGTGACGGGGATCTCATGGCGCTCTGCGGTTTCGCCCTGCGCAAGATAGCGCCCGGCGGCGCGGCCCGCGGCGGCCGCCTCCTCCGAGACGTAGTCGACCAGATCGTGCACGTGCAGCACGTTGCCGGCGGCGAAAACGCCGGGGATGCTTGTCTGCAGGCTCTCGTCGACGACGGGGCCGTTCGTGACCGGGGAAATATCCACGCCCATGCCGCGCGAAAGCTCGTTCTCCGGGATCAGACCGCAGGACAGCAGCAGCGTGTCGCAGTCATAGTGGATCTCCGTGCCGGGGATGGGCTTGCGGTCGGGGCCGACCTCCGCAATCGTGATGCCGGAAACGCGCTCCTTGCCCTCAATGTTCACGACGGTGTGGCTGAGCTTGAGGGGAATGCCGAAGTCGTTCAGACACTGGACAATGTTGCGCTTCAGACCACCGGAATACGGCAGCAGCTCCGCTACGACCAGCACCTTCGCGCCCTCAAGCGTCATGCGCCGCGCCATGATAAGGCCGATATCACCGCTGCCGAGAATGACGACTCTGCGGCCGGGCATGAAGCCCTCCATGTTGACGAGCCGCTGCGCCGTACCGGCGGAATAAATGCCCGCCGGGCGGTAGCCGGGGATGTTCAGCGCGCCGCGGCTTCTTTCCCGGCAGCCCATGGTCAGGATGATCGCGTGTGCGTCGATCTCGATCAGTCCTTCCTCGCGGTTGACCGCCGTAATATGCTTATCTGCGCTGATGGACAGTACCATCGTGTTGAGTTTATATTCGATCTTGCGTTCAAGCGCCTGCGTGATGTAACGCGCAGCGTATTCCGGGCCGGTCAGCTCTTCGCCGAAGGTGTGCAGGCCGAAGCCGTTGTGGATGCACTGGTTCAGAATGCCGCCCAGCTGCACGTCGCGCTCAAGGATCAGGATGCTCTGGCAGCCTGCGTCATATGCCGCGATAGCCGCCGACAGACCGGCGGGGCCGCCGCCGATGACGACAATGTCATATTTCATTTGTCCTGCACCTCCTCAAGCTTGTCCTTGTTTGTGCCGACGATCAGCCGGGACGCGCCGCCGCATTTGGTGATCTCACTCTGATCAACGTGCAGCTCACGTGCCAGAATTTCCATCACGCGCGGGCTGCAGAAGCCCGCCTGGCAGCGGCCCATGCCCGCACGGGTGCGGCGCTTGACGCCGTCGAGGCTCTTCGCACCGAGGGGGCGGTGGATGGCGTCGAGGATTTCACCCTCCGTGACCTGCTCGCAGCGGCAGATGATCTGGCCGTAGGCGGGCTTTTCGTGGATGAGCTTCTGATAGTCCTCTTTGGAGAGCGTCTTCGGGTCGAGCACGCCCCTGCGCGTGGCGATGAAGTGCTCCTTTTCCCGCAGACCCATCAGATCGCGCATCAGCTCCGACACGTGCAGGCCGATGGCGGGGGAGGAGGTCAGACCGGGTGATTCGATGCCCGCGCAGTCGATAAACTGCTGCGCGCCCTCGGCCTCGCCGATGACGAATTCGTGGTGATCCTCATGCGCGCGCAGACCCGCGAAGCTCGTGATGGTCTGGCGGATGGGGAGGTTCTCGACCGTTGCGCCCGCTTTTTCGATCAAATCGTTCAGACCCTCGGCGGTGGTGTTCGTGCCCTCGCGGTCTTCGATGTCGATCGCCGTCGGGCCGACGATGGTGTTTCCGTGGACAGTCGGGCTGACCAGAACGCCCTTGCCGAGCTTGCCAGGCAGCTGGAAGATGGTGTGTGAAACGAAATCGCCGGTGCTCTTGTCCAGCAGGCAGTAATCGCCGCGGCGCGGTGTGATGTGCAGCTTGCGGGTCGAGACCATGTTGTGCAGCACGTCCGAATAGACGCCTGCGGCGTTGATGACATAGCGCGTTTCAAACTCGCCGTGGTTGGTGTGGATGGTCCAATAGCCGTCGTTCCATGTAAAGCCGGTGACTTCGGTATTGAACTGGAACTCCACGCCGTTGTCAAAGGCATTCTCTGCCAGCGCAATGGTCAGATTGAACGGGCAGACAATGCCGCCGGTCGGCGCCCAGAGCGCAGCGACGGCGTTTTTCGACACGTTCGGCTCCAGCTCGTGCAGACGCTTCGCGTCTACGATCTCCAGCTCCTTTACGCCGTTTTTCACGCCGTTTTCATACAGCGCATGCAGCTTCGGCAGATCCTCCTTGGACATGCACACAACAAGCGAGCCGTTCATTTTGAACGCAAAATCAAGATCCTTCGCAAGCTGCGGCATCATGAGATTGCCTTCGAGATTCATTTTTGCCATCAGGCTTCCGTGCGCGGCGTCGAACCCTGCGTGGACAATGGCGCTGTTGGCCTTGGAGGTGCCGCAGCACACATCCTCTGCCTTTTCCAGCACCAGCATCCGTCCCTCATAGCGGGACAGGTACCGCGCGACCGCGCAGCCGGTAACGCCTGCGCCGATAATGATGATGTCGTACAAAAAGATTCCTCCTTCATCTGCCAAAGAAAGTCGGGCAGCCCAAATAAGCCTTCCGGTGGGAGGGTTGGACTGCCCGACACATTCACTTAGAGCAGAGTATATTCAGATGCGTGGGCAGTACTTACGCAGCAGCCCAGGGGATGACGTTGTACAGCAGGACGGCGAGAAGACCACCGATGATGGGCCCAAAGATGGGGACGATCAGGCCGTACTTGAAGTTGCTGGAGCCCTTGCCCTTGATGGGGAGAATGGCGTGCGCGATACGCGGGCCAAGGTCACGCGCCGGGTTCAGCGCATAGCCGGTCAGACCGCCGAGGGACATACCGATGGACACGATGATGCCGAAGACCAGGAGCTTGCCAACGCCGTCGTTGAGCTCCGGAACCTGGCTCAGACCGCAGATGGCGAAGACCAGAACGAAGGTCGCAATGGCCTCCTGCACGATGTTGCGGACAGTGTTGGGGATGGAGGGGCCGGTGGAGAAGACGCCGAGCTTGGTGCCGGGATCTTCCGTCGCGTCAAAGTGATCCTTGAAGAGAATGTAGACCAGAACGCCGCCGACGATACCGCCGAGGATCTGCGCAATGACGTAGCCGGGAACCAGCGCCCAGTCGAACATACCGCCGGCTGCCAGTGCGATGGTCAGCGCGGGGTTGAAGCTCGCACCGGAGGCTTTGCCGAAGATGAACGCGGGAACCATGACCGCAAGGCCCCATGCAATGGTGATCTGGATAGAGCCTGCGCCCTTCATGCCGGACTTGTTGAGGGTCACGTTTGCAACGACGCCGTCACCGAGCAGGATCAGCATCATTGTGCCAAGGAACTCACATAAGTACTTTAAGAACATGAATACTCCTCCCTGTCATACATCAATATTTGGTTGTTTTCCGTTTCTTCTCCTGAAAAAGCTTTTTATTCATCCTTCGCCCAACCGTAGGAGCACTTGACAGCTTTGCTCCAGCCCTTTACCTTGGCTGCGCGCTCTTCTGCGGTGATCTCCGGATGGAATACACGGTCAATGGCGCGGTTGCGGACGACGTCCTCCTTGCTGGCCCAGTAGCCGACGGCAAGACCAGCCAGATACGCAGCGCCCATCGCGGTCGTCTCGACACAGGTCGGACGCTGGACCGGAGCACCGGAAATATCGGACTGCATCTGCATCAGCAGGTTGTTGGCAGACGCGCCGCCGTCAACGTTCAGCGCGGCCAGCTTGATGCCGGAATCGGCCTGCATGGCGACAAGGATGTCGTTGACCTGATAGGCGAGGGATTCCATTGTTGCACGGATGATGTGGTTCTTGTTGACGCCGCGGGTGATGCCGACGATGGTGCCGCGCGCGTATTGATCCCAGTGCGGTGCGCCGAGGCCGGTGAACGCCGGGACGACATAGCAGCCGTTGGTGTCCTTGACCTTGCCGGCATAGTATTCGGAGTCAGGTGCGGACTCGATGATCTTCAGCTCGTCGCGCAGCCACTGGATGGCGGCGCCGGCGACGAAGACGGAGCCTTCGAGCGCGTATTCGACCTTGCCGTTCAGGCCCCATGCGATGGTGGTGACGAGGCCGTTCTTGGAGAAGACGGGCTTCTCACCGGTGTTCATCAGCAGGAACGCGCCGGTGCCGTAGGTGTTCTTGGCTTCGCCGGGATGATAGCAGGCCTGGCCGAACAGAGCCGACTGCTGGTCGCCCGCAGCGCCTGCGATCTTGATCGGGCCGCCGAGCAGCGCCGGATCCGTCTCGCCGTAGATGCAGCTGGAGGGCATCGGGGTCGGGAGCATGCATCTGGGGATGTTCAGCTCCTTCAGGATCTCATCGTCCCACTGCAGTGTGTTGATGTTGAAGAGCATCGTGCGGGAGGCGTTGGAGTAGTCGGTGACATGGACCTTGCCGCCCGTCAGCTTCCAGATGAGCCACGTTTCGACTGTGCCGAACAGCAGCTCGCCGCGCTCTGCGCGCTCGCGTGCGCCGGGGACATTTTCAAGCAGCCAGTGTACCTTCGTGCCGGAGAAATAGGCGTCGATGACGAGGCCGGTCTTGGCCCGGAAGCTGTCCGTCAGGCCCTTGGCCTTCAGGCTGTCGCAGTATTCGCTCGTGCGGCGGCACTGCCAGACGATAGCGTGGTGAATGGGCTCGCCTGTGACCTTATCCCAGACGATGGCGGTTTCGCGCTGGTTGGTGATGCCGATGGCCGCGATGTCGGCGGCAGTTGCGCCGATCTTCTGCATGGCCTCGACGGCTACGCCAAGCTGCGTAGCCCAGATCTCATTTGCGTCGTGCTCGACCCAGCCGGGCTTCGGAAAGTATTGGGGGAATTCGCGCTGCGAGACGCTGCACATTTCGCCGCTCTCATTGAAGAGAATGCAGCGATTGGAAGTCGTGCCGGCGTCCAGGGCCATGATGTATTTTGCCATGAATACGTCCTCCTTATCTTTCTTGCAGATTAAAATGAATCACTCTATGGTGGTATCTTCTAACTGTCAGTATACAGGAAACCTGTGCCGCTGTCATTAGACAAACTTGGAATAATGTCAAAATCAACAAAAAATAAAATTTTATCGATTGATTTATAGCGTATATGCACACAACATTCTATGCGCAAAGCCAGAGAATAGAAGGGCTTCAAAAATAAAGAATCAAATCTGCTGCACGGTCAGGAACAGCGCCTGAAGCTGGTGCATAAACGCTTCCGCGTCGAGCGGCGTCCGCCGAGCGACGAGACTGTCGACGGTGCAGAACGCGGCCTGACAAAGCATATCCAGCGCAAGCGACTGCGTTGCGCCGTCCACCGCGGCCGGATCCGGCAGGAGCCGGGCGAGCTGCGGGCGAATGACCTTCCCTGTGAGCCGGTACATCGTTTCCTGACCGAGTGCATGCGAGATCTTGCGCAGCAGCGGCTGCTTTTCCCGCAGCAGCGTCAGCGCCTGCAAACACCATTCGCCGGGGGCCTGTGCGCCGTCATACTGCAGCGGGGCGCACAGCTCCGTCTCCACGATCCATTCCAGCACGCTGTAGATATCCTGATAGTGATAATAGAAGCTCTGCCGCTTCATCTGCGCCTGCTCCATCACGCGCTGCACCGTGATCTTGCAGACCGGCCTTGTCTGCAGCATCTGTTCAACAGCCTCGGCGATCCTGCCCTTTGTATCGGTGCACATATGCGGTTCCTCCTCACATCTGCCATACGGCGGGGGCCGTACTGGAAATGGCGAGCGCGCCCGCCTCGAGCGCCTGCATGACCTCTTTCTTTTCCGTGATGAGTCCGCCCGTCAGGATCGGCAGCCCCGTCAGCTGCCGCACCTTGCGCAGCATCGACGGCATCAGCCCGGGCAGGATGTCGATGGCGTCCGGCTTGAGATTCTTCGCGCTCAGCGCCGAATCGAGCGCCATGGAATCGATCAGAAAGACCCGCAGGATCGCGATCATATTCAGTTCCTTTGCCCGCTGGATCATGTTCGCGCGGGTGGAGATCACGCCGTCCGCCTGCGTGCTGCGGCGGAGAAAATCGACGGAGATCTCCTTCGCAGCCAGACCGCTGATCAAATCGGCGTGGACGATGGCGATCTTTCCGGCGTCCTTGATCTGCCGGACGATCTCAGAGATATTGCAGATATCGCCGTAAAGCACGAATACGGTCTGGATATCGGTGCGCAGGCACTGCGCCAGCCCCTCGTCGTCGCGCACAGCGGCGATAATGGGGTTGCGCTGCAGGGCTTCATAAAGTCGTTGTTCCAAATTTCATTCCGCCTCCCTCCATATTCTGGCTTTTTCCAGATGCAAAAAAAGCACAGCAAACACGCGGCACGATTTGTCCGCTTGTCCCCATGCTCAATACTCCGGGCGTTTTTTTGATTGTTAGTGTCCTCTTACATTTGACAGTATAGCACAACTGTCAAAAGAAATCAAGAAAAAGTACACGCGTTTGTTAAAACTGTCAGTTTCCACAAAAAATTCCCCCGCAGACTATTCATCCTGCGGGGGATTGGCCTGTACAATGAGGACTTGTGAATTTGTGCAGCATCCTGAAGAAGGGAACGGCTGCAAGTGAAATTGTAAAATCTGTTCTGAAACATGGATTCCGGCGGCAGACAGCGCGGATTTTTTGCGGGACTGGATTTACCGGCGGCTTTCTGGTAATATGAATGCAGACGGCGGGCGCAGGCGCGGCTGCCGCGCACAGGATAAAAACGCAACGCGGGCCTTCACCCGCCAGAGCTGGTAGGTAGCCCAGCCATCTGCACTTCGGCGCAGGTAAGTAACCCTCCCCTCCGGGTCGTCCGTTCCTGTGTACCATACAATCAGGAGGGTTTCGTGATGGACAGTGATCTGACAAGGCTGACGGTATTTTTTGAGGCGCCGTTCTGGGTCGGGGTGTTCGAGCGGTTCGAGGGCGGGACGCTCTCGGTCTGCAAGATCACCTTCGGCGCAGAACCGAAGGACTATGAGGTGCTTTCGTATGTGCTGAAAAATTACGCGCGGCTCCGATTCAGTCCGGCTGTCGCAGCGGCTGTCAGGCAGGATGCGGCAAATCCGAAGCGTATGCAGCGGGAGATCCGAAGGGCTTCCTCCGGTTGCGGCGTGGGGACAAAGGCGCAGCAGGCATTGCAGCTGCAGCGGGAGGAGCAGAAGCTGGAACGGAAAACGCGCACCCGCGAACAGCGGGACGCGGAAAAGCAGCTGAAATTTGACCGCAGACAGCAGAAGCGAAAGGAAAAGCACCGGGGACGGTAACGGTACGCCCCCTCTATGTCCGACGGCGATTGCGCCGCTGTTCATGGAGGGGGCGTATTGCGCGGCGGCAAGTTGTGAAGAAATCCTGAATTATTTACAAAAGTGTTGCAATTCCGAAAAGATACGGTAAACTGGAAGCAGAAAACAAACACTGCGGCACTCGGCTGCGGAAAGAGGTGTCACGATATGAAACGGGTTTGGAAACGGATCTCCGCGCTGCTGGTGGTATGCGCGGTGCTGGCTGCGCTGGCTCCGGCTGCGCTGGCGGATGGCGGCGCGGATACATACAGGATCGCCGTCAGCGCTGTCCCCGCCGTTGTAACGGCGGGCGGCTCCGCGACGGTTTCCGCCACGGTCTACAGCCGGAGCGAGACGGACGGCGAATGGAACGAATATCTTGGCGGCGGGGCCGTCATCACGTGGCAGGCGTACCGCGAGGGAGTTGCCGCGTTCCGGGGCGAGGACGCGGACAAGCCCGTCACGACGGCGCTGAACGCAGGCTCTTCCTCGTCGAGCCTTGAGCTTCTGACCAAAGCGGGCGGCGTGACCGGCTCTGCCGTGCAGCTGCCGCTGAGAGTCAGCGTGACGGTCGGGGGGAAAACATATTCCGCCTCCGGTGCGTTTATCACGATCACGCCGGCCGCGGCTTCCGTGCCGGGCCTCAGCGTGGAGTACGCAGCCGGCTTCGGCGGCAGCGTCCGCTTTTCCGAGGCTGATTTCAGCAAGGCATTTTCCGGTCGGGGCAAGCCCGGCGAAACGCTGGACTACGTGCTGTTTGCGGTGTCCCGCGCGACGGCTGAGACGGGCGGCAGGAGCTACGACCTGAGCGCCTCCGGCAGCGCGTCCATGTTCGGTGCGCTTTATACGGCTGCGGAGGACGGACAGGCGCTGGCCGATACGGACGCGTGTTATTATCAGGCGAGCTTTTCCCAGCTCGATCTCGACACGGCGGCGTATCTGACCGGCTCGTACCGCACACGGTATACCGTCTGCATCCCCTTCACCGCCGTCGGCACCGCCGGAACGCGCTGCGAGGGCAGCGCCGTCGTCACCGTCTCCGGAGACAGCACCATCACGGCATCCGGCGCGTTCTTGAAGACGCTGGACGCCGCCGGTCGTATCGCGCAGCAATATCCGGATGCGGTCTGCGTCAGCTTCCAGCAGCCGGAGACGAGCGCAGGACGGCTGCTGAAGGACTTCCGCAGCGTGGCGGGCAGCGCGTATACCGCCGTCCGCTATCCGGAGGACCGGTTCTATCTGACGGACGACGGGAAATCGGAGCCGCTTCTGGACGCGCTCTACTTCCTCCCGGCAGCAGACTGCGCCTCGCAGCTGAAGCTCGTCTATACCACCTATGACAGCGGCGGCACGCAGCTCGGCACGGGTGAGCTGACCGTCCGCGTCACGTCGAAGCAGTCCTCCGCCGTCTTCTCGGATGTGAACGCCGGGACGTGCGCATGGGCGGCGGACGCCGTTGATTTCATGAACGGCTACGGGCTGATTCAGGGCGCAGACGCGTCGACCTTCAACTGGCGCGGCAGCATGACGCGCGGCGATCTGATTTTGATTCTGTACCGGAGTGCCGGTTCTCCCGCCGTTTCCGGAGGAAGCCTCCCGTTCACGGACGTTTCGGAATCGGATTACGCCTATGACGCGGTCGTCTGGGCCTGGAAAAACGGCGTTGCGGGCGGCGTGAGCGAGACGGAATTCTGCATGAAGCAGGCCGTCACGCGCGAGCAGCTGGCTTCCATTCTCTACCGGCTTTCCGGAAAACCCGCCGTATCCGCAAGCCTGCGCAGCTATACGGACGCCTCCGATGTCAGCGCCTACGCTGTCGATGCGATGCGTTGGGCTGTCGGCTGCGGCTATCTCAAGGGAAGCGGCGCGAAGCTGAACCCCCAGACCGGCGCGAACCGTGCCGAGGTCGCCGTCCTGCTGCACCGATACCTGACAAAATAACAGGGTGCCCCGGAGGCGGCACAGCAGCCGATGCTGCACACATATTTCAGAAAACAGCCCTGCTTGACACTGCAAAGGTGCCAAGCAGGGCTGTTTTTTAACGAAAATGTCTTATTGCAGATCGAATTTCAGAATTACAGATGCAGCACGCGGTCGCGGATCTCCTGGGTGCGGCCCTGGTTCCAGTACTGGGTGCCGATGTAGCCGCAGGTACGGCGGGCGACGTTCATCTTGGACTGGTCGGTGTTGCCGCACTGCGGGCAGACCCAGATGAGCTTGCCGTCCTTGTCCTCCTTGATCTCGATCTCGCCGTCGTAGCCGCAGACCTGACAGTAATCGGACTTCGTGTTGAGCTCGGCGTACATGATGTGGTCATAGATGAACTTCATGACCTCCAGCACGGCGTCGAGGTTCTGCTGCATGTTCGGGACCTCGACATAGCTGATCGCGCCGCCGGGGGAGAGCGCCTGGAACTGCGACTCAAAGGCCAGCTTATCAAAGGCGTTGATATGCTCGGTCACATGGATGTGATAGGAATTTGTGATATAGTTCTTATCCGTGATGCCGGGGACGATGCCGAAGCGCTTTTGCAGGCACTTGGCGAATTTATACGTCGTGGATTCCAGCGGCGTGCCGTAGAGCGAGAAATCGATGTCCGTCTCGGCCTTCCACTTGGCGCACGCGTCGTTGAGGTGGTGCATGATATCGAGTGCGAACGGCGTGGCGGCCGGGTCGGTGTGGGACTTGCCGGTCATGTACTTGACGCACTCATAAAGTCCCGCGTAGCCGAGGGAAATCGTCGAATATCCGCCGTAGAGCAGCTTGTCGATGGGTTCGCCCTTTTTGAGGCGGGCGAGCGCGCCGTACTGCCAGAGGATCGGCGCGGCGTCGGACAGCGTGCCCTTGAGCCGGTTGTGGCGGCACATGAGCGCGCGGTAGCACAGCTCGAGCCGGTCGTCAAAGATCTTCCAGAACTTATCCAGTCCGCCGCCGGACGACAGCGCGATGTCGACCAGATTGATCGTCACGACGCCCTGATTGAATCGGCCGTAATACTTCGGCTTTCCGTTTTCGTCGACATACGGCGTCAGGAAGCTGCGGCAGCCCATGCAGGTGTACACGTCGCCGTGGCCCGGCGTCTCGCCTTTGGAGAGCTTCAGCTCGCGCATCTTTTTCTCCGAGATATAATCCGGGACCATCCGCTTGGCCGTGCAGCGGGCGGCCAGCTTCGTCAGTTCCCAATAGGGGCTGTCTTCCGTAATATTGTCCTCTTCGAGCACATAGATGAGCTTCGGGAAGGCCGGGGTGATCCACACGCCCTTTTCGTTCTTGACGCCCTCGATGCGCTGGCGGAGCGTTTCTTCGATGATGATGGCCAGATCCTTGCGCTCCTGCTCGTTCCGGGCCTCGCCGAGGTACATGAAGACCGTGATGAACGGTGCCTGCCCGTTGGTGGTCATGAGCGTGACGACCTGATACTGGATGGTCTGCACGCCGCGGCGGATCTCGTCGCGCAGACGCGTCTCGACGACGTTGGTGATGGCCTCCTCCGAGGGCTGCACGCCGAAGGACTTGATCTCTTCGAGCACGGAACGGCGGATCTTCTGCCGGGAAATATCGACAAACGGGGCCAGGTGTGTCAGGGAAATGGACTGGCCGCCATACTGGTTCGAGGCGATCTGCGCGATGATCTGGGTCGCAATGTTGCAGGCCGTGGAGAAGCTGTGCGGCTTTTCAATCAGCGTGCCGGAAATGACCGTGCCGTTCTGCAGCATATCCTCCAGATTGACCAGATCGCAGTTGTGCATATGCTGGGCGAAATAATCCGCGTCGTGGAAGTGGATGATGCCCTCGTTGTGCGCGTCGACGATGTCCTGCGGCAGCAGCACGCGGGCCGTCAGGTCCTTCGACACCTCGCCCGCCATATAGTCGCGCTGGACGGCGTTGACGGTGGGGTTCTTGTTGGAATTCTCCTGCTTGACCTCCTCGTTGTTCGACTCGATCAGGGACAGGATCTTCTCGTCCGTCGTGTTGGACTTGCGCACAAGCGTGCGGGTATAGCGGTAGGTGATGTAGTTCTTGGCGACCTCGAACGCGCCGTGGGCCATGATCTGATTTTCGACCAGATCCTGAATTTCCTCGACGGACAGCGCGCGGTTCATGGACAGGCAGCTGTTTTCCACGCTCTCGGCGATGCGGCGGATCTGCATCGGCGTCAGCCGCTCGTCCTCCGAGACGACGTTATTGGCCTTGGTCACGGCTGCGATGATCTTGACGATATCGAACGTCGCCTCCGAGCCGTTTCGCTTGATGATCTTCATGCTGGTTCCTCGCTTTCTATTTGTGCGCGCGTAAAAAAACGCGCGGGGACAGGCTTTGCGTGCAGCACATCCCGTGCGGCGCAGTCATAACTATACTGGATATTGTGTCCGATGTCAAGGGCTTGTCTCTATATTTTGTGGATATCGAAAACAAATAATACCGTGAAACACAATATCTTGTGTTTCACGGTATCTGCGTATATAAAATCCCTGATAGCGTGCCGGTTACTGGTTCTCCCGGTAGCGGGCGAGGAACTGCTTTGTGCGCTCAGCCTGCGGGTTTTCGATCACATCGCGTGCCGGGCCCTGCTCGACGATCACGCCGCCGTCCATGAAGATCACGCGGTTGGCGACGTCGCGGGCGAACGCCATTTCGTGCGTGACGATGATCATCGTCATATGCTGCTCGGAAAGCGAACGGATGACCTTCAGCACCTCGCCGGTCAGCTCAGGGTCGAGCGCCGAGGTCGGCTCGTCAAAGCAGAGGATATCCGGCTGCAGGGCCAGCGCCCGCGCGATGGCCACGCGCTGCTGCTGGCCGCCGGAGAGCTGGTGCGGGTACAGATCCATCTTTTCCTTCAGCCCCACCTGCGTCAGAAGCTCCTCGGCCCGGGCGGCGATCTGCGCGTGGAGCAGCTTTTTCTGCGCCTTGTAATCCGGCTGCTCCTTTGCCAGCAGCTCGCTTGCCAGCATGACGTTCTGCCGGGCCGTATACTGCGGGAACAGATTGAAATTCTGGAACACAAGGCCGAAGTGCAGCCGCTTGCGGCGAATTTCACGCTCCTTCTGCGTATTGGGGTCGGCGTCATCGAAGAGCGTTTCGTCGTTCACCACGATCTGTCCCTCGTCGGGGACGGTCAG
>ENA-ORPH01001754-ORPH01001754.1-human-gut-metagenome-genome-assembly--contig:-NODE-1754-length-19848-cov-18.639266_pt1 | contig 19848 bp, 12 predicted proteins | sample MGYA00242142_ERZ509074 | MGnify/ENA primary metagenome ERZ509074 (study PRJEB26280, sample SAMEA2338724) | human gut metagenome | biome: human gut; feature: human-associated habitat; material: faeces...
GCACATACCGAAAATCAGATAGTATTTTTTCATCCGGTGCTTTTGAATCGGTCCAGCATGGAGATGCCGTAAAACAGATGCCGGGCATTGACGGTGAGCGCCAGCAGCAGCGCGGCATCTGCCGCCAGCCACAACGCGGGGTGCGCTGCGGGGCGCTGGGTGCTCACCAGCACACGGTCCACAAACTTCAGCCCACTGCCGGGGTCGGCAGCGCCGCGCCGGCTCAGGGCAGTACGTTCTTTTTTGCGCTTGGGCGGGTTTTTGCGGTGCTTCGCCGCCTGTTGGGGAAAATCCCCCCATTCCTCCGCTCTGTCCAGGTCCCCACCGGGGGTCAGGGCAGCGCGCAGGGCGGTCAGCGGTTCGCGCACCATCAGGCGGTCCAGCTTGGCGCTCAGCTTCCAGTGTACCTGCTTGATGGTATCCCCGTCCCGGTACTCCCGCAGCTCATAGCTGCCGCCCAGGGCGGCGCGGGTGTCGGCTTCGTCGCCGTCCTCATCGGGGGCGGTTTCCGCTTTGGCTTTGCCAGCCGCGGCAGCGGGCAGCACACAGATGCTCTGGCTTTGCACGGCAGCCGGGCACGCCGCGGTGAACACCCCCAGGTGATCCCGCAGGGTGATGCCCCGCACCGCAATGCTCCACACGCCGCTTTTGCCTGCGTTTAGGGTAATGCGCTGTTCGGCGCTCTCCTTGCCGCCCAGCATGGCGGCGCAGCGCAGGGTGATCTGCCCGCCGCCCCATTCATCGGCGGCGTTCAGCAGCACCACAAGCGCAGGGATGGGCAATCGGCTGCGGTTGCGCAGCCGAACCGTCAGGGTAAAATCTTCGCCCTGTATCACGGGTTTGTCCGGCACCAGCAGCTCTGCCGTTACCTGCCTGCGCAGATAGGCGGCATCCCGGTTTTCTTCATGCGATTTTGATAGATTTCTGCTATTTTCCTGCAGCCATCTGCCTGCGCAGATAGGCGGCATCCAGCCGCAGCAGCACCAGAAGCACCAGCGCAAACGCTAACAGGAACACCGCCAGCGGTGCCTGGGTGATGAGCGCCGCGGCCAGCAGCACCAGAAGCACCAGCGCCCGGCCCAGCTTACCTGCCATGGCGGTCAGCCTTTTCGGGGCGGGGGCGCGGCACGGTGCGCAGCAGGTCCTGCATTACGCTGTCCACCGTTTCGCCGCCTGCGCGGGCCTGGTCGTTCAGCACCAGGCGGTGGCGGGCAACCGCATCAAACACAGCGGTCACATCCTGCGGGGCAACAAAATCCCGCCCCGCCAGGTACGCCGCCGCGCGCGTCATGCTGGTCAGCGCCAAGGTGGCACGGGGGCTTAACCCCACGGCCAGGCGCGGGTCCTTGCGGCTGGCCTGGGCCAGCGCCACAATGTAGCGGTACATCAGCTCATGCACAAATACCGTGCTGACCTCCTGCTGCATGGCAAGCAGATCTGCCTGACCGGCAACGGGGCGCACACGGTCCAGCAGGCGGCCTTTGCTCTGCCCGGCCAAAATTGCCAGCTCCGCTTCCTCATCGGGGTAGCCCATTACGGCGCAGACCATGAAACGGTCCAGCTGAGACTGCGGCAGCATCTGCGTGCCGGCGGCGCCAATGGGGTTCTGGGTTGCAATTACGGTAAAGGGTGCGGGCACCGGGCGGGTAACGCCGTCCACCGTCACCGTGCCTTCTTCCATCACTTCCAACAAAGCCGACTGCGTGCGGGAGGAGGTACGGTTGATCTCATCGCCCAAAAACAGGTTGCACATCACCGCACCGGCGTGGTACACAAACTTGCCGGTCTCTTTCTGGTAGACCGAAAATCCCACCAAATCGGACGGCAGAACATCCGGCGTAAACTGCACGCGGCTTTCTTTCAGGTCCAGCGCGCGGGCAAAGGCCAGCGCCAGCGTGGTTTTGCCCACACCGGGAATATCCTCAATCAGCACATGGCCGCCCGCCAGCATGGCCATCCAGATGGTGTTTACCGTTTGCTGTTTGCCCTGCACGGCCTTGTTTACTTCGGCCGTAACGGCGGCGGCCTGCTGTGTGTACTGCATGGTTAATCCTCCCGGTGTTTTTTCCATATCACCATAATGCCAACGGCGGCGGCAATAACCACCAGCCCGGCCCACAGTGCGTTGTTTTCCAGCCAGATCATGGTATTGGAGATCGCGCTCCCCTCGGATTCCGCGCTGCCCTCCCCCGGCAATGGGGTCAGGGCCTGGGGGGCCACTTCGGCAATGGAGCTGCCGCCGGCATCCTCCACGGTCACCTGGCGCGGCGTTTCGTCCCAGGTAGCGGCGCTTTCCTGCAAATCCTCCTCTTTGGTGGTGTCCGCAGCGGCGGTGTCGTGCTCCGCAATTACCAGGTAGCGCTGGCTGTTGCGGGTGTAGGGGTGGCAGGTGGAAAGGGTCAGCAGGTCCCGCCCCGGCTGGATCAGCACGGCGTTGATATCGCTGGGGTCAATAATTTTCAGCTCGCTCACGCGGTAAATCAGCGTTTCCCACGGGGTGGTCAGCTGGATCTTGTCCCCCACCTGGATCTGCTGCACGTTGCGCAGCATTTCCGCGCCATAATAGCCGCGGTGGGCGGCAATCACGGTGTTGGTGTTTTCGCCGCCCAGCGGCATCGAGGTCTGGCCCAGCAGCGCCGCGCCTTTGGCCAGGTTTTCGCGGCTGGCGCCCAGGTAAACGGGCAGCTCCAGGTTCAGGCGCGGGATCCACAGCACAGCCAGCACATCATCGTCATAGCCATAGGCAGCAAGGTCCAGCGGGGCTTCCTCGTAGGCGAACGGGTCGGTCAGGCCGCTTTGGCCCCCGGCGTAAATTTCCGCGTTATAGTCCTGCATCGCGGCGTACAGTTCAGGGTAGGCGCGTTCCGGCTCCGGGGGTTCGGCTGTGGTTTCCTCCGCCGCGGGGGCGGTGGGCTGGGCTTCGGCGCGGGCCGCAAACTGCGCAGCGGTTTTGGCGTTGCGGGCGCTGGTCCACCACTGGGCAGCGGTGGGCTGTATCAACAGCGCCAGCCCCAGCAAAATGGCCAGCCAGGCCAAAATTTTAGCAATCAGCCGTCCCATTTAGTCATCCTCCTCGCGCTTTTTGCAGCGGTGCAGCAGCAAAAGCAGCAGCAGCGCTTCGCCGCCGATCACAATGCTGCCCGTTACCGCGATCCACGGCCAGGCATCCACCACGCGCTTGACCACCGTTCCGGTGCGTAGCGCCTGATACTGCACGGCCTGCGGGGTGTTGGCTTCTTCCTCTCCATTATAAGGGATGCGGGTGCCGCGCACAAGCATGCGGTGGGTGTTGATGGCATACGGCGTGCAGGTAACAAGGGTGCAGTAATCCTGCCCCGCGGTGATTTCCAGATCCTCGGTGTGCTCCGGTTCCACCACTTTGATTTGATCCACCTGGTACGCCAGCGTTTCATCCAGAATATGCAGGTAGAAACAGTCGCCCTCTTCCAGCTTGTCCAGGTCGGTGAACAGCACGGCTTCGGGCAGGCCGCGGTGGCCGGTCAAAACGCTGTGGGTGCTTTCGCCGCCAAGGGGGTAGCTGGAGCCTTCCAGATGGCCGACGCCCTTTTGCAGCACATCATCGCTGGTGCCTTCGTAAATAGGCAGGTTGACGTCAATTTTCGGGATGGTGATATACCCCAGGCTTTCGCCCACATCCACAAGGTCCACATAGCTGGTGCCGGTATCCTCCGCTTCGCCTGCGGCATCGCGCTCCACGGCGCTGTCCAGCTGCTGGTTATAGCGGCGGGCGGCCTCCTTGGCGGCGTCCAGTTTTTCGGTATCCATGCTTTTTACGGTATCATCGTAATTTTGGATCGCTTCGCTGGCGTGGCGCTGCGCCACCGCGTTGCTGATAACCGGGTACGATGCCACCCCAATGCCGGACAGGATCATCAAGGCCGCAAAGCCGACTTTTAGTTTTGTTGTGGTATCCATAGCGTCACCGCGAACCTTTCCGTGAGAGGGTTGAAGTTGGGAGCTGATGCAATTAGAAACTAGAAATTAGGAATTGGAAGTAGGCAAAAGAATAAATAATAAAGAATAATGAATCATTGTGGTGGACCGCGGCGCATTGCGCCGCTCAGGAGATATTGGGTTGGGGGTGGTTTTTAGGGTAGTGAATAACAATAAAATAATCTGTAGGGCCTTACGGCGTTGCACACCACAAAATTGTAATAAACCTCGCCCTGCATGTAGGGGGCGGCGTCCCCGACGCCCCGTTTGACGGGCCTAATAATTGCCGCCCATCCACCCCGCGCCGCAAACATTGCAAATCATTTGTAGGGGCCGATGCTCGCCATCGGCCCGTTGACGGGCCTTGCCCTATTTATTTTTAGGTTCTGCACGGGGAACCACCCCTCAGTCACCTTCGGTGACAGCGCAAACAGCGCCCCGTCCCCTCTGTCGCTTCGCGACATCTCCCCGCCCCGCGGGGAGTCACCCCTCAAGGGGCGCTAATATCTCACCTTATGTTTGCGGTGGCTCCCCTAGAGGGGAGCTGGACGCGGAGCGGCCTGAGGGGTGGTTCCTCGCCACAAACCTAACGGCCGTGGGGTGGTTCCTCGCCACAAACCTAAAAGACATCCGTTCCGGGGCCATGGGGTGGTTCCCCACGCAGAACCTAAAAATCAGCCGAACAACGGCCATGTACACCCAAAAAAATTTATTCCCCAATAACCCACCATAGGGGGAGGGCCAAATCCGGCCCTCCCCCTGTGTATGATGGATTATCCCTCTATACCCTATTGGTGAATTGTAACATTGTTTTGCCTTGCGGCAGGTGCATCAGGCGCGGTTCTTCTTTTTCAGGCTCAGCAGCACGCCAACACCGGCCACAACCAGCAGCACACCAATGCCGCTGAACAGCAGGGTGCCGAAACCACCGGTGGTGGGCAGGTTGAAGCCCTTGCGGTTGATGATAACGATTGCTGCATAGTTGTACGGAGTTTCGCCATTCTTAACCTCGGTGGTATTGTAGTCATGCTTAATCAGTTTACCCGTGCTATCAAAGGTTTTCGTATCACTCCATGTGGTGGTGTAGTCCAGAGTCAGGTTTGCGTCCACCGGCTCAGTCAACAGGTTATAGCCTTCGTGAGTCTTGGTTTCAACCAGCTTATACTCGCCAGTCGGCAAACCATTTGCAACAGCCTCACCGTTGCCATCCGTCTTCAAAGTCATAACAGCAAACCACTTAGACTTATCACTAACAGTAGCGTTCAGCTTTTTTGCTACTGCTTCCTCAGGCGTTAAAATGGGCTTATTAGCACCCTTAAACGTAACGGCGGTGCCAGCTGCGTTAATCTTATCTTTTTCTGGATCAACCTTTTTATAAAGGGTAAATTCAACATTCTCCAGCAGTTTGCCATCCGCACTATCACCCTTTTTCAGGATGCCAGTCTTGAACGTATAAACAACAGCTTCGTCATGGATATCATACGGAGGATCCGCTTCAGTAGTGGTAATATTTGTCTTCTTGGAGTATTTCAGGTCGGCACTGTTTACATTGCCCACTGCACCAACCGAAGCGCCATCCTGGAGCTTTGCGGTATAGGTAATGGTAATGGTTCCACCTGCATATTCCGCAATCTTGTCAGTAGCAAATGCAATCGTAAAGCCAGACTTACCCTCAGCATTCGTTATCGTCAGGGTATACTCAGTACTCTCTTTAAATGTCGTTTCTTCAGCTTCGCCAACTTTTCCTTTAACATCAATATCACTATTAACAACCAGCTGGTCGCTATTCATTTCATCAGATACGGTGAAAGTCTTCAGTTTTGCAACGTTTTCAGGAACATTGACAGTCAGAGTATACGGAACATCATCACCAATGCCATAGTCTGCATCCTTTTTACCTGTAATTTCCTTTTTGAAGTCCGGCTTGTAGTTCTTTACTTTAACCTGTGCTCCACTAAAAGCATTAGTGTCAAAGCTCGTTGCATTTTCAGGGTATTTCCCGTTTACAACATCAGCTTCGGTCGCTTTAGCCATCTCGCCATTGTCATTGATCTTAAAAACATAGGCAATGCCGGAATCCAAAATGTAACCATCGTTTGCATTAACTTCAGTTTCCACAAAGGCATATACACCTTTGGTCAAACCAGAAACGCTGATTTTGCCATCTGCACCCGTGGTAAGGACACCCGTATTATTAGCTGCGTCAAGCCACTCGCCTGCATTATCTACGCCATTTGCAGGCTTCTTCTCAATCCAAGTCCATGTTCCGTCTTCATTCTTCTTATAGAGCTTAAACTTGTAGCTCTGCATGGTTGTAACTTCTGTATCCGTACCGCTCTGCTTACCGACTTTCTGCAAAACAGCCTGACCATATGCAGTAGAGTTTTTCGGGAAGACATGAACATCGTACAGCCAATCAGTCAGACCGCCATTCGCATCAGTCGAGACTTTTGTCATAGGAACAGAGACAAAGAACGGCTCACATGCAGTCTTGACAGAATCCGGTGTTTCGGTTTCAAGCACAAGGTAAAGACCCAAAGGCAATTCTTCAAACTTAACAACGCCACTGGTATCTGTCGTTTTCGAACCGACTTCAGTTACAGTTGCAGTCACGCCACTCTTCAGTTTATAACCGCCGGTAGTAGTATTTTTTTCTGCATATTCTTCCCAGCTTGTAGGCCAAGTTACATTTTTACCATTATAATAGTCTTTCAGTTCATCTGCACTCTTAACCTGATAAACGGTAAAGGTTGCACCTGCCAACGGAGTAGGCGTTTCATCTTCGCCCCCCTCAACGGGTTTCGAAGGAAGACTGTCTCCTGCCTCGCCGGTTCCGGCCCCTCCATTTTCACCGTTCCACTCATACTTATGAATCGTAATGGAACCGGTATCCTGCGTCCAAACCGGATTTGCAGTGGGTGCCGGTGTTGTTCCACTGCCATCATCTGCCATTGCTGGCATGGCGCACAGGCTGAGGGCCAGAGCGGCGCTCAACAGGCCTGTGAGAAAACGTTTTGCTTTTTTCATTTCAGTACCTCTTTTCTTAAAAAGAATCATCATCGGATGGGCGGCGGGGCCGCCCGGCTTAAGGGTTCTGCATCAGCACGGCGTGCAGTGCGGGGCGCTGCAGCGGGGAAACGCTGCCGCGCCGCCCGCACTGTGCCGTGAAGAAAAAAGGAGAAAAAACTGGGCCGCTTGCCCACTTGGCTTAAGGCTGCGCCCTGCCGTAAACGGGCGCGCACGGGCGGGCAGGCCCCGTACCCTGGGGGTTGCTGGGTTTCCGGGGGATGGTTAATGTCGCCGGCCCCCTTTCCTGTTGTAGCGGAATGTGAATATCAACAGCCCTGCCACCGCCAGCGGCATGCCGATCAGCAGCCACAGGCTTGGCGCGTCTGCACCCGTGTGGGGCAGCTCAGGCGTTTTACGGTTCAGAACGGTAAGGGTCATGGTGTAGGTGTTATTGGCGCTCGGCTTAAACTTGCCTTCGTCCGTAATTCTCTGCCCATCAATATAACACTTGCCGTCTTGGGTAAATTGGATCTTAATTGGCTGTGCCAACAGGTTGTACCCCGGATGTGCCTTGGTTTCCGTCAGGCGGTATGTACCGGGTTTCAGATTTGTGAACGGGTTCGGGGTTATCTTGCCGTCCGTTCCGGTTGTACCGGTAATGGAACCTGTGTTTGTGCTATCGAATGGGTAGTTTTCATCTACTACCCACTGCGGTTCTCCTTCGGTTGTTTTGACCAGCTTTTCCAGTTTGAACTCAACACCACTCAAGAGCACGTCATTGCTATTTTCGTCTTTTTCCGCGTCCTTCTTGATGATATCCAGTACAAACTTCGGGTTCTGCAGCTTGTTGGTCAGCACAATCTTGCCGCTGCCGCCGGTGATGGTTCCATCGGTGGCTGTGGCTGGCGTTGTAGTTGCGCCGGTTTCGCTGTCCTTTTCGCTTTTTGCTGTTGCTTCAGCCGTTACAACATACGTATTGCCCTTAATCGTAATGGTTTCGCCTGGTGCTACCTGTTCAAATTGGTCATTCTCCACCGTACCTTCCACAATGCGGTACACATAATCGGTCTGGCTTTTATCCGTATTGATTTGGTACTGATCCAAACCGCTAAAGGTATACAGCCAGCCGTAAGTACCGCGGTTAATGGTAACATAGTTTGGGCTGTCTGCTCTCGGGTAGTTTACCGGTTTCCAGTCTGCATCGTTTTGGCTGGTTGCCAGACGGCGCTGGAGCTGGATGTAGATTGTACCCGGCCGGTTCTCTGTAGTAAGGTCCTTACCATTTGCATCTTTCCAGAGCTTATCGAACTCAATGTTGATCAGTGTGCGCTGGGTGTTGGTAAAGATTGCGGTAAGTTCCGGATTGTTCGGATCTTTGCTCTTCTCAATCACGCCTTCCACCATGGTGTTGTTTTTGATCACATGGGCGGATTTGCAACTATCCGGAACGGTTACGCTTTGCAGTTTGGCACCATCGGTGCTTCCGACTTCCTCGATGGTATAGCGGGTGCCAATGGGGATGCCGGTGATGGTTCCGGTGCTTTCGCCCTTAATCGTAACGGTTCTTTCGATGGGCTTTTCTTCCAGACCCTCACCGCCAACATCATTAAAGGTAACTTTGAAGGTGTAGGTTCCGGTCAAGGTTTCGCCCTCTGCGGCCTTCTTTTGGATTTTCAGCCCGCCGGTTTTGACGGTGTTGACGTATTTTACCTTTAGCTTTGTCAGCGTGGAGCTTGTTTCGTCCGGGTCCTTATAGGAGCGGAAGACGATGGTGTTTTTGTCAGGCTTCTTGCTATTCGCCGTGTAGCCATCATTCTTTACCCCATCTGTATTGTCATAAACTTCCGTTCGGCCATCATCGGGGCCTTTGGGGGGATCATACTGCTCTTTTAACGACCTGTCTCTCCCGAATGTTACGGTCTTTACATTTAATGTGTCCTCCGGATTCGTCGACTCAACCGCCTTCCCGTTCTCGTACACCGTCCATGTGGTGTCGTACAGGCTTGGGTTCAGTTTCTCTCTGAGCGAAATGTAGCTGCCGCGGCGGAACTGGTCGCTGAAGGTAACGGTTTCTCCAGCTTCCAGAACAAAGCGTCCGTCCTCGTCCACCAACTGGGTGTCGCTGTCCTCGGTGGAGGTATACTGTGCGTATTTGGCGTTTTGCAGCTGACCGGTTGTGGCGGAGCCGTAATCCGGGATTTTCTCCTGATCGGTTGTAAAGCCGGTCATCTTACTTGGCACCGCTTTGGGAATGAAGGTAAAGTTCCTGAAATAGATGTGGCGGCTATAGTTATCGCCCACGCGGATGGTTTTGACGTTGCCGCTAAAACCGTCCCGCTCTTTCATCTTGTGCAGGTCCAGCTTTACGGTGACCCATTTGCCTGTCTTCAGTTCGACCGCGCCATACGTTGCGCCGTTAATGCCTGTTGTGTCAAGGCTACCTTTTTGGACGTCATTTTCATCCAGCAGTTCCAGATACAGGTTGTTGAGGGAAAGTTCACCTCCACCATCCTTTGGATCAACGTAAACCTGGAACGTAAGGAAGCGCATGTTGTCTTTGATATTGATGGGGGCATTCAGCGTCAGGATGCCATAACGTTGCTTACGCGCTGCACTGACGGGTTCCGTATCCGTATAGCGTGCGTACCAGTGAAGGACCTGTTCGGTATCTTGCCCGGAATCTGGCTTGGAATCTGGCCAGTGGTTTGGTTCCAACCTGAAAATGTAGTCATCGCTTCCTTTGGTTGCGGGTTCAAACGTGTTACCACCATTCGCAGTCAAATCCACCTTTTGGTACTGAACACCGCCTGTATCCGGTTTAGCGGCCTCTTTTTCTCCATAATGGGTTGCCTGGTTCTGGATGGTGAAGTTGAAGATTTTCTGGCCTGTAAAGCAGTTTTTGAAGTCATCATCAGTAACGTTTTTCAGATCGACCTCTTTTTGAACCTGCAGCTCGTTATTATCCGGGAAGTTGAACGCCACCGCCATGTTGGACTCCCACATACCGCGTTCCATATAGTACATGGTAAGGGTGTGCTTTTGGCCTTTGTCGAATGTAAGAGTAGTGCCTTGCGCGTAGAAATCAATGCGCTCCTTATTATATGTTACGGTCTTGACAACGCCACTTTTTTCATCTTTATCACCTTCTGATGACGTTCCGCCTTTTTTGACCTTACTGACATAGGCTGTTACACTATTTTTCTTTCCATCTTTTGTATCTGTCTCGCCAAATTCCAGCAGGCCGGAAACCTCACCATGGGCGCCGCCAACGTCAAGCGCCAGCTTGCCATCAATGAATACCCAAACGTCATCGTCACCGGAGAAGAAGAACTTGATGTTGGTTTTTTTCTGTCTTCCATCTGCCTTGTCTGCTTCCACCATGCCGTCATCCGTCAGGGTAAAATCCATCTGCAGCTTGGTGCCAAAGCCGTAATTGTAGGTAGAAAACACACCAGGGTTTGCTGTTTCATTGAACGGGAAGTAGCCATAAGGGTCTTTCGGGGTCGATGACGCACTCACATTCTTTGAAGGATTTCTGTTAGTGGTACTTTCTTGGAGAAAATATTTTGAATCCGAATTTTGTTCCGAATTTTGTTTTAGATACAAGGTTGTATCCTTGCTGTCAAAGCACCAATAATCAACGCCCTGATCCTCATCAAAAATCTGTTTCTTGGTAAAGGGGAACGCAACGTTGTCGTACACATCACCAAGCTTTGCCTTTTTACTATTCTCTCCTAAGAGGAAGTCTTTGTTAAAGTGCGGTTCTACTGCTCCTGTACCTTTCAGCAACGGTTCACCTGTTGCTTTACCGGTGGATGTTGTATCCGCAACCAATCCCTGATAGGCATAGTTTGTATGATTACTTCCATTGGTATTATCGTCATTACGCTGAGAGTTATTGATTGCCATAAAATGATTAAATTTGCTTTGCTCATTGTCATACCCAAACAAATTTAATGTAGTAGCAATATCGCTAAAGTTAGTTCCTCCTCCAGGCTGAAAATGTCCGGTATAAATCGGGTATTCGGCCTTTGCATCCTTATAATAATCGCTCAGCGCCTGATCGAACTGGCGGAAGGGTACCCAGTTGCGGTGACTTACAGTAGGAGAACTTTGATCGTAACTGCCACGGTTCTTGCCGTTCAGTTCGTAATCTGTATAATAGTCATACAGCGTACTGGTAACATATTTTGTGTTTGCTTCTTCCGTAAAAGGAGCGGATTTAATATCTACTACTTTAGTGCCAGTATCTTTCCCCTTTTCGGCATCACGCAGGGTACCTTTTGGAGCCCAGTAGCCGCCACGAGTGGTATCTTTATATACTGCATCGTCATTCGTATCCGCATAGAAGCAATTTTTGTCATCTGTGGGAATCGTCAGCCACGCTGTACTTACTCCATTTCCTTTTGTCTCCTCGTCACCGTTAATTGCATCACCGGAAAAGATGATTGAACTATATCCTTGGGGAATGTCAATATAATAAAGATTTTCGTTTGTACCATCTTTTACCAGCGTGCCGCTTTCGGATTCTACGCCGTCTCCTTTTATCCGATAATAAATGGTCTCTTTATTATTATTATTGGCTTTGGGGATTGAAAAGTCGCCGGTATCTCCATTCAATGCCATCTTGGAGAAAGTAGCATCGTAATAGATGCGGATGGCACCGGGACGCCCCCATGTTGCATCATCATTGCCATTGTACATGTAGCAATAGCATTGACCTTCGGAATACTGGAAGCGTTTCTGTTTTTCTCCTGTTACTTCCTCATTATAAAAATTGTAGTATTCACTTATTTCTGTATCACTATCGCCCGCGGTAAAGCGAACAAAAGAGCAAAGAACTTTAGGAATGGCAAAGGTTGCTGTGAAACCAGGTTGGATATCATTTAAGGATATTGGCTGCTCACTGACTGGTGTAAGGTTTTTATTAGTATCCGGTTCATAAAACCAGGCTTTGACGTTCGTTAGTGTTGCACTGGTTTTATTTTCAAAGGCCATCTCTTTGCCAGCGAAATGCTTATGGCTAACCGTATAGATCTCCCATTTCTTTGGATCCCAGCCATCTTCGTTCTTTCCGTCATAGTAGTCGCCGCCGATATACTTCTGATCTGTTGGATTGAACGACATCCACGGTAGACTATTATTATTATCTACTTGAACAATTGTTACTTTGTCTGTAGGGTTATCGTCTGTAAGTGAATCTTCCGCATATCCGCAAAATTCAAGTCCACCCAACCCGTTATTTGGATAGTGATCGGCCTTATTCAGGACCGCAGAATAAATTTTTCTTCCGTCCTCCGTTTCGTCAGCTTCCTGCATATCAAGATAATACTTTCGATCTTGTGGACTTTGTCCAATAATGGCATGTATTTTTACCTTTGTATAATTTTCCCAACTGTTAGGCACTGCAAAATAGAGCGTGTGAGTTTCCGTATTTCCCCCCTCACTAACTGCCTGCACGTTATCCAAGCTTTTTGCGGCGTACATCTTCTGCGGCTGTTCGGTCGGTTCCGGGGTGGCGGTGGTGGGGGTCACGGTCGGCACAGGGGTGGCCGTTGCGGTGGCTGCCGGTTCCGGGGTCGGGGTGGGTTCTGCCGTGGGCTCCGGCGTTTCGGTCGGGGCGGGCTGCTCCGGCTCGGCGCTTTGTTCCGGTTCCGGGGTGGCGGCATCCGGCACCGGGGTGGCGGCGTTCTGCTCCGGCGGAACAGTATCCTCCCCGGAGGCCGTTCCCGGCTCATCCTCCAGCAGCTCTACTTCGTCAGGTGCGTCGGGCAGAAGATCCACCTCGGCGTATACAGGCAGGGCCATTGCCATAACCAGGCAAGCGGTGACAAGCAGCGCTGTCAGCCGGCGCGCCCAACCTGTTGTGTTTTTTCCTGTTCTATTCAATCTGCTCACCCGTCTTTCGCGCTGGCTTGATGGAAGCACATTGTTCCACAGGGGATCCCTGTGAAACAGTAAAAGAAGCCAGCTTCTTTTACTTGCGCAACCGTTGCCATGTTGTTTTCAAAAAAATACCGCATCGGGTCTTCTCATTGCGCATTTACTTTTCAGTGTTAAAGTATAGCACCTTTATACCAGAAAGGCAATACAATCCACGTAAATTCCTGTTTTTCAGCACTTTTACTGATTGCGTTTTCCTCCAATTATACAATGTATTCAAAGCCTTTGTATAATTTACTCCTGATTTTCTTTTTGGCAGCGGTCCCTTTTATATACTTTGACCGCGCGTTTATGATCCTCTGCGCACACAGAGCGCAACTTTGCGGCAAAATTCGCCTTTTTTGTTGCATTTTCCTGTTTTTGCGCAATTATTTGTTTCGCATGCGCCTGTTTGCGGCGGGGCCTGGCGGCTGGTTGGGCGCCTTGTGGGAGGGATGGCAGGTTTGCGGCGCACGGTTCCCGTTTTTTTGCGGCGCGATGGGTACACCGCGCCCCTGCAAACGGTTTGCGGTGTTTGCGGCGGCGGGTGCGGGTTTGGTGGATTGCACGCCCGTCAACGGGACGCCGTTCTCCCTTTACAACGGGGTGCGGGTTTGCTGCAGATATGCCATTCGCTTTTTTGTCCCCCCTGCCCCGCCCCTGATTCCCGGTTTCCCCTTGCCGATTTCTATTTGCGCCAGCTCCTGAGGTGCATCTGAGAGCAACGAAAATAGCGGATCTTTCGCAAGCACAAAATCCGGCTGCGTTTACTGAAACAGACGAGCTTTTTCTTTGTTTTCAGATACACCTCCAGCTCCCAGCTTTCAATCTATCCTGTGTAAACTGCAACCCCTCACGCGCCATTCTGTGCGGCACCTACCTTATAATATAGGGGTGCTGCCCTGTGTAAATTTGCAACTGATCTATTCGAAGCAGCTGTGAGCTGTTGCAATTTTGCACAGGGTATTGCCCGCATTCTGTGCCGAACATTCCCGAAACGTGTTGGAAAAACGCACAGGATTGCCTTGTTTCCCTATGCCGCTTACCGTTGGAAAAACGCACAGGTTACCCCCGGAACAGTTGCATTTTACACAGGGTATTCCCGCTCCCCTGCCCCGCCGTGACCCGCGTACCTGTTGGAAAACCACACAGGATAGGCCCGTTCCCCGTGTTGCAATTTACACAGGTTTGGCTGTTTTTGGCTTATTTGCAACTTTACGCAGGTTGCTTTCCGCACAGGAAAATGGTGGTGGAATGCACAGGCTGCAGTTGGTTGAACACACAGGTTTGCGTTGTTAAATTACACAGGCTCTACCTATTACTAATATAGAACTAAACAACTAAGCCATAATAACAACCAGAGGTAAGCCGGGAGATGGGGGAGAACGGGAAAAAATTGGTGTTGCCATTCCATCAGGTTACAGAACCCTGAAACAGCAGGACAGAAAAGCACAATAAAACCCTGTGTAACCTGCACCCGGGCTGCAACCCCCACAGGATATATGGCAAACCACAACGCGGGTGTTGCATTTTGCACAGGGTAATGACGGTGAAACCCTGTGTAAATTTGCAATTCTTGCGCTGGACAACAGGATGTGCTATAATGTTTAGCATGATGTGCGTGACCACCCGGGATACAGCAACCGATATAGGAGGCCCCTGCTTATGGCGGCAAGTAAACAGAAAAAAGATGATCCGTTTGTCGTTACGTTTGAAGAACGCGGGGACCAGACCATCGTTCGCAAATCCAATGACCTTGTACAGATGACGCGCAACAACCTGACGCTGAGCCAGCAGCGCCTGATGCTGCATATTTTTTCGATGATTAAGCCGGAGGATACGGACCTGCCCTCTTATGAGCTGAGCATTTATGATTTTATCAAGATGACCGGCATGGACCCGCACAGCGGGGCGCTGTACAAGCAGGTGCGCAAAAATATTGAGGAGCTGGCCAACGCGCCCATCCAGTGGATCAAGAATAACGGAACTTCCACGGTGGAAACATTCCGCTGGATCGATAAAGTGCGCATTGATGAGGGCCGCGCGCGCATGACCATCACGCTGGATCCGGTGCTGAAACCGCACCTGGTGCAGCTGAAAACCCTGTATACCACCATGGATGTGACCTACACCATGCTGATGCGGTCCACCTATTCCATCCGCATTTACGAGCTGTGCAAGAGCTACCAGAGCCTGTACCTGAAAAAGAAAGCGGCCGGGGAACCGCTGGTATGGAACCTGAGCATGCTGTATGAACAGCTTTCGTATACGGCCAACCGATGGTCGGATTTCCGCCGCCTGGCACTGGAAAAGGCAAAGGCGGAAATTAACGAAAAGACGGATATTATTTTTAATTACGATGTGTACGGAAAAAAAGGGCAGAAGGTTCTTTCGCTGGTGGTAACGATTGACCCGGTGGATGATGCCGCCGCACAGGCCAACCTGGACAGCATCAACAGCACAGTGCGCAAAAAGAGCAAAAAGAAGGGCCGCCCCACCGTGGCGATTGAAGATTCGCTGCTGGATGACCCCAGCGTGATCACCTTTGATTATGTTTCGGCACCGGAAACAACGATCCCCTATTCCTTTGGACGCCACCGCACCGAGCTGCGGGAGGAAATTGTTGTGAAAGCGCGCATGGATCAGCTGCGCGCGGAGATTACGCCCGAAGAGCTGCACGCGGTGGAAGTGATCATTGATGTGTTGGCAGATGCCTGCTGCACCATCCAGGCAGGCGATGGCGAGCAGGACGGCGGCAACAAAACGGTGTTTGGAAAGATGAATGCCATCATCCTGGATTGCGGCGGGCTGACCAGTTGGCTGGCCGGTGTGGCACCCCGCTATGCACAGGAGATCATTCCCCGGTCGCAGACGATGCGCAGCCCGGCGCGGTACCTGAACAAGGTGCTGCGCGAGGATATGGATAACTATCGCATTTATATTTTCCGCAAGGCAAAGCCGGCAGCAGAACCCAAAGAGGAGCTGTTGGAAGCGGAGTACCATGTGATGGACGAGCCGGTGCAGCAAACGATGCCGGAGCCGGAACCGCCCAAGGTAGAGCTGATTCCCGAAACGATTGTAAAACGGCAGGATATGCGAAAAGAGTTTGCAAAGTTTGTAGATGATGGATACCTGGAAAAGACGTTGACGAGCGGCCAGCGTGGCGCTTACCACGAAATTTACCGCCACCTGGCAGCGCGGTGCGTGCCATCGCCTTCCAGCCTGCGCAATGGGCTGAAAGACGAAATGCGGCTGCATTACCTGGCCTGCATGAATGAAGTGATTGAAAAGTATGGCAGCCTGACCCCATTGATGGAAGCTATGGCGCATGAACTGGACTTTGATGTGTTCTGGGCAAAGGCCGCCAAGGACCCCAACGTGAATAACCCGATGGGGCTGTTTTACCACATTATTGAAGAACGCGCGCTGAACCCGATCGGCACCATAATGAACGACCAGGCACAACGGCAGAAGGTTGCCGCCAAGGAAAAAGGTGAAAAAGATAAGTGGCACAACGAAAGCTGGATGGATGCTTTTGAGGAAGATATCCCGGATGACAGCGAAGAGTAATTGAGATGAAGCGGAGCGGAACATCCGGGAGCGCTATTATAATAAGGTAAGCAGCGGCTGGCAGATTGCTGGCTGCTGCTTTTTTGTTGGGGTGCAGCTGAGAGATGGAAATATCCGGCGTTTTTTGATTTCAGATAGACCTTGGGATAATAGGTGAGAATGAAGGCAGGTGAGCGGGAATGCCTGGATGAAGTGAAGAAGGATGGGAAGGAAAAGCGACAGAAAAAAATCGTGAACAGCAACGAAGAGATGCCTGCATAATATTCGTCAAAATATCCGTTGACACACGCGAAGCATATGATATAATAGAAACTATAACAGCAACGAAGAGATGCCGCACGGCATGGGGTGCCAGTTTTTGCAACCCGCGGTGTTGCCTTAGATTAAGATACCGGCGTGCGGTACCGCAAAAGAACCGAACAAAAGGCAAAGATTAACCGACAGCAACGAAGAGATGCCTACACAAAGGCGCTCGCAAGGAGGAAAACAATGGGATATTGTATCTCAGTCTGCATTGAAAAAGGCGGCGTGGGAAAAACCGTTACCGTCTGCAACCTGGCGGCGCTGATGGCGCAGGACGGCAAGCGGGTGCTTGTTGTGGATATGGATGCCCAGGGCAACTGTACCTATACCCTGACGGGCGCCCGTGTAACCGATAATACTTTTGACCGCGCTGGCGTGTATGATATGTTTCGTGCCTATGGCATCAGCGGCACGCAGAACTATATTTCCCGCACGCAGTTTGATAATATTGATATAATTCCGGCAAATGGCAACACCCCAATGGCGGCCAAGCAGCTGCAAATCCTGGAACAGTCCGAAAGCACCAGTATCAATATGTTTTTGGCCATGTGCCTGGCACAGGTTGCCGGCGAATACGACTATATTTTGATCGATACCCCGCCGTCCCGCGATGTAATGGTGACCAACGCCCTGATGGCCAGTGACTTTGTGCTGATCCCCTGCGTGTGCGATGACTACAGCCGTGACAGTGTGTACCGCACTGTGGCCATGTGCCAGCAGTTGGAGCACGATGAGGGCGAAAAAATTGATGTTTTGGGCATTATCCTGACTATGGTGGAAAAAACTGCCCTGACCGAAGTGATCCGCAATGAACTGCGGGAAAGCCAGCTGGGCAGCAAGCTGTTTGCTGCCGAAATCCGTAAGGGACAGGCTGTAAAGGATAGCACCCGCCTTGGTGCGCCGGTTGTGCTATGTGCACGCAGCAGCAACCCGGCAAAGGATTATGCAAAGGTGTATGCCGAGCTGAAAACGCGCGTTGAACAGGAGGCAGAGTGATGGCAAGCAAACTGGATCGACTGCAGAAGAAAGGCTTTAAAGTAAACGAAGCAGCGTTAAGTAAGATCGCGCGCGGCGACCAGGAGCCGGGCGGTGAATACAGCGAGATCAATATCAATGATATTGAAGAAAACCCGAATAATGCTCTTTACCGTGAGCTGGATACCGAGGAAGATATTGCGCTGCTGGCCGATGATATCCGCCGCGCGGGGCTGCTGCACAACCTGGTTGTGTTCCCTAAGACCGGTGTTGGCGGAAAATATGTGCTGCTTTCCGGCGAGCGCCGCCTGCGTGCGCTGCGCCTGTTGATGGAGCAGGATAAACGCGAGCAGGAAGAAAAGCAGCTGCCCAACCGCATGAGTGAATGGCAGAAAGTGCAGTGCAAAGTGGTGCGCAACTTGACGGAAAACGAAAAAGTTGTGTATATTGACAGCGCAAACCTGCAAGTGCGCGGCGGCATCAGCAATGAACGTGTGATGCGCCAGGCGGCGGCGCGTTTTGTGGAAAACCTGCAAAAAGCACCGTATAATCTGAGCGCAGCGGAAGCGAAAAAAGCGCTGAAAGAGGTCAGCCCGCTGAATTCCCGCACGATTGATAAGGCGCTTTCGATTCAGAATGATCTCAACCCTGATCTGCGCCGCTTGCTGGATGAGGAATTCCTGAACCGAGCCGAGTGCGAAACCTATCTCCGCCTGACCCTGGAAGAACAGGCCCGTGCAGCCGCAGTGTTTTTGAAAATCGCAGCCCTTGACCCACGCAGCCATGAGCGCCGCGCCATCAAGGACGCATTGACCACAGCCATGCTGGATGTAGCAGTGGAACGCCGCAGTATGCAGGAGCGCGAGAGCGTATTTGCAGCAGCGTTACAAAATGCACAGGATGCAATCGGTCAGGCCAAGACGCAGGAGAACAAGGCGGCGGCAGTAGATAAAGACCACAACTTTATTTCGGCCAAGCTGCCCACCACGGCCCGCAAACTGCGTAAAATTGCAGCGGCAAAAAATATTGAAGCTAAGATCCGCAGTTATACGGCAGAGGACCGCAAAGCAATGTCGGACCAGATGCAGGAGCTGATTGCGGCAGCGCAGGAGCTGAAAACACTGATTGATGCTGTGGAATAATCCAGATCCACGAAAGCAGCAAACAACAAAAATCCATGCAAATAGGAATACAGGAATCCACAATATGAAACAGCGAATTGTCATCCGGCTGCACCTGGCTGTGCGGGCAGTGCTGCAAAGCGAAGCGGACTGGCGCGGCACGCGGCTGGGCACCCTGACATCGGAGCTGATCCATGAACAGGCTGCGAAAGCGCGCCTGTGCGGGGTGCAGAATTACGAGTTGAACCCCGTCAGCAGCCGCTATGTTCCCGTTACAAACGGGACAAAATATAAGCAGACATCTGGCCTGGAGCAGATCTCCATCTATCTGAACGATGAGGATATGCAAACCCTGAAAGAGCTGGCACTGGCCAACGATAGTGTGCGTGTGATCAACGGCAGGCAGGCAATCACCTACCGATATGTTGTTCCCGGAATGCTGCTGAACGACCCGGTGTTTACGGGGCTGACAGAGCAGAACAGCACGGCAGGGTAAGCACTTCAAAATCTTGAATAAATCAAAGGCGGCACCGCGTTTTTTGAAAGACGCGGTGCCGTTTTGTATGCAAAGCAGCCTGAAAATACTACAAAACATAAACCTGTGCGAAATTACAACAAAACGGATAGAAGGTGAGAATAGGAAAAAAGGAGAAATATGTTGGAATTTTACACAGGTTTACAGAGCAAAACATGAGGAAAAGCGCGATGCAGCGTTTGCAAAATAAAGCGGATTTTGGGTGAATCAGGTGCGGGGAACCAAAAAAGAGGGGAAACCTGTGTAAATGGCAACAATCTGCAGGGTGAATTACCTTTTTATAATACGACAGGGATAGTAATACCCTGTGTAAAGATGCAACACTGTACGCTGCGAAAGGGAAGAGTTGCAATTTTACACAGGGTATTGGTTATTCTCTCAGGCGGAGTAGAAGGAAAACACTAAAGGCAATACCGCACAATTCCCGCCTAACGGCTCAAGCACCGCTCCGGCGGCTGC
>ENA-ORPH01001797-ORPH01001797.1-human-gut-metagenome-genome-assembly--contig:-NODE-1797-length-19500-cov-3.353407_pt1 | contig 19500 bp, 26 predicted proteins | sample MGYA00242142_ERZ509074 | MGnify/ENA primary metagenome ERZ509074 (study PRJEB26280, sample SAMEA2338724) | human gut metagenome | biome: human gut; feature: human-associated habitat; material: faeces...
TTAGTGTCATCATCATGTTGGATGTCTTGACTGTCCTTAAAATATTTTTTTAAAGATTCTTTTGCTTGTTCATTAATTTCATTGATACTCATATTTTATTCCCTCTTTCTTAATACAAGTATATTATAGAATGAATGATAAAAAAGATAAAGCATTTAGATATCATTTTAAATCCCATTAACAAATTCCTAAAAATGTAAGAGCTTTAAATGTTAATATCATTAACATTGACATATTAGTTAGCTTATGCTAATTTACAATATGAGGGATTAAAATGACAACAGAAAAAATAAAAAGCTTATTATTAATGAATGAAAATAAAAAAATAACAGTCACATTACTAGCTAAAAAAATGAATGTTTCAAAAGCAACAATGTCAAGAATGATCAATACTTTTTATGAACAAGGATTAACTTTAGATAAAGGTAAATGTCAGCTTTCAAAAAAAGGACAAGAATATATTGAAAAAATTCAAGAAAAAATAAAGAATCTAACCTATTGGCTACAAGAAACAAGTCACCTAAATGAAGAAGAGGCTCGTCAAGAAGCTATCAAACTCTATACGACACTTAATGATGAAACCATTGAACGCATTTGTAGTCGTATTCATTTTAATAAAGTTTTTGATCAACTAGGAGACCTTGTAGAATTTTCAGGACATTATTTAGAACATCATTTAGAACCAGGTAAATATAATTTTTCTTTTACATTATTTCATTATAAAGATGCAAATGTTCATTCAATGGCTAATCGAGGGTTTGAGCATCCTGCCTATCTTTTAATTGAGCACCATCAAGGATTTCTTGTATTTCAACCAATTGAAATGAAAAAAGAATTATTAAAAGAAAGAATTACGATTTCTTCTAAATTAAAATCGATGAAATATCTTATTCAGAATAAGGAATGTGATTGTTTTGAAAAAAATGATTGTTTCTATATACCTATTACAGATTTAAATTTCTTTTATACAAAAGAAGAAAGATTGATGCAAACATCGCTTACGGTTAAATTAAAGGTTAATTTATTAAAAGGACATATGCCAGAAAATCTTGCCCTTTTAAAAATACTGTTTCATTGATGAAACACGAAAAAGTATTATAAAACATGAAAAAAACAGCATTTTGTTTCATGGGTGAAACAAATCAAATGCTTGTTTTTTTATTTTATATACAATAATAATTTCAATTATTATTTCTATAATCAAATAAAATAAATGTATTGGTATATCTGCTTTTATATTTCTAAAATAGTCAAAGATTTCACTATCTTCGTGATTATCTTCAAATTCTTCTTGAACTTGATCATTCATATTATAAATTTTTAAATAATATCCATCTGGAATCCCACCCCAGAATGTAACTTTTTTAATATCATAATTAATATCAAAATGTTCTTTGATCTCCTTTGCAATATATTCATTTTGATTTTCAATTCTTATTGTTTTATATTCTGCAATATAGTCTAAAAAAGTTAAAAAACTCGTATATAAATTTATTATCAAAAATATTAATATCAAAATTATTAATAAAATTTTTTTCTTAATCATTTTTCCTCCACGACTTAATATGTTAAATACTTTATATCACAAAAGCATATATTTATCAATATTTTAAACCTTTTTTGCATAAACAACATATCTATATTGTGTTTTATCTGCCCCAGTCATATTATAGCAAGTATAAAGCATCAATATTTCCTCATTTTTTTGTATTGGTAGTTTATCAGTTTCTGTTTCTAGCACTATTTGTTCATCATATAATTCATAATAAAAATCTCCATAATTCGTTTGAATTTCTATAATATCTCCATTTTTTAATTCTCCCAGTCTTTTAAAATTGTTCATATAATCGTGTTCGCACATAATTATTGTCCCATTTTCTCCTGCAAAATATGATCCGCTATCGTGTCCAATTCCTTTTAATATAATTTCATCAGTTACTCCAAAGTAAATTGGAGCATCAACTCCTATTTTCTTTATTTTCATTTTAGCATATTGTTCTGCAAAATTAGGATAATGTTTTAAACGACCATTTTCAAAAGCATTTTCGTCAAAAGTAGATTTTGTAATCTCATTCTCCACTTTTGATTTTGAATTACTTTCTACTTCATTTTCTGTAATTTCTGCATCCGTATTTTTCATTGTGGAATTAGTATTGCTTTCATTTTCTTCTTCTTTTGTTTGTTCTATTGTATTTTGTTCTGTTACTGCATTTATTTCTGCACTCTCAACATTCTGACTCTCTTGCGTATTTTTTTCTTTCATTTGATTTTTTACTTTTAAAGTTCCAACTATAACTACTACTATCAAAAAAATAATAGCAATAATCACTCTAATTTTTCTTATACTTTCTCCCATATCTATTATTCCTTTCTAGTTTTTAATAAAAAAATAATGGTTACTAAATTTATAATCAGTAACCATCATATTTTTATAAATTAAATTATTTGACTATCTATTTCATTTTCAGAAATTTCTTTTTTATCTATTGTTTTGCCAAATTCATTTACTATTTCAACAAAATATCTCTTTTTATCTATTACATTTAAAATAATTGCTCTGTTTTTATTCTTTAATCTTACTACATCAAAAATTTTATATTTCATTTGTTTTATTCCTTTCACATTTTATTTAAACTAATACATTGGTGTTCCATAACCTAAAATATCACTACTGTCTATTGAATATTCTTTCTGTTTGCATATATCCCCTCTGGTATTTCCCTCAATAGTATAAACTTTTCCATTTTCGCATTTTGAAACAATTCCAACGTGATCTGCTTTTCCATCTCTTTTATCAGCCCAGTCAAAAAAAATGATGTCCCCTGCTTTTGGACTATATCCTTTTTCTTGCCATAAACCGCAAGTTTTAAACCAAGTTACACCCTCAACTTCACAACTTGCAAATTTGGGGATAATACCACTATCTATATATCCACATTGATTTGCACACCAACTGACAAAACAAGCACACCATTCAACCCTAGAAGAAAAACCATACCAACTCCAGTATGGTTGTCCTCCCACATTTCCTATTTGTGAAAATGCTACTTGTACTATATCATTACTTCCTGCAGATGATCCATACAAAACATTTGACCACATTGACAAATATTCTTCTTTTCTTATTTCAGCCAGTTGTTCCTTTTGTTTTTCATTCATATTGTATTTTTCTATCATTTCTTCAACAGTTTTCTTTTTTATTTCTATATACAAAACTTTTCTTGTTACTTTTTCACTTTTCACATTTCCGTTTTCATCTGTTGTTTCAATGTCTTTTTCTACTTCTTCTACTCTTGAAGAAATTTCATTCATTTCCCAGAATATATCTTTTAACTTTTGCACTTTTTTGTCATCTAATGTAACAACATCACTTTGTTCTTCTCCATTTGTTACTAGAACTGCATATATTGATATTATATCTTTCCATTCCGCCCTATCTGATTTTATTTCATAATCGTCGTGTAAATTGTTTCTTTGTATTTCTGCTATCTTATTAGTAAATTCTGTATTTATTTCTGTTACAACCGAACTCATTGTTCTATTGTTTGAATTTTTTTCATTTGAAAAGAAAATTCCAAAAACAGAACTACATATAAGTCCTATTACGCAAATTATAACAATAATGACTAATGCCAACCACCCACCTGCAATTATTGCAGAAATAAGTGCTTTTAAACTTGCTATTATTCCTTTTATCGTTTTTGCCGTTGCTTTCACTCCAACTTTTCCAAACTGTACAACATTTTTTGCCGTTACTTTTGCAACTTGATATGTTTTCTTAAAGCCTTTTATAGTTCGTTTAATATTTTTTTCTGTTTTCTCTACATTTTTTACCGTTTTAGGAGCATTCTTTATAATTTTTCTCGTATTTTTTTGTCCTAATGATTTTATCATCTTCTTTTCGTTTTTGGCTATTCCTTTTACTTCTTCTACTTTTTTCTTTATATCTGTGTTTTTTATTTTTCTTTTTATTGTATCCTTTGCAAATACAATATTTTTTTTAGTTTCATTTACTGATTTTTGACCATATCTATTAAAATCATTTATACCCTTATTAGATACTGTTCTTACCGTTTCTTTAATTTTATTTGCTCCGTATTCATTGGTTGTATTATCTTCTTGGTTATTTATATCATTTGCTTTCTCTTTTATTGTAATAATATTATCTTTTAATTTTTGGGTATATATTTTTGTTTTGTCAATTGCTTTAATTTTTACATTACTTTTTTGTTTTTTCTTTATGTCATTCAAAAATACCACCTCCTATAATACCTTTCTTGCAACAACAACTAATCTTCCATTATTCATACTATAATCACAAGTAACTAATGTAATAAATTTATTTTCAAACTCTGTATTACTTTCCATATCATAAAGTGAATATTCCTTACATTTCTTTATAAATTCTTCAGACTCTGTCGGATCATCACTTTTTATAAATTCATAAAACTTAAATTCACTATTCACTACTGTTTTAAATACTGATATAATTTCATATTGTGAAAATTGTCCTTTTCCATAAAAATTTATAAATCTATGTTTTTCATAAAATTCTCTTTTTTTATATTTTTCTAATTCTCCAAACATTTTTGAATTATTTATGTGGTGTCCGTAAATTATTAAATTATCACTTGTTTTTATATCACAATTTTCTGCTAAAAATGGTGTTCCCCATTGAGAATATTTTTTATAAAAATCTTTTCTTAAATAGAATTGTGGTCTATCTTTTGTTTGCATTACTGGATAATTTATATTTGTATCTTCTATTTTTATCCACCCTACAATATCACTATTTATTTCATACAACTTATCAATATTTATAGTAATATCCGTATTTTCTTGTTTGGTTTCTTCTTTATCTTCCAAAATTTCTGCCAATTCTTCAAAAGTATTTTCTTGTTTTTGATCCTCTTTTTTATTCTTTAAAATAAAATAACTACTAATAAGCATTATGCCTATTAGTAGTATTACAACAGTTACATATACTATCTTTTTCATAAATATTACACCTCTCCTGTTGTTTCCTCAATTTTGGTTGTCATCAACTTATACAATTTAGTATCTTTTGGAAATTTATTTTTAAATGGAATAAGCGAGTTTCTAATTTTAATTAGTCCCTCGCCACTTCCAACATTTGTTATAAATCCTTTTTCCATTTCTGATATTTTCAAACATTCTACTAATTTTTCTCTATCTGTTGCAGATTGATTAAGCATTATTATCAATTCACTATTTGAAAACATTGTACTTGATTTTTCTCTTTTCAAAATTTCTTCTATATTTTGAGTTATACCTGTTGCACATCCTCCATATTTTCTTATTCTTTTCCATAAGGTTGATATGAAATTTGCAGTATAATCATATTTGAATAATAAATATATTTCATCTATAAAAATATATGTTCTTTTTCCCTCTTGTCTATTTTTTGAAATTCTATTTATAATACTATCGAGAATAACTAACATTCCTATTGGTAATAGTTGTTCTCCTAAATCCATAATATCATAACAAATAATTCTATTGTTTGTTTCTACATTTGTTTGTTTTGCAAATGTATTTAAACTTCCTTTTGTAAACAATTCTAATCCTAAAGCAATATCTTTTGCCTCTTTTTCTTCTTGTCTTAATAACACATCTCTAAAATCGTTAAGTGTTGGTGGTGTTCCTTGAAAATTGCCCTGTTCATAATACTTATAAACTTCTGTGGTACATCTGTCTATTATAGCCTCTTGACTTGGTGTTATATTCTTCAAAATTTGCTCACACAAAGAAAGTATAAATTCAGATTTTGCAACTAATGGTTTCTTATCATCATAGTTCTTATTCATATCTAAAGCGTTTATATGATTATCACTTGTTGCTGATATTTTTATAACTTCCCCACCTAATTCTTTAATAAGTGGTTTGTATTCCGCTTCTGGATCTATGACAATAATATCTGCATCTTTTTCTCTCAATGCTATTGATGTTATTTCTTGTTTTGCAGTAAAAGATTTTCCACTGCCACTAACACCTAAAATAAATGAGTTTCCATTTTGTAATTGTTTTCTATCAATTAAAATCATATTTTTTGAAATAACATTTTTTCCATAATAAATGCCTTGTGTATCTTGAATTTCTTGCACTTTAAATGGCATAAATACTGCTAAACTTTCTGTTGTTAATGTTCTTTTTGCATTTATTCTTTTTACTCCAGAGGGCATTACTGTACTTAATCCATCATATTGTTGATATTTTAAAGTTACCAATTGACACATATGTTTACTTGCAGTTGAAATCAAACTTTCTGTATCATTATCCAATTCTTCTTTACTATCAGCAGTATGGACTATGGTTAGTGTTCCATAAAACATTCTTTGATCTCTTGAAATTAAATCATCTAGCATTTCTCTGCTTTCTTCTCTCTGTTTTTCCATATCAAAAGGAAGAACTGCAGAATAATTATTATTTTCGTTTTGTCGCCTTTGCCAATTTGCTATATTAGTTTCTACTCCTAATCTTACTCTTTCTGCTTTTTTTATTGCTTCTTCCATTGGTACTGGTTTTATATCAATACTTAACATCATATTTTTATTTAAGTCTGTTAGTTCTGATATAATATTATCTCTTATAAAAGTAGCATACTCTTTGAGATATAATACTCTACCGTATCTATCTCCCATTTTGAAATAATCTGATTTGAACTCAAAAGTATTCGGACAAATATAGTCTTTAAAACTATGTCCTTTTTTCATACATTGTTTTATATCAAATTTATATAAATCTTCTTCCCCCACTCTATAAAAATCATAAAAAATTCTTAATCTCTCATTTATATCTAGTTCTGTAAGTTTTGACCCTAATTTTGAGAAATTATTTGCTAGTTCTGTACCTGTTCTTGAAAAATAATTTCTTGATTCTTCTATATTTTTCTTATCTATTGAAATTGTCAATAATTTTTCTTGTATAATTCCGTTTGAATCCATAGAATTACTTGCAAGTATTTCATTATATTCTTTTCTATATTCTGACAAATTATCATTTCCAACATCTAATTTCATTTTATTATCAAAGTCTACCTTATTTAATTTTCTATTTATAATTGTTAGTTTTGGATCAGAGCCACAATCCAATAAATTTAATATACTCCCATATCCTAAAAACATTGTTTCTTTATCTTCTTGTCCTGCAACTGCATAATTCACATCTGTAAACCTAAATGTTTTTGAATACTGTTTTTTTCCTATTTCAAATGTTCCATCTTCATACACAGCCCTAATAGGTATTGCTTGTTGCACACTTTTAGGAATTTTTACTCTTTCTTTTTTTCTTCCTTTTAAAAATAACACTTTTCTTCTCCTCCATTTCTTCATCTTTAATTTTTTGCTTTAAAAGTTCCTCATAAAAGTTATATGGTTTAAAAAAAAGAACTCTTGGCATCAATATTTCTGATTTAATCCACGCTATTACAAATTCTTCTGCATTCATTCCATTATATTTTACAAAACCCAGTAGTCCAAAAGGTGCTGCACCTAAAATACATACCCACGATAATGTTTCTATTCCAAAATGTTCTCGCAATAAAAAATATAATACTACTGCTACACCACAAGCCAGAGCAGAAAAAATGAACTGCCTTAATGACAGTCCAAAAAATACAGATTCGGTATAATTACCTATCTCTTTATTAACTTTAATTTCCATTATTTATCGCCTCCAAATACTTATTTATTTTTTATAATATCATTACCTATCGTCCTTTCCCTTTATTCTATCTTTTTTATAATGTTTCATTGCATCATATACATCATCAAATTTTGTTGCCTTTTCAATTACTTCTTTTGTAATTTTGTTTTCCTTACAATATTTTAGATATTTTTGTGTTCCATTCTTATATTCAATGTCTTCTGGATAATAATCTTTTATAGATTCCCACATATTAAAATGCATCATCATACTCATATATACTATTTTTTTATTATCCTCTAGCATTCCAAAAACATCATCATCAACATTATATTCCCAGTCTGCCCTATCCATTATTTCTTTTGTAATTGGATTTATTTGTATTATTTTGTCATCATTCATTGCTATAACTATTGATTTATTTTTATCTTTCATATCTTCCAAAATATAACATATTTCCATATCTTCATAATTTTCATTATTTTTTAATAATTCTGTTACTTCTTTTATCGCTTTATTAACATCTAGTTTTTTCATTTCAAATAAATCTTCTATTTTATCAACTTGCTTATTTTTCATACAAAATTCTAAATAATTAACAAAATCATTTGAATTTTTACCAAACTCTATTTTTTCATTTGTGATCATATTTCCTACTTTGTTTACAAAAACATTTTTTTCTATATTTGCTATTTCATCTCCTGTATCACTTTCTCGTAAATCATAGCAATATAGTCCCTTTTTCTCTAATTCTTCTTTTTCATTTTTATTTATATCTTTAATTAAATATTTCATTTTATATCATTCCTTTCCTATAATCCCATCATTTCACGCACAACTCGGTCAGATGCTTTCACAGTACCAACTAAGACTAGCATATTAAATACTAACTCTCCAATATAACTCCATACTTGATTTACTGCTTGTGCCGAAGTATCAACAGATGGTGGAGAACTTGCAAATAGTGAAAATATAATACACGCTAACACTATAATCGCTCCCTCTAAACATACTGCACAATAACCTTTTAAAAAACTTTTTCCAACTTGTTGTGTAGGCTCTCCGTCCAAAAGTAGATAGCGGTATTGGTGCTAGTGCCGTATATAAATACATTTTAAAAAATCTACCATATACAGTTAAAATCATAATAAATGATAAAATTGTAATTAAAAGTCCTCCGAATCAAAGTAACTGCCCATAATGGAATGCTCTCAAAAAAGCCACAAGATTCAATAGCATTTATCATTTCTTGTGGTAATGTTGTTTGCGTTGCATTTCCCAGTCCTGCCGTTTGCATTATAGTCTGCATAACTCCTTGTACTATTTTAAATATTCCAAGCATCAGTTCCAGACCATAAGTTATTACCGCTTTTGCTAAAGCAAATCTAACAAACAATTTTACAACTTGTTCTGGTTTCTTTACTTCTGCAAAACTACCACAAGTTTTTACAACTCCTACTAAAAAGAATATCACAAGTAATGCTAATCCTATTGCTTGTACTGCTCCATTTATATTTACAATAACATTCCAAATAGTTCCACCTTTAAATTGGTCTGGACTTTGTGTTATAAGTGTCCATATTTCATTTAATTTTCCATTCCAAGTATCAAGTGCGTTTTGTAAATTTCCTACTACCCAATTATCCGACATTCCTTTATCGCCTCCTTATATATTTTTAGGCAAGTCCTACTCTTTAGAACTTGCCTATTCTCTTATTTTTACCCTCCAGTAATTAGGTCTAATATTTCTTTTGCAAATGTTATTATTACACCTCCTGCAACAGTAAGAAATCCATTTGCTCTTTGACTTGCATCGTGGCTTTTTAATGCTAATCCTACTTGAACTATACCCCAACCTAAAAGTATCATTCCTATTGCTCTTATAACTCCAAAAATAAATGTTGATAAATTATTTATAACACTTAATGGATCATCTGCTGCAAAAACATTACTTGCTTGTGCTATATTTAAAACAACTACATATCCACCTATTAAGGCTACTCTTTTTAAAATTTTACTAATCTTGTTCATTTTCTCTTTTTCTTTCATTTTCAAAATCCTCCATTTTTATATAATTTTCAATATCTTCTTCTGAAAGAAGTTCGTATGTTATATTTTTAATTTCTTCCATTTCATCTTTTGTATTTTTCAATTTTTCTAAATCTTCTAACGTCAATGGTGCTATTGTACCTGTTGCTCTATCCACTACTCCGTGTTCATAAAATTGTCCATTACCATCTGCAGTATATTTTACATTTGGATGTTTCAAAATGTCATATTTAAAATCTATAACTGGTTTTTCTCCTCTTATTAGAAGAATTGCTTTCTCATTTGGCAACATTCTAACTTCATCAGCAGTTAAAAGTTCTCTACCTGTTTGTTGATAATTTGTGGAATAATTACCACTATGACCTGTCGATTTTCCAAATGTATTTGTATCTATTGTTTCTTTTCCGTAGCAACTCCGTTACATATTTGTGTGTACTTTGTTCATTTCCGTCCGTAAATATAAAAACTCATCACAGTTTCCGCACTATTGATTCCCATTGTTTTTCAAATAGTGCTTTTAATTGTGATAAGTTTTGTAAAATTATAGAAACAAATACATTTCTTGACCTCATAACAGATAAAATCTTGTCAAAATCATCTGGTAATGCTACATTTGCAAATTCATCCATCAAAAAATGTACTGGTATTGGCAACGCTCCCTTATATTTGTTATCTGCTCTATAAAATGCGTTTTGAAATATTTGTGTATATAATATACTAACTAAAAAGTTATAAGATGTATTACTATCTGGAATAACTGCAAATACACAAATTTTTTCTTCTCCTAATTTATCTAGTTCTAATTCGTCTGTCATTGTTAAACTTGCTATTTCATCAATATTAAATTTCTCCAATTTTGAAGATAATGTTACTTGTATTGATTTTAAAGTTCTTCCTGCTCCACTATGATAGTCTTTATAATACTTTACTGCTATATGGTCTGGATTTCTAAATTCTAACCTTTTGAATAAAATATCAAGTGGACTTTCATAATCTTCATCATCTTCTTTTGGTTTTCCTGCTCTTAACATTTCTCCAACCATTGCAAAGTTTTGTTCTTCTTCTGGTGCTTCATATTTTAGATAAAATATCAATGCCGACAATAACATTTGTGCAGCAATATATAGCAATAGGTAATCCTTTGATATTATCTCCAGATTTTCCCCTGCTCCACACCGTACGTGAAACTTTCATTTCATACGGCGTTCCATCAAAAATAATTATTATACTAATTTACAATTTCCAACCAATTCTCTTAGTTCATTAAGTTTTTGCATTTGCTCTGCATTTAGGTTTTCGTTTTGCAAATATTCATTTATTTTATCGCTGTCGGTTATGTGTACTAATTTATGAATGTTTTTAGTTATAAATATCAAATTTTGATATTTATCTGTTCCTCCTTTTTGTTTCATAATTTTATGATGCACTTCCATATCTCCAATTTGTAAAGGTTTTCCTGAAATTGCACATTTTCCATTTTGTGCTACATATAATGAAATTCTATTGTCATTAAATTCTTCACTTGCATTTGTTATTGGATTTCGCATTATATATATTAAAATATATCTGTCAATTTTCTTTAAATTGTTGTGTATTTTAGTTCTACCTTGTGGAGTATAGTTACACATATCTTGTGAAAAGCATAATGGTGGTTTTGTACTAACATAATGTATAGGAAATATTGCTACTCCCTTTATATATATTGGTTTTCCACTATAACCTCCATAAAATTTTATGAATGCTTTGCTTTTTCCACCTTTGTTTCCTGCAAATGTTTTTGTTCTACATTTAAGGCTCTTTGTAAGTCCATAGGCAATTTTTTCAAAATCTATATATACATTTGTTGCTATTCTATAATATTGATGTATTCCTAGTATTACAGAGTTTAATTTTAATGCACTTGGCTTATCTTTATATTTTCCTAATTCTTTAATTGCTGATTTAATATTTGTTTTTATTTTCTTTTTCGATTTATCGCAAATATGGGATTTAACAACCCAACGAGTACCCTTTTTATAAACTTTTAATTTAAAGCCTAAAAATTCAGAGTATTCAGTTTTTAAATTTACTATTTTTGTCTTTTCTTCACTGACATCAAGTTTTAATCTTTCTTTTAACCATTGTTTTGTTGCATAATACATTTTTACTGCTTGTTCGTGAGTTTTGCAAAACAATTTAAAATCATCTGCATATCTAACTATCATAACTTGTTTTAAGTTTGACTTATTTAATGATATTCTTCTCCAATCTTTACAATAGTCACCATTTAATTTCTTTGTGTACCATTGATTTGAAACCCACCAATCAAGCTCATTTAAAACTATATTTGCCAACAATGGACTTAATATACCGACCTTGTGGAACTCCTTTTGTTGGAATACCTATTCCTTTTATTTCAGCTTTTAACATTTTTGATATAATACATATAAGATTTTTGTCCTGTATTCCCATACTCCATATTTGTTTTAATAACTTTGAATGGTCAACATTATCAAAAAATCCGTGTATATCAATATCAACAACGTGATACAACTTATTTATATTTGCAAATCTCATTGCCATTGCTATTGCGTGATTTGTTCCTCTGTTAGGTCTAAAACCATAATTGTCTTTATGAAATTTTGCTTCACAAATTGGCTCTAATATTTGCTTTATACATTGTTGTATAAGTCTGTCCTCTATTGTTGGTATTCCTAAAGGTCTAGTTTTTCCATTTGGTTTTGGTATTTCAACTCTCCTTACAGTTTGAGGTTTGTAATCTGCAAGTCTATTTCTAACATATTGGGCAAGATTATTTGTTTTTATCTTTCCAATAGCAATAATTGTATTGTTGTTAGTTCCTGCTGTTTTACTCCCCTTATTTTTCTTAATATTTCTGTAAGCAAGTTGTATATTTTCTTCGCTTTCAATTAATTCTAGTAAATTTTTAAACTTTTTTCCGTTTTTACTTTGTTCATAAAGTTTATCAAATTCATTTTGCAAATTATAATATTCGTTATTTCTTAAATGCTTTTTCTTTTTGAACTTTTGATTTTTAATTGTCATAAGTCGGCTTTTCCTCCTATTTCTAAGATTTATTGCCTCTATTAGTCTTACAAGAACCTTATGTTTTAGAACTCCTTTCTAAAATTTGTAAATTTTGTATAAATTAATTATTTTTGACTTGTGGCTATCCCTCCACTCCTTATTATCAGAGTTTCATAGGTACTGTGCCACTACTCTCACTAACATTAATGTAAGTTATTTATTCCTTACAACTACTTCATAGGTGTTAAGCCCTCAGTATTGTTAGCTTTCCCTGTTCCAATATTTCTATCTTTACATATATACTTTTAGGTCGTTCCTATAAGCCTGTTTGCTTGATATTACCTGTAATAATATAAGGTGTTTCATCTCTGGGAACCTTACTCCACCTCACAAACATCATATTAAAATGATTATAGCCTTTCGACTAACTCCCGTTCTAGGCTTGTACATTCGGAAACTTCGTCATTTTGTCCGTCTTAACAAAAATTCTAACCATGAGTATTTTATAGACTTCCGACATATAGATTGCATATCCTACCTCTAGGACACTTTCCTTGATTAATTTCTTAATCATTAGGGCAATTCTCTGCCGACTTCACCGAGCTTATAACCAAAATATTCTTAACAATATTTTCGCTATTCGGAGTATTAAAGTGGCGTTTCAAGGCGTTACCCTATCATTCCACCAATCGAAATATTAGTTTTAAAACATATTAAATTAAAGTTTTAAGCAGTTCTTTTCAAACTGCAACAGGTCGCACCCCAGAACGGATCTGACGAACTACTTCCTTTCGGTGTTGTACTTTTAAATAAATTGGATACTAATTTTTGCACATCATTATCATCTTGTATATATTTAAAAGGGTTATAGCAATGACTTAATCTAGGTGTAACTAAATCTAATACTTTTACCTTATATCCATTTTTTTCTAATAAATTTCCTGTATCTCTTAAAATTTCGCCTTTAGGATCTAGTACAACAAATGAGCAATTACATTGCATAATATTAGGTTTTACAAAAAATCTTGTTTTTCCTGCTCCGACTACCACCACAAACAACAGTATTTAAGTTTCTTCTATGTTTTTGTGCTTTTAGTCCTATTTTTACATTTTGGGTTAATAATTTGTTTTGATTTTCTGGTTGTTGCATATATTTTTTATTTACTTGTTTTGCATTGCCCCATACTGCAGAACCGTATTCTTCTCCTCGCCTGTAATTTCTTCTAGTTGATATATATATTCCTATTCCCAAAGCATACGCACATAAAAAAATAAAGACAGTTTTTAAACTATCCTTACAAAATTCTATACTATATGGTTTATTCATTTTCTCTGGTAATTTTGAAATAATTTCTACTATTCCACCACTTATATATGGTGCAATTAGTAATGCCAACCATACTATTACAATTCCTCCAAAACAAATTAAAAAAATATTTGTTTTATCTTTCATCTCTATCTTTATCCTTTTTAAACAATGATTTTTTCTTTGTTGGGGCATTTATAATTTTTTGCAATATTTCTGTTATAAATTCATCATCTTTCTGTTCTTGTATAATTTTTGTTCTTTGATCATTTATAATGTTGACTATTGCTCTATGCTCATATTGGTCAAGTTCTAAAACTCTTTTTTCCTCACTCATTTCTATTGCCTACCTTTCTGGAACTGTTTTATTTTTTTCCCTACTGCTCATATCAAAATAGTCTAACATTCTTGTATTTACTTTTTCAAAATTATCTCTAATCTTATCTAGTTCCATTCTTATTCCTTTTCCATCTTTTTGGTTAGTTATTTCATTAGGTAATTCCTTAAAAACATAATTTGATACATCAATTCCATATCTTTTACAAATCATATATGAAGTACAATAACTAATAAAATAATTCATATTGCTTTTTTCCTCGTCTTTTAGTTCTATATTTCCCATTTCTTGTGATAATGACTGAAACAAGGTTTCTCTATCCATCCCCTTGCAAACATATAATTTGTTATTTTCTTTATCGTACTCTGCACCTATTTCCCCACTTGGTAGTTTTTCTACTGCCTCTCTAGGTACATCACAATTATGCAAAAGTGCTTTTAATAAAACTCTATCTCCATAATTTATAACATTATCTTGTTTTGGTGCATTAGTTTGAGAAATATCATATACCACTTTGGGATTATAATATATTGCTCCTTTATTCTTGACTGGTTCAAGTATCTTTATACCTTTAGCACTATTATTTAATTCTATCCCTTTTTCTAGCCACGCATTTTTATCTTTTATGTGTGTACTATTTGGTGCTTTTTCCAATATAACTAAACTGTTTCCTACTGAATATTTTGAAAATCTACTTTGAACATCTAAATATTCTTTGAACTTATTTCCGTCATTTCCGACTATCATTGCCATTCTGTCCATTGTATCATATATATCTTGTCTATCTTTTCTTTGTTGTTCTTGCCAGTTATTTTGTCTTTTAGTATTATAATTTGTACTAAAGTTGTTGTTTTTTCCTGTTCCTAGTATTTCATTCACTTCGTCATCTACCCTCATTTTATTTACTCCTTTCCTTTTTCATTTTTCTTTTCTTTTTTCTTGGCGTATTATCCAAATGTTTTGGCTCTTTAAAATGCTTTCCCTTGTACTTTTCCTTTTCTTGTTTCTTATTTTTATTTTCTTTTTCACTTTCTTTTTTTATTACTGTTTCTATTGGAATATCTTGTTTTTCTTGTTCTTTTTGTTTTAATTCTTTAGCATTTATTTCTTTTTCTATTTCTTTTAGTTCTTTTTTTACTGATTTCTTTTCTTTTTTAGTATTCTCCGTTTTGTCTTCGACTTTGATATTTGAGGAAATCTCTAACGGATTCTTTTCCTCCGTTTCTTTTGTATCATTACTGGGAATTTCTTGTTGCAAATCTTCTTTTGGCATAATATCATCTATAAATTGATCCTCCTCACTTTTTGCAACTTCTTCTACTTTTGCAGAAGTAACTTTATTTTTTTCTTGTTCTAATTCTCTTTTAATAGATGCAACATCTCTAAAGTTAAATCTTTCTGCTATCCTATTCATTTTTGACGCATCTTCTTCTCTAACCATAATATCTACCATACCATCAATTTTGGAATTTTTTTTATCTGCTAAAGCACAATATAAAACTCCATACTTTTTAGCCTCTTGTGAAAACTTTTTTAAATCTTCTGCTCTAATTGTAAATATTTTTAGCGGTTTTCCTGTCTTTAACATATTGGTAAGTCTTGTTTTTCCTTTTGTCTGTTGTTTATCTTTCATAATTGTATAAACCATAACCGCAATGTTTTTTGCTCCTGCCCCTGCAATTTTTAGTGCTACTTCCATTCCCTCTAGACTTATTCTAACTACTTCTTCTGCTGAATCTGATGAGTTCATTTTTCAATTTCTCCTTTCTTTTTACTAATTTCTTGATTTCTTTCATTTTCTTCCATATCTTTTATGTTTTTCTTTATCTTTTGATTTTGTTCCTCTATTTTTACACAATAAACCACCTCCTGTTTTAAATACTTAATCTTGTCTGATAAATCTAAAATATTATCACATAATTTTTGTCTTTCTTCTGGTACTTTTTCTTTTTGTCGTTTTCTTCTTAATGTATTTCTTTCTTTCATTTTATTTTTTAGTTCATCAGTAACAAGTTCTTTATATGAAAAAAGTTCCTTTGCAGTTTTTATTTTATTTCTACAAAGGAACTTGATTTCATTTGATATTTCTTCCATTTTTTTTATTTCTTTTCGCATTTCTGGAGTAATTTTCATTCTGTTTTTTTTACTATTAGGAAATACTTTCAATATATAACAATAATGAAGATATAATCTATATAAGCCACCTCTATCAAATTGATTTTGAAATGTTTGTTTTTTTACTCTATATCTTCTGTACTTTCTTTGTTCTTCTGGAAAAGGAATTTTTACCATATCTGTATTCATTATTCTTTCACTAATATTCTTAATACTATATTCAATTCCAAAACTTCTTTCAATTCTTATATTTCTTTTATATGGAGATCTGCATAAACTTATTTTGTTTGCTCTTATTGTTACTGTGTAACCCATTTTTTCTAAAATTGATTTAAAATTTTTATAAGAATAGGCTTGTTTTATTGCAAAATCTACATCTTCTTTTGTAGTTGTATAATAGTCAGATTTTTGGATATATGAATTTCTATATCTTGTATAATCTATTTTTCCACACTTTTTTTCTTCTAAAACACTTAATCCGTACTCTCTACATAGGTCATCTGATACTGCTCTCATCATTGCATAATTTTCTACGGTATTTCTATATTTTTTTCCATCTGTAAAAGATACCGAATTTACTACAAAATGATTATGATAGTGTTTAGTATTAAGATGCGTAGATACTAAAACTTCATATTTATCTCCCCACAATTCTTCAGCAAGTTTTATTCCAATTTCGTGTGCTTGTTCTTTTGTAACTTCTCCCTCTGCAAATGATTGAAAACCGTGAAATGCTAAAATGCCTTTTTCTTTTCCAAAATGTTTTTTTGTTAAAATCATTTCTTGTAAAGCATTTTGTGGTGTACAATTTATTCCAGTAACATATAATTGTTTTTCTGTTTTGAAATTTGTTTTTGTATATTCTATTGTATTGTGTAAACTTTGATATAATTTGTTCTCAAAATCTACATTAGTAGTTTTTTCTTCATTCGTTGTATATTTTATTACTTTATCTAATCTAGCCTCCACTTTCCATAAACTTGTTGTTGCCATTTTCCTTTACCTCACAAAAATTTTTCTTTTATCATCATTCTAAAATTTCTCCATTCTGTAATTTCATTGCTTAAAATTCTTTCATCTATAAAATTTCTATGATATAGTAATCTTTCTAATTCATCTAAAGTTCTTATAAACTTACCCATATTTTTTATCACTAAATCATAAAATTCCTTATCTGGTTTTTCTTTTATTTCACACCCCAATGATGAATCTCTTATGAATGTTGAAAGATTTTTTCCTGTTTTATCTGCTCTCTTTTTTATTTTTTCTTTTTCACTTAAATTCATTCTAATTGGGACAATAAAATCTCTAGGATCTTCTTTCAATTTTTTGCTCCTTTCTGTTTCATTACGGGGATTGGGGTGTCCCCATATATAACATTTGTGTATATACAAATGTGTTGCTTGTTAGGACATAAAAAACTTCTAGTCTTGAAAAAATCTTCTATAATTTTCTCTAAAATCACTATCGTTTTCTTCCATTTCTTCTAATATTCCAACTAATTCTTTATCCCTTTTATATGGTTTTGTTTCTAGTTTCCCATCTTCATTTTTTTCTATAATTTTAGTTAGTCTAAATCTAATTATTTCTTTATCAATGTCAATATTATTCACATTATTTTCTCCATCTTCTGTAATAAATTGCATAACCTTTTTAAATGCCTCATTTTTATTTTCTGCCTCAATTACCACTTCATTTTTTGTTGCTCTTTTAATTAAAAATACATACTTTTTCATATTTTATCTTGTCCTTTCTATATTAAAATTTTTAGTTTTTTTTATAGGTTTAATTCCTAATAAATCACATAAATATTCATTATAATCTTTGCCGTTTCTTTGGTGGTCTATCTATAATTTCATACTTATCTGACATAACACTTTTTAATGCTTTAGTTGCATTTCTTCCTGCAGTATCATTATCTAAACACAGATATATTTTTTTAATTTCTGGATGCTTTTTTAGATAATTTTCAATAGTAATAGGAATTTTGCTTTCTTCCAATTTCTTTGACGGTTGATATACTCCTGCCAAAGAAATCATTGTTTTATCTTCCCATTTTTGCCCATATAATTTAAAAAGGGTAGCATAAGATAGTAAATCTATTGCCCCCTCAAATATAAAAATTTTATCTATTTTTTCATTGCTTTCTAATCTAAAAGAATACATTTTATCACTACCTGTTGCATCCATTTTTACATTAGTATTATTGGTTGCTCTGCACCCTGCATATTTGGCATTCCCATTTTCATCATATCCAACAAATACAACATTATGATAATACTTTTCTTCATAAATCAAATATTTTTTTATACACTTTTGTATAATTTCTTTATCAATTCCTCTACTTTGTAAATATTCTATTGCTTTATTAGAAGTTATATTTTTTTCTGGTAAAATTAAATGCTTATTACTTGATTTTTTCTCTTGAATTACAAATTTTGGAGTTTGCATTTTCATTTTTTCTAAAACATAATTTGCTGCATCATTGAAACTCATATTTTCAGTTTTCTGGATAAAATCAATTGCATTTTTTCCACCAAATCCCCTTGAACACCAGTTCCATAATCCATTTGACATTCTTAAACTATCGTGAGAACGAGTGGTATATTCATTACTACTTGCTTTTACTAATTCATAAGGCATATATGTTTTAAAAAAGGTTACCAAATCAACTCTTTTTACTTCTTTTAACACTTCTGGTGGAATATATTTTCCCATAATTTACTACCTACTTTCTCGAATTTTGTTTTTTCTTTTCTTTAAAACTTCATCTTTATATTCTCTAAATTCTGTACTTTTGTGGTCTTGATAATCTAAAATATATTCTTCATTTGAATATTTTTCTCTAGTAATATTTATTGCATCTTCTAAAGAATCTGCTTTTACTTTTACAACCTTTTGCAGTATTTCTTCTATTTCAATTTCATAGTTTTTTTTCATATTTTCATCTCACTTTCTCTCTTTTTTTAGTAAATTCTTTATCTATATCTTCAACAATTTC
>ENA-ORPH01001801-ORPH01001801.1-human-gut-metagenome-genome-assembly--contig:-NODE-1801-length-19467-cov-3.653256_pt1 | contig 19467 bp, 21 predicted proteins | sample MGYA00242142_ERZ509074 | MGnify/ENA primary metagenome ERZ509074 (study PRJEB26280, sample SAMEA2338724) | human gut metagenome | biome: human gut; feature: human-associated habitat; material: faeces...
AAATCCAAGCGCTGTCTGCAGCGCCATGTCGGCCGCGGTCTGCACGGCTCGGCGCTGCGGCATAGACGGCGGCGGTGATTTGTCGCATCTGGGCGGGGGAAAGATCAGACATTGCTTGTGATCCTATCTTAAGAGTTTGAAAAACTCTCTACTGCCGCGCCGTGGTATTGGCGGGGTAGAGACTGCGGGATACCACTGCCGAAACACAAGCACTCCGGCCCGCTTACGCGGCCCGCAGCTCTCCCCATAAGAGATAAGCAAAAGAAAAGCCACTATGTGCAAAAAATGCACGTGGCGCCTTTCGCGCTTGTGGTTCGTTCGGGAGTGGTAAAGCCCGGCGCCGTCTTTTTCACGACGCAAGCTAACTATACCCAAAAGACGCGCGAAAGTCCATAGATAAATGAGGCCGTTTGGCCTCTTGTTTCCAAATTTTTAAAAAGAACGAAAGTCCTGCGACTTTTTGAAGCGTCCTCCCACATGGCGAAGCAGCTTCAAAAAGCCTCCGGCGCGGGGCCGGAGGAAAAAGGCACGGCGGACGAGTCAAACCGCCGCGCGGGGGTTTATTCAGCGTCACGCGCAATGCGCATTTCTCGAAGGTCTTTAGCGAGGCTCCTCGCTTCATCAAAGCTGAAGCAAATGTGCTGGCAATCCTCAGCTTCCGAAGCAGCGATCAGGCTCTTCGCTTCTTCGAGCGTAAGTTCAGCGCCACGCGACGCATTTGACAGCTGCTCACGTGCAATTGCTTTCACAGCTTCAGCCGTCAGGTGCTCGATCAGCTGTCCGTCGTCCGAAACCTTGTAAACTTTCGTCATCTTTTTTCTCCACAGTGTTTTTCAAGCGCAGTACGCTTTTTCTTCTTCGATCAGTGCGAGCACTTCGGGGCCGACTGCTCGCCAGTAAGCCGCGCCAATTTGATACGCCGCAGCCTCCTCGTCAGTGAGGCCGTCCGGCGTGGGTTCGTCTGCATCCCATTCGATGCGAATGGAATCCGCCCAGTACCAAGGGGCGCACCACGGGCAATCGCTTTCGCAGTCGCCGGTCGTGCCGCCTGCGTCAACCCAGCCGGCGAAGAAGGCATCCCGAACGGCGTCAGAGTTGAAAAGACGCGTGGAGAGCTTTGCAATTACTTTCATGATTGATCCCCCTCACAGCTCGCCGGCGGCTGTAAGTTGGCCTTTCAGGTCTGAGGTTTCGCCGCTACTCTGATAGAGCTGTACCGTGTCGCTGCCCCACGAGGCAGTTACTTCGAGCGTGTCCCAGCGGGATTCGTAGCGAGCGCGAATCGTGGGACCTCCGACGGCAAGATCAGCGTCGACGATGAAATCGCCGCTTTCGCTCTTGAAGACGTCCAAGCTGAGCAAATCGATCTCGTCCTCGTCGTCGTCACGATCTAAGTAAGCCGCTGCGCTGCGGATCAGCTGCGAGAGCGTCGCGGGGTCCCGGCCACCAAGGATTGAGAAGCAGAACCACGTGCCGGCGGCCGTGACGGGCTTTTCGAGAAGCTCGCGGGCTTCACTGTCAAGCGCTTCGATCGTCTTTTGTGAGAGAGTGTTTACGAACATGATTTTTTCCTCAGTTGTGTAGTTAGTTAGTTAGGCGGCCTTGCGGGCTTCGATCTGGTCGTCAAGCGCAGCGCCTGCGAGCTCTTGAACACATTCATTGATTCGGTCGTCTAGTCCGTATTCAGTCAAACGACGGTCAGGACAAATGAAGTCAAGCAAGACGCCGATTTGCGCAGCGCGCCACAACGTGACCGGACCCCACTCGCACACGTCCGCCGAGTAAAACGGCGCCCAGCCGCTCGCAGGCTGGAATCGCTTGCGGACGTATCCTGCGAAATCAACCGTTTCGCAGATGTCCTCGCGATAGCCGGCCGGCGCGCGTTCTGCGAGCTTGCGCAGCCGCCGCAGGTCCGCCTTTTCGATATAGGCAATCGGGCGCTCTTCATCGCCCCAAGGCCAATAGCCATATGCGGGCGCTTCAGCGTTGTATGAAGCGAAGCGCAGGCGGATTTGATCCTGCTGATCGTTCTCATCAGCCAAATCGTTCGCAGCGTCGCTCAGATAGTCCTCGTAACGGTCGACCCACGCCAGGGCGATTTCGACTGCATCGGCGGCGCTGATGATGCAATCTCTTGCGCAGTCTTCAAGCTCTTCGGCGGTCAGCTCGCAGTCGTCTGCTTCTTCGTAGTAGCTGAGCGCATCATTAACTGCGTCGTCGAATGCAGCGGTTAGATAACTGTTATAGAAGCCGTCAAACGGGACTTGCGCAGACTGAAAGTCCACATCCCGCTGCATTGCCTCGGCCAGGGCCTTCGGGCGGCTGTTCTGAATCCACGATGCGCGGCCGGCATGCGCGTTGCAGCGGACGATCTGATCGATAGATGAGCGATCGATCAGCGCGGTATTGGTTGTCATAGCTTTTTTCCTCAGTGACTGACACAAGCTGCGACATGCGTCTTGCGTCGTTAGGCAACATTATGCTACACGAGGCTACAGCGGTCAAGCGTGTATCGCTTTGTAGCGATAGGGATAAACCCCTATATGATTGCGTACCTTCGAGGGTGGCGGGGTTGGCTGGCACCCTGATGTGATTTTGTAAAAGCAAAAATGCGTGAGTAGTTTCCCTACCTCTTTTTTTCTATTAAGGTTAAAAGGGTGGGTTGTACCTATGCTTTTTGAAAAGTCATATAGGAAATGAAAAATAAAAAAACGTATATATAGAGATTTTGTTGTTTTTGATAGCAACACCCCACCCAATACCCCCAAGTCCCTCGCGCGAATGTTTGCGCCCGCGCGGATAATTGCGCCCGCGTGGTTAATGCCGCCCCGTGGGAGTACGCGGCCAGCTGGTGCGGCCGGAGCAGCTCGAAGGCCTTCAAGAGGCTTTTCAGGGCTTTTTCGCCGCTCTTCGAGCGTGTCCACACCGTGGGGGATCCGCTACTGCCGCAGCCGTTGACGGCGATCGGCGCGCAGATGCTTTGCCGGCTAAATAAACATATGTTCATTTACTCGCCTGTATGAGAGAAGCTGTATGAACTTTGGCCCCGCCGCCTGCCGTCCGCATGAGCTAGCGAAACTCAGCCGCCTACACGGCGGATTCTCACCCCCTGCGCTGCCGAAACCCGCCGGGGTCCGTTCGGTTCGATATCGAACGGCGTGGGGATGCGGCGTTCGAGACCCCCGGGGCCAAAAACCCGCGGCGCCGCGCCCCGGGAAGGGGGTACAAAAATTTTTGGATTTTTTAAACGACGGGAACGAAGTTACAAACTATTACATGTTCCACGTCCTATTTGATTTTTCAAAAAATTTTTAGAAAATTTTTAATTCCCTGACAGCAGTCGCGGAACGTACCGAATTCGCAGTGTGCGTTTTATGTGCTACATTTGCGACAAAGATTTCATCAACCACACGGTCGAGGACCATGTCAAGCACTCGCAAGCCAGCCACGAAGCCCGCATATGCCGCTACAGACGCTGAGCCTGATGAGGAAAGCCTTTTTGCCGGAGCCCCGTCCGGCGCCCAAGGTCTGGCCGGTGTCGTTGGCGCAGAGTACGATCCCGAGAAGCTGCCCGACGGGGTAGCGGCGAAGATCGTCAAAATTCGGCCGGATGTGTATCCGCCGACAAAGTCGAAAACAAAATGGGCGAAGGATCCGACGCCGAATTCGGAGTGGGATCGTCGCAGTTGGAAACCGCGCAAGCGGGAGCCGGGGGAACGCGGAATCCGCAGAAACCTGGCCGCGCTTGAAGCGATTTCGAGAAAGCTGTGTGTTCCGCCGTCCGTCTTGGATGCGCTTCCGCGCAGACCGGACGGAGCGCCTGCCAAGTCCCCCGAACTTCGGGCGGCGCTGCAGGCCTTCGTGGTGGCAGGCGGTACGCTGCAGCTTTTTGGCGAAGCCGTAGGCCTTTCGCGTTCGACGCTGAGCGAATGGATCCGTCGTGACCCGGAGTGGTCCGAGGACTATGAAGCTGCGAAGAAGCTGGGGGCAGACGCGCTGATCGAAGAGGCGCTCGAGATTTCCGAGACCCCGAAGATTGTGGAGGAGGTGTTCCTCAGTTTCGACGGGAAAGGTCAGCTCAAGCGCAAGGACGTTCGGCGCGCCGACGCCATCTATGCCCGCAAGCTCGCAGTGGCGACAAGGCTCGACATTGCGAAGAAGTGGGCGCCGGAGAAGTACGGCGACAAGCTCGAGGTGAAGACGGACGAGAGTCTGGCCTCCCGCATTATTGCGGCGCGTCAGCGCACGCGGTCTGCGGAGCCGATCGAGGACATCGAAGTTAAGAGCTGACGTCAGCTGCGCAGGACGTTAAATCGCGCAGGCACCACCGGTCGTCTATTGATTAAGACACCCGCCATGGCTGTGTGAAGTTCATGGCAGCCCCCGAGGTACAAGGGCGGCAGGAGGAGAAGCGGGTTCAATTCCCGTCAGGTGGCCAATCGTATAGAATTGGTTGCGTCGAACTGTTTTTCCTCAGTGAGACACTCGAAGGCCCTGCCGGTTTTACCACCGGCGGGGCTTTCGTTTATCTCTGCAAGACGACGGTCCACGCAACGACGACGCCGTAGATTTTGTCTACCTTTTCGCCGGGGCTGCCGGCGTTCCCGTCAGATACCGCGTGGCCTTCATCCCCCAGAGAGATGACGTATTGCCGGACGGCGAGCCAGAGCCCTTTGAGAGGGTCGGCGCTTCCGTCATCAGCGGAATCGGTAAGCACTAGATTACCTGGGCTTGGTTCCCTGTTTTTTACTGCATAGACAGTTGCCTTCGCGGGGATGCCGCAGGCGGCCATCGCAAGCCGCGTGGCAAAGAGTACATCGGAAGGCTCTCTGTGGTACCCCGCCGGCGGATAAATGAAGGCCAGTTCAAAGGCCCCGGGGGTGCTTTCAAACTCTTCATTATCGCCCGGAGACCATCCGTCGTCAGGCATGCTGCGCACGCCGGCTTCATCGACTAAAGGGATGAGCCGCTTCCCCTCGGCTAGCGCCTGCAGTTCTTCCTGCGTTCGGAACCCGTCGATGCGCTCTTGTGCATACGGATCCGTGACAAGAGATTCGGTATCGATTTTGTCCGGCGGCAGGCCGAACGTTTCGGCGACCTTGCGCATGACTTCCGGCTTTATTTTTCCGTCTGGGCCGCGCTTGATATACCGGGCAAGCGTAGATGGGGACAGACCGCATTTATCGGAGATGCCGCGGATGGAGAGGTTGTTTTCGTAGGCGATGCCGTATAAGTTGTTGAAGAAGTAGTGGCCCATAGTGCGTCCCTTTGTGTGAACACCTTTGTAGCAATTATAGATCGAGACGATTAATATTCACATCCCCTCGATAAATACGCTACGAACTGCTACAATAGTTGGCGCATCTTTTAAGTTCTTTTATGGAGCACAAACGCATGAGCGGCCGACTCTACACCCCTCGGGAGTGTATTAACCTTTTAAAAAACCTTGGTTTTACAGACGGGCAAATTGCGAAAATAGCCGGTCTGCACCGTGTGACAGTCTGTCGCCTCCGCCATGGCAGCGCCGGAAGCTGTACGAACTACGCTGCGTGCGACGCACTTCGTATCGCACTTTCCCAACGCATAAAAGAAGTGAGGACCCTGCTCGCAGAGTATGACGCCGCTACGGGGGGTGAGGAATGACAGTCGTGATCAGCATCCCTAAGCAATTCGGCGTGCAGATGGTTGAGCACGGCTACGCGGTTCAGCTGTCGCCTCAGTGGTCGAAGCACCCAGTGGAGGCCAGCTGGCAGGACAAACCGAAGTCAATAGAAGAACTTGAGCTGGCGCCGGCCACTGCAGGCGTGAACCTATTGTTCAAGCACTGCAAAGAGAACGTTATTGCGCTTGACTGCGATCTGCTCGACGAGCGGCTGTCCGAGGCTTTTCGCCTGCGTCTGTATAAGGAGTATCCGGCTCTTTTTGATTTGCCTGTTCGCGTTGGCCGCGCGCCGAAGTGGATGATAATTTGCCGGTGCAGCGCCCGCATCGGCAAGGTCACATCTAAGTCCTACACGGCGTTGTCCACGGAGGAGCTTGCTGCTGCGCGGAAGCAGGGCGGGCATATTGACGCCGAACGCTTAGAGATTTTGGGGGCGTCTTGTCAGGCTTTGGTGTTTGGCTGGCATCCTGAAACTCGAAAGTGCTATGAGTGGAAGGCCGACTCTCCCTTCGCCCTGGGGCAGACGATCGCGGATATCTATGCACAGGACCTGCCAGTTCTGACGCCGGATGATTTGCGGAGCATCATCCGCATCTTTGAAGAGATGGTTTCGGCGGAGCCGGCGTACTCGCTGCTTTCTTCTGGCGGGGCTATTTCGGCCGAGTTGGCTACGCAGGAGGATGAGCTTGCGGAGGTGCTGAGCGATAAGGCGCCTCTGCCCGGTATGACGCCCGATCGTGTGCGTGAGCTTATCAGTCGGGCTAAATGGGACGTAGATACGCGTGAGTCGTGGGTTCAGCTTGGCGCGATGCTCGCGCACCAGTACCGTGATGCGCCCGAAATCGGGCTTCAGCTTTTTGACGAAGCCAGCAGTAAGTCGCCGAAGTACAAGGGGATCGACGATGTGCGCCGCACATATGAGTCCTTACGACGCAACACTGGCGGGCGTGCTGTGACGCTGCGTACGCTGATTAAAGCGGTTAGGTCTCTTGGGGCGGAGGATTTGGCGCTTCGTGCGGAAGAGCCGACCTCAGAGGGTTTGGCGGCGAAGGTCAGGCTGGAGCTAGCGGACGAGATCTATTATCTGGGCGATGAAGGGCGTGCGCTTCATTGGAACGGAATGCGCTATGTTGAGGACGATGTCGGGGAGATTGACGGTGCGTCCGCCCCGGAAGAGAAGCCTCGTACCAACCTGCATGCTATGGCGTACAAGATTATGGCTGCGCATACCCGCAGGCATCTGCCGCCGATGCCGCAGGATGCAAAGGCAGAAAGAGCGTACGCTAAGGACCCGTGGGTAAAACTGCACAATCGGCTTGTCAATCAGCCGGGTTTTGCGCGGGGGGTGCTTACTGAGTACATATTGAAGGACCCGGCTATCCGTCGGCAAAGCTCTGACTTTGATCGGGTACCGGGTGTGCTTTCCGTAGCCAACGGATACATCGATCTTAAAACAGGTATGTTTTTTGGCCCGGATAAAGAGTTACGCCTCCGTCGGCACACGAACGTCCGTTTTGATCCTGATGCGAAGTGCCCAATGTGGGAGCGGTTCATAGAGCAGGCGTCAGCGGGGGATCCTGAGTTTGCTAGGTATCTGCAGAGATATGCCGGCTACATTCTGTTTGGCTCGCCCGAGGAGCAGCTTCTGCATATCTTTGTCGGCTCCGGCGGCAACGGCAAATCGGTGTATTGTGACGTGCTTAAAGATGTGCTCGGCGAATACGCCATTGCAATCGAAAAAGGCACGTTGGTATCTACAGCGAGAAGCATTGCCCGGTCGGCCGGCGGCGCCCAGCCGGATTTGGCACGGCTTAACGGCTGCCGACTGGCGATCTGCGCGGAGCTCGATGACGGCGACCGGCTTCGTGCGGGGGAGATTAAGGCGCTTACGGGTGAGCAGACATTTACCGCCCGCCGGTTGTATGCGGAGTACACGACCTTTAAGACCACATGGAATATTTTGCTTCAGACAAATGTCATGCCGAGGTGCACCGATTTATCCGAAGGCATGAGCCGGCGTCTGCGCATTGTGAGATTCAACTACCGCGTGACAGAAGATGAGCGGGATCCGCAGCTTGTTAAGAAGATTTTGGCGGCGGAGTCCTCCGGCGTCTTGAACTGGATGCTCGCCGGCTCCCAAGAATATTTGGCGGTCGGGTTGAAGCAGACGGCGGCCATGCGCCGTGAACTGGAGCACTACCGCGCTGACTTAGATGTTGTAGCTGAGTGGGTTTCCGCATGCTGCGAGCCGATTACTAATGCCGAGTACGAGCTGTGCCTTAAGAGCCGGCAGAAGACGAAAGAGTTTTGGCTTAGTTGGAAGGCGTTTATTCAGGATCGTTTTGTGCCGGACAGTCTCCGTTACGACCAAGCGTCTTTTACCCGGTATCTGCGGGAGAAGAAGGGGTTTGAGCTTCGCTCCGGCGGCAAGGGCTTGAAAAATGTTGCCAACTATAAATTGCGGGAGGGAACCGATGATGAGGAATGACGCGCGACCAGAAGTAGGTTCGCGCATGGTGGTGGAACGCGTCTACGTAACTAAGTGGCTTCCACCAATCCTTGTTCGTCCGACGGAGATCAAGATTGAAAAGAGTTAAACGTGCGGACGACTGGCTAATCGAACGAGTGAACGCATGGCGGCAAGACATTATCCTTTTCGCCGTCGAAGCGTTCCCCTGGGGCGCGCCGGGCTATGACGTAGTTCGCGGCTGCCCCCGTTGGCGTGAGCGTTTTCCGAATTGTGAGTTCGGTTTGGACGACTGGGCTTATGACATCTTTGAAGACATAAACGCGCAGGTTCAGGCAAACGATTTTGATGGGGCGAAGGCGGTTGACCCCTTACGCATCGCGGTGTCGTCCGGCCACGGCATAGGGAAGACGTTTACAGTCGCAATCGTGGTCTTGTGGATTATGACGACGCGCCCCAACTGTAAGGGGACGATTACCGCAACCACCATGCCTCAGCTTGAAGCGAAGACTTGGGCGCAGATTGCCTCGATGCAGAAGGACTGCCTGACAGGGCATTGGTTTGAGATCACGCAAGGCCGCGGGTCGATGCGGATGTACGCCAAGGAATCTCGCGAAGGCTGGGCGTGCGCGGCGCAGACATCGAAAGAGGAAAATTCAGAATCTTTCGCAGGCCAGCACGCGGCAAGCTCTACGTCTTTCTATATCTTCGACGAGGCGTCCGGCATCCCAGACAAAATCTGGGAGGTGGCAGAAGGTGGCTTAACCGACGGCGAACCGATGATCATTGCGTTCGGCAACCCGACGCGCGCTTCGGGCGGCTTCTACAACTGCTTCCACCGTGATGCGGCCCGGTGGCATACGTTCAAAGTAGACAGCCGCAACGCGCAGCTGCCGAATAAAAAGCAGATTGCCGAGTGGGCTGAGGTCTATGGCGAGGATTCGGATTTCTTCAAAGTTCGTGTCCGGGGAGATTTCCCTGACAACGCGTCAGTGCAGTTCATCCCCACTTCTGCCGTTGAAGCCGCGATGAGCCGCGAAGCGCCAGGGGTTGGCGGCAACTCGTTTAAGCGCGCCATTGTGGGTTTAGACATCGCCCGCTTCGGCGACGACGCTTCGGTGATTGCGACCCGCATTGGCCGCGATGCAGCCAGTATTCCGTTTAAAGAAGTCCGCAAGCTTGACGGGCCGATGGTCGGGCAGGCGTTGGCCGCCCACTGCGGCTATCTGCTCGATACTTTGAAGTTCCGTGAAGTCCGCGTCTACTTCGACCGGGCGGGCGTCGGCGCGTCCGTATGGGACTGGCTGCGGTATGAGTACAACGACCCTCGTGTCCGGTACTACCCCGTTGACTTCGGCACCAAAGCTCAGAAGTCGAATGTCTATGCGAACAAGCGCATCGAGATGTGGGGCCGCATGAAAGAGTGGCTCATCACTGGCGACGGCTGTCTGTCGAAGAATGAAGATTTGCAGATGGAGCTTATCTCGCCGGAGTTCTCGTACAACGACCGCCAGCAGATGGTGCTTGAGCGCAAGAAGGATCTGAAGGATCGAATCGGCTGTTCTCCGGACCACGCCGATGCGCTTTCTCTTACTTTCGCCGATGAGATGGCTGATCTCGTACCCGACGATGCTGAATCGGCCCGTCGGCAATCTTGGCGACGTACGAGTGATATGGACCCCACCACGGCGCTTGAACGGGAGGACACATGGTAACAATTGAGAAAATGACGGCTCAGCAGCTTTTTGCACGTCCGGACTGGGGACGATTTGAGATGGAGTATCAGGCGATGGCGTACCCAGAGATGGCCGGACCGGGCGTGCTGCGAAGCTACTACGAGCAGTGCACGGACGCCGGGGCGGCTACGATGCTTGTCGCTTCGGACGGCGACCGGACACTAGGGCTGGCCTGCTTTTTTGTCGCTGTATCTCCTCACACCGGTGCGAAGACCTGCATGGTGGACGCGCTTTATACGAGCGAACTTGCTCCTTCATCGACGGGGGCTCAGCTGATGCTTGCGCTCCGCAAGGCGGCGAGAGCGGCGGGAGCGACGGTTGTGCTTTTTTCAGCTCAAACCGGCAGTGACTTTGACCGGATGCTTGCAAAGCTGAAATCCGCCCGCCATGCGCAAAACATATATATAGTGGTTGCATGAGAAATTTACAACCATATATAGTGCCTCCTGTGACTGATGCCCAGCACGCCCGCATGGAGGCGCTGATGGACGAGATGGCCGCGGTTGCACCAGGCGGCGCGGGCATTCGCATCAGTCACGTACTTCATGCTGGGTGTTATGCCCGCACGGCTTTTGTTCCGGCGGGCGTTCTTTTCGTATCGAACCAAGTAATGGTTCCGACAGTCGTTGTCATCTCCGGCGACTGTTTGCTAACGGATACCGATAAAGCCGTTAGAATTCAGGGATATGAGGTTCTAGCCGGAGCACAACGCCGCCAAGCGGTGTTTAGGACACTCAAAGACACATACATAACCGCGTTCTTCGCGACCAACGCGAAGACTGTAGAGGAAGCCGAGAGGGAGGCAGTTGCCGATCCGTCCCGACTTCTTCGCGTATCCGAAGAGGAATGACTATGTCTTGGGTGGGTGTAGGTGCTCTAGTGCTCAACGCTGCGAGCACCGGGTATCAAATGAATCAGCAGCGCCGCCAGGCCAGAAGCGCCGAGGCGGCCAACCAGCGTCAGGCCGAAGCGATGCGGCAGGCCGAGCTGCAGGATCAGCAGAACTTTAACCGCCAGAACCGCAATACGGCTGATGTCGGCGCCTTGCTGAATCAGAATACAGGTGGCTTCGGTACGGCGAACATCACGGGCGGCGGAGCCGGCACCGGAGGTGCAACGCTTGGCGCAGGCGGCCTTTTGGGGCGATAAGGCATGGCCGTGGATATGGACAAGGTCCGGGCGCGGTTCCGGGACCTGCAGGATCAGCGCTCCCCATACGAGGCGCGATACCGTGACCTCGCCCGATATATCCTCCCCGACTCCGGGCGATTTGAGGCTTCTTCCACACAGTCGGCCAAGGCGGCGGATCCGTGGACGTTTGTTTATGACGCTTCGGCGACAGACGCTGCGGGGGCTTTAGCGGCCGGTTTGTTGGGCGGCATCACGTCTCCCGCCCGCCCGTGGTTCCGTCTGACGACGGGGGATCCCGAGGCGGATGAGCGCTTTGAGAATCGTCAGTGGCTTTCCCAGACGACGGAGCTTTTGCAGACGGTGTTCCTGCGCTCTAACGTTTATCCGGCTCTGATTCAGGCGTACGAGGAGCTGGCAGTCTTTGGTACGGCGTGTGTCATTGCGCTTCCGTCTGAGTCTGACGATGTCATCCATCTGTTCCCGATGACGGTGGGTGAGTACTGGATTGCCGAAGATTACGAGAATCGAGTGAACACCGTTTTCCGCCGGATCAGCATGACGGCCGAGCAGATGGTTGAGCAGTTCGGGCGAGAAAAAGTTTCCTCCGGCGTGAGGGAATGTCTGACGGACGACCGTAAGCGGAATCAGCGTTTTCAGGTAATTCACGGCATTTTCCCGCGTGATGGCTACGATCCGAAGAAGAAGGACAACCGCAACTTCCCGTGGGTATCTGTCTACTTTGAAGAGGCCTACGAGAATGACGGGCGAAGCTCCGGTTCGAGCACGCCGCTTCTTGAGGAAGGCTTTTCAACATTCCCGGGACTGTGCCCTCGATGGGAGATTCACGGCGGTTCGGTCTACGGAACGTCGCCCGGCATGAAGGCGCTTCGTGAGGTGAAAGGCCTGCAGGTTGAGACAAAGCGCAAGCGTCAGGGCATCGATGAGCTCACGAATCCGGCGATGATTTACCCCGCCTCGATGGAGAACCATCAGCTTGATTTCACGCCCGGCGGCATTTCGTTTTACCCCGACGGCGGCACGCCTCAGCAGGCGTATCCCGCTAAGCAGGTGAATGTCAACCTCCAACACCTTCTTGCTGACATTCAGGATTCCCGCCAGAAGATCAACGAGTATTTCTATAAAGATCTGTTCACGGCGATTATGTCCACGCCACGCACGAACCGGACGGCCTACGAGGTCGATCAGGTTGCGCAGGAGCGTATGGCGCTTCTGGGGCCGGTGCTTCAGCGCTTGAACGGGGAGCTTCTGCGTCCGCTCATTCGTATGGGACTTTATGCGCTTGAGAAGGCCAAAGTACTCAGCCCCATGCCCTCGGGCATGCAGGGCGTTACGGTGACGTTCGAATCCATTCTTGTGCAGGCGCTCCGTTCGGCGGGCATAACGGCCGAAGACCGCTACCTTTCTACTGCGTTCTCAATCGCCAATTTTGACCAGACGATCGTGGATAACGTCGATCTAGACAAGCTCATGCAGAAGCGTGCCATTGCTCAGGGTGTTGACCCAGACATCCTGCGTGCGCCCGAGGACGTGCAGAAGATGCGCGCGGCTCGCCAGGAGCAGCAGGCGCAGCAGGCTCAGATGGCGCAGGCCATGCAGATGAGCGAAGTCGTTAAGAACATGCAGGCGACAAATCCCGGCATTCCGAATGTCGGATCGATTCAGAGCTTACAGGGCTACTAAAAGCGAGGCGTGAGCGGTGTGCTCCGGCCATCACGTCTCGCGCCCTGCCAACACCACATATGGTATTCGACGCATACACGAACACTATAAGTTGTGTTTTACGGTAGAATCAACGCAATATGACGAACGACCACGTTGACGATTTTGAGCACGAACAGCTCAAGCAAGAGGAAGCGCAGAAGCTCCGTGGGCAGCGTGAAGCAGAGCGCCGCTTGGACTTCGTGCGCGTGATGGAGACGGCGGAGGGAATGCGTGTTCTGCGCTGCATTCTCGAGATGACGCGGCTCTACCAGCTCTCTTACACGCCGGGCGACGCGCTCGCTACGGCGTTTCGCGAAGGTTCACGCAATGTGGGCCTTCAATTGCTGGCCACGATGGGTGACGCGGATATGAATCTCTGCGACGCCGTCGTTCGTGATTTAGGTAAGGAATAACGCGATGGCTGATGAAATTAACGCCGCCACGAGTGAAGGAGCGGGCCAGCAGGCTGCGGCTCCTGTGTCTGCAACGACCGAACCCGCAGCGGGCGGCCCGACGGGTTCTCTCTCCACGGGCGGCACCAATTTGTCGTCTGAGCCCAAGGATTCACGTGCTCTGGGAATTGATAAGGGCTCAGACGACGCCTCTCAGGGGTTGGGTGATGCCGGCCTTCTGGGGCAGGACCCGGCGGACGAAGATCCGAATGCCGGCGTCCTCGGCGCTCCGGAAGACGGCTACAAGTTTGAGGCTGACGAGAAGAGCCCGGTGCAGCTTTCCGGCGATATGCTCGACGCCTTCGGTAAAGTGGCCAAAGAGCTGAACCTCTCACAAGCCTCTGCCCAGAAGGTTGTGTCAGCAATGGCGCCAGCGATGACGCAGCACTACGCGCAGATGCGCAAGGAATGGGCGGCTCAGTCTGAGGGGGATCCGGAGTTTGGCGGCCCAGCTTTTAAGGCCAATCTGAAAAGTATTAACCGCACCTACATGGATACGACGACGGAAGGTCTTCGAGAAGTGCTCATGAAGACGGGGCTCAACTCGCATCCGGAAGTTTTGCGGTTTTTCTACCGCCTTAACAAAGAACGTTCCGAGGGGAAATTCATCACCTCGGCGGGTTCGTCAGACGATCGGAGCGGCTCTGACGATTTTTATAAGGGCATGCGTCCTTAAGGAGATAAGTGAATGTCTACTGACAATCGCTACACGCTTGCTGAGTACGCCCAGGTCGCAGGCCTGAAAGGCGTTCAGCTGGAGGTCGTGCACACGATTGAAGACACGGAGCCGCTTTTTGCCTCGGCGCCGATCATCAAGTGCAACAGCGGCCAAGTCAACAAAACTCAGGTCATCACGAAGTACCCGGTTGGCCAGACTCGCGGCTACAACATGGGCGTAACCGCCGAGAAGGCGGCCTCTAAGGTTGTGCAGGACGACACCTGCATGATCGAAACGTACAACGAAATCGACGTAGAGATCGTTCGTCAGAACGGGGACTCTGCGCGTTGGCGTGCCAATCAGGACAAGGCGTTTGTCCGCGGTCTTGCGCACTCTACTGCCGAACGCATTTTCAACGCGTCGAAGAAGCGCGACCCGTTTGAATTTGACGGTCTCGGTGTTCGCTACGGCAAGATTGACGACGAGCACGTGATTGATGCCGGCGTCGAAGATACCGTGTACGCCGACCTCTGGCTTGTGAACTGGGGCACGAACACAGTGCACCTGATCTATCCGGAAGGCGGCGTGGCGGGTCTGCATCAGAACTTCGAACAGAACGTGGACGCCCGCGATCCGAAGAACCGTCTCTTCAAGGTGGACCGTACGTGGTACAAGTGGTACATGGGCCTTGCAGTGCCTGATCCGGCGCAGGTTGTCCGTATCGCGAACGTGCCGGTCAACAAGGCGCTTTCCGGTGAATACGACCTCATCACGGCGCTTACGCTTGCGACGGAAGGCCTGCCGGGCGATGTGCTTCCGGGCTGCGGCATCTATATGAACCAGAAGCTCCGCTCGGCCCTGCGTCTGCAGATCACAGCTAAGCCGAACGTCAATCTGACGTTTGATACCGTTGCAGGCAAGAAGGTGCTCAACTGGGACGGCATCGCTGTCCACAAGGTACCGCTGACGGTCCTTCCGACTTACACCAAGAAGCTCGCATAAGGAGGGAACCATGATTGACTATGAATTGGTACTCGCCGAGAAGCAGGACTTCAAAGCTGCGGTTACGACGAAGGCTGTAGATCTTGGGCAGAAGACGCCCAATATTGGCCTGCTCGAACGTGCATTGTGGTTTGTCTTCGTTCCGTCTGCCGTGTCGGCCGGCACGGGGTCCTTGACGTTCACGCTCGAAGACTCCGACGACGGTACGACTTTCGCGCCGGTTGTGGCCTACGGCCCGATCGTGGCCGAGAAGATTGTGCGCGATGTTGCGTTCCCGTTCCCGCTCCACCACCGCCGGTATGTCCGCATTACGACGGCAGTTACGGGTACGGTGACTACGCTTGCCGGCACGCTTGCCGTCGCCGACAACTTCTCCGATCCGGCCGGTTACTGGCGCGATGAGGTTGAGTTCTATCAGCCGGATCCTGACGCGTCCAAGATTGACCTTGCTACGCGTGCCAAGGGCACGGTGGCCTCGGCAACTCGTGCGGATTCAGCGGCTACGGCAACGTCGGCCGACTCGGCTAAGGCGCTTGCTTCCGGAGTGAAGGTCAACCTGACCTCTCAGGTTACCGGGGTACTGCCGGTAGTGAACGGCGGTACGGGCAGGTCTACGGCTTAATCCTCGTCTAGCCGCGAGAGCCTGAAGGGGCGGGCGTCTGAATGGCCCCGCCCCTTTTTTCTTTGGAGTTTTTCCATGGCGACGGAAACCGATATCTGCAACCTAGCAGTTCGCCGACTGGGTGAAATGGCACTGCTTGTGGACGTGAATGAAAACTCGACCTATGCCGAAGTGTCTAAACAGACGTATCCCATCGTGCGTGATGCGCTTCTCGAACGTCACGCATGGAACTTTGCGACTACACGTGTGCGGGGGCAGCTTTTGGCGGAGAAGCCTATCGGCTGGCAGTTCGGATATCAGGTGCCGGCGGCCTGCCTGCGGATGCTTTCAGTCTATGCCGAGACTCGCGGAGAGGTGATTGAGCAGGAGCCGTGGGTGTTCGAGATGCAGGGCGCGTATCGCGTTGTGCTCACGAACATCGAGAACGCCGTGCTGAAATTCATTCAGTACACCGAGAATTCGGATCTCTATTCGCCGGGCTTTGTCGATGCTCTTGCGTGGCATCTTGCGGCGTCTCTCGCCGGTCCGATCATCAAGGGCGAGACCGGGATGACGGTGGCTACCAAGCTTCTGCAGCAGGCGCAGTACTTCGAGCGGCAGGCGATTCAGGCTGACGTACGCCAACGCCGGACGATTAAGTATGAGCCCGTGGATTTTATCGAGCGCGGTTCTTGGGATCTTTATCGAGAAGGCGGGCTGATGAGCCGCGAGCAGTGGCTGGCGATGCGGAAGTAAGGAAGCAGTGCGATGGCAACCAGAGTGACACAACTTTCGTACAATGCAGGCGAACTGGGCGAGCTGCTTACCGGCCGCGTGGACGACTCGAAATATTTGGCTGGGCTGGCACTTTGCCAGAACGCTTATCCGACGCCGCAAGGACCGGTGCGCAATCGCGCGGGGTTCATGTACGTGAACGCGGTGAAGGATTCGTCAAAAGCCGTGCGGCTGATCCCGTTTGTTTATTCGGCGGATCAGCAGATTATTGTCGAGCTCGGTGAGTATTACGCGCGCTTTCATCTGAAAGGGCAGACGCTGATGCGGGCAGACGGTTCGGCTCCGTACGAGATTGCTACCCCGTGGCGTGCGGCCGACCTCTTTCAGATTCACTACACGCAGAACGCGGACATCATGACGCTTGTGCACCCGGCGTATCCGCCGCAGGAGCTTCGCCGGTATTCGATGAACGACTGGCGCATGGTGCGGGTGAGTTTGCTTACTTCGTTGCTGCCGCCTTCTGGCGTGGCCGCGGTACGGCTTAGCAGTGCAGCGAGCGATTCGAATTCTGAGAAGTACACTCAGCGATATGTTGTTACCGCATTGAGTGAAGACCGTACTGAGGAGTCCATCGCGTCGGCGGAAGTAAGCGTCGTGGCTAATCTGTACGCGACTGGCACCACCGTGAAGGTCAGTTGGAATTTGGTAACTGGCGCCCGGTATTACCGCATTTATAAATATCAGGGCGGGCTCTTCGGCTATATCGGTGAGACGGTTGAGAACAGCATCATCGATGACAATATTGCTCCCGAGACTGGCACAACGCCGCCATATACAGATGACGTCTTTCAAGTCTCCGGCGGCATTTCCGGCGCGTCGATCGTTAACGGTGGTTCGGGGTACGACAACGGTAAGCGAGTTGTAAAGGTTCTTGATTACGGTTGGTGGGGCAATGGCGATTGGAATACGCAGGAAGGCTATGCGGGGCTTATGACACTTCCGTGGGTTGCCGGGGGCGTGGAGTCGGGCTTCAATTCAGGTGCCACATGGCGTACCGGCACATTTCATAGCCTCGGCATTCAAGACCTCGAAGGAGGCGGTACGGGGGCTACGGGTGAATTTGATACCCAGCAATGGGGCCGGTTTGGTACGCAGATTAACGGCGGGCGGCTGACCAATGATGGCGGTTATGGGTACAAGCGTCCTGTCTTGAAATTTGAATTTCGTACAGGGACGAAAGGCTATATCTGCACCGTCGGGTATCTTGAATGCCTTGCGGAAGAAGTTCCGGTAGAGCTTGAGGTCTATGACGACGGGGGATCAGGTTATGGCGCCCGCCTTGGCTTTGTTATCACGGACGGGGCGTTCACCGACGTTTACGTGATTTCGCCGGGGCGCAACTACACCAACCCCAAGGTGCGAATTACGACAATTAACGGCACCGGTGCTGAGTTCAGGCTGACGATTGGCAATGCGGGCGACTATCCCGCCGCAGTCGGCTACTTTGAGCAGCGCCGTATCTTCGCCGGATCAAACCTGCGTCCGCAGCAGATCTGGATGACGGCCACGGGCACCGAGTCGAACATGACGTACCACCTGCCTCTGCAGGATACGGACCGAATCAGCTTCGCCGTGGCAGCCCGCGACTTGAACCAGATTCAGCACATCGTCGCGCTGCAGCAGCTGATCGCCTTGACCTCAGCCGCTGAGTGGCGTGTCTCGCCTTTGAATTCCGACGCGATCACACCGTCTTCAATCTCGGTGCGTCCGCAGTCGTACATCGGTGCTTCAACAGTACAGCCGCAGATCATCAACACAAATCTGCTTTATGCCGCTGCTCGAGGCGGACACGTACGCGAGCTCTCGTATGACTACACTGCCGGCGGTTACATCACCGGCGACATATCGATCCGTGCGCCGCACCTCTTCACGGAAGACAACGTGGTGGTGGATATGGCGCTCACGAAGTCGCCGGATCCGGTGCTTTGGTGCGTGCGGCAGGACGGGGTTCTGCTCGGTCTTTCGTATGTGCCGGAGCAGAAAATCGCCGCTTGGTTCGAGTACAAGACGGACGGCGCGTTTGAGTCGGCCGCAGTCGTGCAGGAAGGCTTGAACGACTATCTCTACGTCGTCGTTCGCCGGACGGTCAATGGTCAGATAAGGCGTTTTGTTGAGCGCCAGACGGTCCGCACAGACGATTACCGTGGTGCGACGTGCTTCCTTGACTGCGCCGGGCGCCTTACAAGCTCAGCCAAGTCGATGGACGTCTCCGGGCTTTCGTGGCTTGAAGGCCGGGTGGTAACGGCGGTAGGAGACGGCATTGTGTTTTCCGGTCTGACGGTGAAGGACGGGAAGGTGACGCTTCCGCAGGAATGCGCAGACGTTTGGATTGGACTCCCTTATGTGACGGAACTGAAGACGCTCCCCGTGGCGCTCCCGTCGCAGGACGGCTCCTACGCGCGAGGCCGAGTGAAGAACGTTTCGCGCGTATCGCTTCGGCTCTACAACACTTCGGGCGTCGATGCAGGGCCGGACACCGGGCACATGAAACCCGTGAAATCCCGCTCAATGGAGTCGTACGGGAAGCCGCCGGAGCTCATGTCCGGTGAGACGGATCTTGTGCCAACGGGGACGTGGAGCGCGGATAGCTCCTTCGTTATTCGGCAGGCGGAGCCGCTCCCCTTCACGCTGATCTGCCACTCGGCAGAAGTGGTTATCGGAGACGACAAATAAATGGACTACGGATTAGGAAACGTCAGTGACGCCTCTCTTGAGCAGGCGTTCAGTACATACGACCCGGACGCGGCAAGTTTTTGGAACGTAGGGCTCTTTGAGACGAAGTCTGCGGCCAAAACCTTCGGGCAGAACACCGGCTACGTTAGCTTGGCTAACGGCGTCATTGGCGCCGTGGGTTCCATTGCGACGGGTTACTACAACTCCCGCATTCAGAAGGCACAGCAGGAGATGGCGATCCGCGTGCAGGAATACAACGCGCGGCAGGCCGAGCGGGCGGCTCAGTCGGCGCTGATGTCGTCGAACTTCAAGATTGGTCAGATCAGCGAGAAGTTCGAGAAGGTGAAGTCCTCGCAGAAGGCGGCGATGGCGGCAAACGGCATTGTGCTGGGTGTTGGGTCTGCAGCCGAAGTGGCTGCTTCGACCGACATCAACAAGCGCCGATCGATCGATAACCAGTATGCCAACGGTTACTCAGAGGCTTCTAAGTATCGGATGCAGGGCGTCAACGCCCGCGTCAATCAGCTGGGGAATCACCCGGTCAATGGAACCACAGGAATGCAGAAGT
>ENA-ORPH01001817-ORPH01001817.1-human-gut-metagenome-genome-assembly--contig:-NODE-1817-length-19362-cov-4.185218_pt1 | contig 19362 bp, 20 predicted proteins | sample MGYA00242142_ERZ509074 | MGnify/ENA primary metagenome ERZ509074 (study PRJEB26280, sample SAMEA2338724) | human gut metagenome | biome: human gut; feature: human-associated habitat; material: faeces...
CACACACATAAAATTTCCCATTGTACTGCAGGACATTCTGCATGGTATACGGCTCGTAATCGTATCCGGTCAGTCCGGTCGGGAAACATACATGGGGAGTTTTTATGGCATAATATCCATGGTCAATTCCTATAATGATAAGTCACCACATCCTTTCTGGTTTTTCTTGTTCTTTTCCAGCAGGTGGTCTTTTGGTCTGGAAAAAGAGAAAAAGGGCAGAACCCCGAAGAGCCCTGCCCGTAATAAAAAATACAGTTATGTATATTTACAAACAAATATGCATAACTGTATGCTATCACTTTTAATTAATTTATAATTTGGATTCTCTATTTCTGTTCTTGTAGCACATAAATACTGCTTTAAAATGTTCCTACTAGCTGCCTATGTTACTATTCTTTATTTCACCAATTCATGAATAGCTTTTACCATTGTAAGTCCATAATCAACAAGGAAATTTTTTTGTTCTTCGGAGTATGTCTTTCTTTCCTCTATTGCTTCATCTGTGCAATGTCTAAAGCACTGCATTTTCTTTCTATAATTCTTTACTATCGTATCGTCAATGAAGCCACAACATACATCTTCATATTCTGGTGTGATAAATTTTCCATCTTGTTTCAACAGGTTTTCAATAAGGTTTGCAATCTCAGCAATTTTTTCATCTATATGCATACTATTGAAAGATGCCTGTCTAGTAGAAATTTCAATAAATTTCTGATTTATAGAATCGTTCACCTCAATATTACAAGACTTTTGCTCAAATGTCAGATCTGCTACAAAGGTTCTTCTAGTCGCATAACGAACAGTTCCATTATCATCTCCACCTAGAGCAATAATTCGATTTCTAATATCTCTATATGTAAAGTCTGTTGGATCAACAGGGGGTCTTGCTAGTATTCTAGGAAACTCTTTTATCTCATAACCGAGCATATGTAGATAATATGTTATTAGATAAAACCAACATTTATTTTCACCTGAAAAATCAACATCTGGCTGACACAGTTCTTTAAATTTAGTTATTGCTTCTTCAACATCATAAATCTCAAATTGATAATTCTGAGTTTCCTCTTCACCACAAAAAATATTATATGTATAATTTACCTTTTTAACAGATTCCAGAAAACGATAATGGTATTCGGATTCCTTTATATTTTGAAAATAAAATTCTTTTAAATCCATGAACATACTCCATTCAAAAATCAAGCCACAACATCGACAATTCAGCATCTCTTCTCATTTTCACAAATTCTTCTGCAAATGTTTTTGCTGTTTCTCTATTATGATCTACATCCCAATGTTCCTTATTATAGTTTGCAGCGTTTGTCCAATTGAAAGTACCGTGCATTGCAACTTCTAAATCGATCACACAAAACTTCCTATGCATTATATTTTTGTACCGCTCTGACATCACATCCACCCGATAAACCTCAAAGTGATCTTCCAAAGTGAACGAAGGTTTCTCCTTATTAACACGATTATTATCAATAATAATTTTTACATCTAACCCTTCATTTCTTTTTTTCAATAATTCATCAAATATTTTTTTATTGGTGAACCATGCCATTGCTATCCAAATTGAGAACTTTGCTTCTCGAATTTCATCAATTATCCGATTTTGTATATCATCAAAAAGTATCTCTTGGCTTACTTCTTCTGGTGCAATATTAAGTATTCCGGGTTTTAATACCAATCCGCTATACTCATTATAATCGTTTGGTTCATAAACCTGTTTGCACAAATCATCAACAAAATCTTCATGTTCTTTCAAGACAATTAATTTATCTGGAACAACGCTAATAATAATATACTCTTGACGATGATCTGGCAAATGATATGTAAAAGCCCATTCCTTTTGAAATGAAACAGAAGCAACTTTAAGCGCCTCCACCACCTCATCTTTATGCTCATAATCACTCATCTTTGCTGTTGCTATCAATAAATCCTTATACTGCTGTTCTGTCATAACATCCCCCTATAGCTTTATATATATCGCAATGCTATGAGCAATTTCTTTATCACTACTCATTATTGTATCATTTCCTAACAAAATTCGATTTCTACCACTAATGATATCATATTTTTTATTTATAATCTAGGTCTTGTATCCACTCTCCGATCTCTTTTGGTGTGCTTTTGCAAAAATCCTGAATCCACATCTCATGGAGTTTAACTTCTGATTCTGTACTATCTATGTTTCCAACACACCCACCTGTTTCCTGAAGTGCTTCCAGGCAATCCCATTCCTTTTGGAAGTCCCCAGCAAATTCCATCCATACTTTTATATGATATTCCTTAAAACCTAAATGGTAAATCAAGTAGGTCAACCTGTCAAAATCAGCTAACGGCATTTTTTCTTTTTTCAGCAATAACCTTTTATCATGCTCGCTGCATAGATATAAAAATGCAAGCTGTTCTATCTTTGCCTGCTCCATATATTTCTCCCTTCTCTTCTACTTTGTCTCACTTTTACAACCGATTCTACCTTGTCCAATCGTTAAAATCAATACAGATGGTGCAAAAAGTGAGACAAGCCATCCTTTTACCAGAGAGGAAGAGATTTAAAATGCCAAAGCCAAGGACACAGTCTGGTGAGAAGAATCTGATCAGCCAACGGTTGATTGAGCTTCGCAGGACTCACAATATGTCTCAGCGTGATCTTGCCTATAAACTCCAGTTAGCTGGTTACGATATGGATAAAAATGTAATCACCAGAATCGAAACAAACAAGCGTTATGTCACTGATCTTGAATTAAAAGCCATTGCTGAAATCTTTCAGGTTTCATACATATTTCTCATTGATGGCAAAGATGAATAGAAGTGACAAATGGGGAAGTTCCTTTCGTGCTTCCCCATTTTATCCGTCCCTTTTTTACAAATTTAATAGTTCCAGAATTTTCTGCATGCCAGCCTGATATAAAGATTCCGCATATAATATCCATCTCTCACTAACTTCAGTAACGTATTTGTCTATTGTTTTTCGCTTTTCTTTTGATAATCCCATTGTCTGAACCTGTTCTTCATATTTCGATATTTTTTCAAGCATTCCCTGGTACACTGTATTTTCTTTCAGCTGATCTTCAACCTCATCAATCCAGGTATCCAGCAGCAACTCCAGCAGTTTCTTTGTGTCACCGTCATCATTTCCCAATATTGCTTTTTTAATTTTTCCAAGCATTGCTCCATAGGAGATCATTTGAGCCTGTCCCATATAAAAATGGTACTGTTCTTCTATCATTTCCTTTTCGCTTTCCAGTCGGAAATATTGATGCACTGCCTTATGCTCTTCTGTCGTTAGACTGATTGCCTGATTCGACTCCATAAATGTTTCTATTACTGGATACCTCTCTGTAAGTTCCAGTATTTTATTTTGCAGTCTCTGGTATTCCGCATCATGCTTTTTCAGATAGGTGCAAACCTGTTCTCCTATCCGTATCCCCAAGCATTGCTCATTCCAGATGATATCTGGCTGTGCTGTCATATCGGTGTCTCCCTTCTGTGTAGTTTTCCTGTTCCAAGCACAAGACTATACCACACTTCTGGGAGAAAGCTATTCACCAAACCTACTGAAATCTCCTGGCAGATCCTGTGCAACCTATCCCTTTTCCCACAAAAAAACTGGTATGAAAGACTCCTTGTTCTCTCATACCAGCTATCTATTTCTTATTTAACTGAATACACATTCTTTTCTATTCTCTGTGTATCCTGTACTTATTTATGGCAAAAATCAGACTACAGACACGCTATACACTCTTATGCTACATAATCCAGTTTACGGCATCCCGGTTCAAAAGTAACATTAAAAATTCCTACCTGACTGGCAGATACCGGTGCCAGATAACTATTGCCGATAAAATATTGTGCAAATGCCGCATTCGGCTCACCGATTGGAAATACCATCTCTTTGGCATGTGCCCGCATTTTCTCATCTTCGTATGGCAGATCACCTTCACCGGCTACCCAAACTTCTTTGGCAAGATTAAACACTGCCCAGCCCTTTGGCCATCCGGCATAAAATGCAACATGTGTGATGATTGCAGCGATTTCCTTCTGTGTCACACCATGAGCCTTCGCATTTTCCAAATGAAATTTCAAAGAAGAATCCGTAATACCAGATGCCATTAACGCAACAACGGTAATGATACTTCTGGTCTTCACATCAATGTCCTGATTGTTCCAGTTCTCACCAAAAAGAACATCATCATTAAAATGTGCAAACTCCGGTGCAAATTCACCCAAAGCATTTCTTCCTGCTGTCTGTACAATTTTTCCCATAGTTGTTATCCTCCATTTTTCATAATCTAAAACTTCGTCTGAAATACAATTACAAACTTTTTACCCACTCGCTAATCTCCTGTTTAGACATACGATTTAAGAGTTTTCCTTCCACGATCTGTGCATTAGGAGCCGATGGCTGTAACTCACTGACCGTGTTGCCAAATCCGCTGCCACCAGATGTTGCAAATAATACAATCTTTTTGCCGCTCAGATCATATTTCTCCAAAAATGTATTCACGATAGTTGGCGCAACATACCACCAAATCGGGAATCCCAAAATAATCTCATCATAAGCAGATACATCCACATTAGAATCTACGATTTCCGGTCTGATTGATTTGTCAGCCATCTCTACACTGCTTCGTGATTTTTTGTCCATCCAGTTGAGATCCGCTTTCGTATATGGAACCTTTGGTGCGATCTCGCACAGATCAAAATCGCCTGCCTCTGCGATCATTTCTGCTGTTTTCTTTGTTGTTCCACTTGCGCTAAAATAAGCAACTAACTTTTTTGCCATAAAATAACACCTCATTTCTTAAACATAAACAAATGTAGTTCTGCAAGAATCGCTAAAGCAATTCTTAGTGGCATAGCACCATATTATAAGCAGTTTTCCATAAAGTTAAAAATGTGCAGGAAGTTTTATTTCTCCTGCACATTTATTATAATACTCTATTTTTAATTATGTCTATTGCTTATATCGTATTGACATCTATGCTTTTTAAGCATTATCTGCAATTGTTTCGGTTTTATAGATTGTAATGCATAATTTATCCCTTTACAAACTATCTATATTAATTTTTTTCTAATTTCTCGTATTTTATTTTTTCTCTCTAAAACACTTACATCGCATTGTTCTAAATATTGATAAAATACATCTGCTGCAGATAACAACGCTAAAAAGAACTCCTTTTTCTCTACCATATATTTTTTGTTCCCTATAATTATCAAAAGCCCATTCTGATTCCTTTTTTCGTTTCTCAATATCACATTTAGAGGTTGATCAGGAAACAAAAAACTCGTTTCCCATTTACCTTCTATCAATTCATCTATTGCATCTATGAAATATGACCACAAGTAATTAATTAAATCCCATTGTTCTAATCCCATAATCTCTTGAGTATAATATTTTATTACAATTGCCCCTTCTACATAAAAAACGTCTGTAACTAATTCTATGTCAGTATCTGGTTCAATTTTAACAAAGCAATCCATGTGTTTAATATACGTTTCTACTGTTAGCATTATTATATCCTCTTTCTTTATTATCAAGTAAATCTATTTTTAGGTTCATACTTTTCTCCATTTCTCGTTTTGGCGAGCCGCATGCACTGCTTCCTCTAAATCTTCCGTAAAATGTATAGAGAAATCACCTTTCCCCGCCACTATACGCCTGTATCTCCTCAATAAACCGACTTACCATCGGTGAATACGGGATATTTCTCCGCCAAGCGATCACGGTACTTGTCTCCACTTCCGGCATCAATCGCCTCTGCACAAGCTTATCCTTCTCCCAATACCGTTCTGCGCCTTCGATCGACACCTGATACCCAAGCCCATGCAGCACCATCACCCCGGCATTCGTGCCAAGGTTACTGGTAAACGCCACCTGCAGCCTGCTAAAATCCTTTCCAAACCAGTTAGCCAACTCACTCTGTACCGTATGGCGTTCCGGCAAAATAAGTGGCAAACCGATCAAATCTTCTTTGGTAATATACTCTTTGGCAGCCAGCGGATCGTCCGCACGCATCGTCAAAACCCAATGATCGCAGCCCTGTAAGCGAATATAATCCATTCCTTCCGTACTGACCGGTTCTAAAAACAGTCCTATATCAATAATCCCTTTTCCCATCAATTCTGACACTGCATCGGCAGTCCCGGTATGCAATGCGATCTGCACTCTCGGATACTTTTCCCGATAACTGCGGCAGATTTCCGCAAGTGTCTCCACAGCCATAAACTCTCCACAGCCGATCGTGATCGTCCCCTCCATAAACTCTTGACTGCCTTTGAACTCACTTAAGATCTTATCTTCCATCTCAACGATTTCCAGTGCCTGCCTTTTAAGCAGCACACCCTCACCCGTGAGTGTAATACTGCGTCCTCCTCGGTCAAATAACTTTGCCCCCAGCTCTTCTTCCAACGCCGCAAGCTGCCTAGAAAGCGTCGGCTGGGTCAAATTCAACTGCTCCGCTGCTTTCGTAAAGCTTTGCTCCTTTGCCACGGTCAAAAAATACCGCAATACTCTCAAATTCATGACTCCATCCCCCTCTCCCTTAAATTTATAAGGGAATTTTAGCTCTTTGCCGTAAAGCACAAAGCCACGGTATATAACCTGCTGTCTCTATCAGTATAACTTTCTCAGCCTTATTTCGCAAATATCAGCCCTCGATCAATGCATCTGACTGCTCTGTCGCCTTGCTTCCTTTTCTCTCAAAAATGGTGCGGAAGATCAAACGAACTAACGGTCCGCAATAAAACATTTGATAACAGATTGCCACCAGGAAATTCATTGCCCATGTTTGAATCCAAGTACCAAAGGTTTTCGTTTCCTTAAACAACAAAGTTGCCACAAGGCTCATGAGCGGACACATGATACAACAGATGCAAATAGAGATCGCGTAGGTGATGATCTGCGGTCTGTCGTCCGGTGTCACAACCGTAAAAGCAAGTGCTTTCGCAATCTTTCCGACAATAAAAAATTCTAAGATAAATGCGACTGGCACCATGATCGGCAGTTCATGAACTGCTGCAAGAAAAGTCTCTCCTGTTACTTTTCCCATGTTTAACGCTACATTGTAAACGACCATCCCGTACACCATGATCGTTGCCATAATGGCTGTGAATACGACATCTTGAAATTTGTTTTTTGGCATAAAAAAATCCTCCTAAAATGATAACTATTGTCATGTGTTGTTCGTTATCATCCCGGAGGATTGTGCGTTTCCAATAAAAACCATATAATGCTGTGAGATTATAACATATTATTTCTAAATATGTAATACCCAAAATTAATAATCATCAAATTTTTGTGCTAATTGAGTCAGATCAACCCCACATTTTTCTTTTATTTTGTTCAAAAACGCCGGTATGTCCACACCATAAAGATAATGCGTCAATGTCATTCCATCTGTATTCTTCTTATTACCATATAACCAAAAATACTTCTCCATTCCATCTTTACCATTGGTTTTGTCTCTGTCCTTTTGTGCGGCTTCCATCGTTTTTTCTCCTGTCGTTCGCATTTTTTGCAACGATTGTTTCTGATCCTTTGCTATCGCTTTTTGTGATAGCTCCGCCAAAAACAGCCGGTCTTTCCCCGCCAACACATCAATTTTTAAGGTTGGATATTTCTCATCCTTTGTCAACGATAATTTGAAAGTATATGTCACAGAAGAATCTGCTGCTTTCAGAGATATGTCTTCGCGATATTCTTTTTTCGTATCGTTTCGCACGATCGTAACCGAATAGTCGACATTATCCACCATGAGCTCTATTACACGTCCACGAATCGTATCTGACTCATCCACATATAATTTCATTTTCTTCCATACCATGCTGTACTTGTTGGTCATAAATTCACCGGTATGATACACAATATCATACTCCGTACATGCATCAGTAATTCCTTTCGGCTTCACATCCTCTCTGCTCTTCGTGACAGTCTGTCCTTTTTGCCAAAACATGCCAAGCCACTTTTGCATCTCACTTTTGAACGTAACTTCCGTCCCCATCGGTACAAACAAGGCTTCGGTCAATTCCGTCTCCAACATAAGATAATCTTCTTTTAGTTCCGATATCTGCAAACAGCTAACCCCACCATTGTCTCCCACATCACGCTTCTGTGTTCCATCATGAAAAGCATTAAAATGTACTGCCTTTTGGTCATTTAATAACACTGTCCCCTGTCCGGTCACCGTGTCTTTATCCATCTGAATATCAGACTGTACCGTGACCTTTTGCAAGCCACTTTTCCTTAATAATGCTTTCCATGCATCGCCAAGTGTAATCTGCGTTGTTAGTCCCAGTCCTTCACTGCTCCTGTCTTTCCAATCTGCCTTCCAGTCACAAAGCTGTTGAATTTCTTCATCCAGCGTTCTCTTCTCCAATTGTTGAACATACTCCGTTGGCGGAAGCTTCTTTTGCTGTTCCTGCTTTTTATAATAGATCACGCCACCTGTCCCCAATGCCAAAACAACAATAATACAAATAGCTGCCACAAACCATTTCTTTCTGCTCTGTTTCATAATCCCTCACTCCTTTTACCATAAAACAATATGCTGTTATCTATACAACCATCGGCCGCATCAATATAATTAAAAGCACTCTTCTCGTACTTTTTCACACCACCATCACATCTCCACTCTGAAATAGCACTTTTTAGAAAACTTCCTCTGCCTAGTTTTCGTAAATTTTTCGGTAAAACAACCTTTTCTAAATAATAATTGCCTCGGAAGGATAAAGGTGCCGTCTTGCGAACTGTATCCGGTACAACAAAGGTACTGCCCTTCTTACTCATCGGATAACAGATAAGTGTTGTCATTTTCTTATTGTATAACACACCATTTTGCGACCTGTACTTTGGATTAATCGAAGAAACACGAATATTTGTAATGTAGATTTGTGCCCCAAATGCCCCTTCTTCAATTTTCGTCACACTTACCGGAATATAAAGTTCCTTTATCTGTATATCACCAAACATATTGGCTGTAATGGTAGTAAATCCTTCTGGCAATTCCACATATAACTTCTCGTACGCATCGTCTCGTTCTCTGGCAAGATCCATACACCAACTAAGCCCGTAATCATCTGATAGTCCTTTACCTATCAGTCTTACACCATAGGTTTAAAACTACCATATGTAAAATACTTTGAATGCCTTATTTTACGTATTCCCCTTCTCTTATATCCTAGGCCAAGCATAACATATCCGTTATCAAAAATAAAGCACAATCTTTCCTTTCCCCCTGTCATTTTATATCCGTTTATGGTATCCTTATTGTGGGGTTATTTTTTACCGAATGTTGATGGGAACGTTCGTGTTATTACAAGAAAAAGGAGATTTTAAATGAAACAAATTGGCTTTGATAATGATAAATACTTATCCATGCAGTCTGCACATATTAGAGAGCGCATTTCTCAATTTGGCGATAAGCTGTACTTAGAGTTTGGCGGCAAATTATTTGACGATTATCATGCATCACGCGTACTTCCGGGCTTTGCACCGGACAGTAAATTACAAATGCTTTTACAACTTGCCGATCAGGCTGAAATGATCATTTCGATCAATGCATCAGATATTGAGCGTAACAAGATCAGACATGATCTCGGAATTACCTACGATCAGGATGTATTACGTCTGATCGATGTATATCAAAAGAAAGGACTTTATGTCAGCAGCGTAGTTATCACCCGTTACGCCGGACAGCCATCCGCAAATCTGTTTCAAAAAAAATTAGAATCCATCGGTATCCAGGTTTATCACCACTATACTATCGATGGATATCCAAACAATATCGACAAGATCGTAAGTGATGACGGCTATGGCAAAAACGATTATATTAAAACAACCAGACCGCTTGTCATTGTTACTGCACCGGGACCGGGAAGCGGTAAGATGGCAACCTGCCTTTCTCAGCTATACCATGAAAACAAAAACGGTATCAAGGCCGGTTATGCAAAGTTTGAGACATTCCCAATTTGGAATATTCCTTTGAAGCATCCGGTCAATTTAGCCTATGAGGCCGCAACTGCTGATCTGAATGATGTTAATATGATCGACCCATTTCATTTGGAAGCATATGGTGAAACTACGGTAAATTATAACCGCGACATTGAAATTTATCCGGTGCTCGCCGCCATGTTTGAACGCATCTATGGATACTGTCCATACAAGTCTCCAACAGATATGGGCGTCAATATGGCAGGCAACTGTATTATTGATGACGAAGTCTGTAAGGAGGCGTCGAAGCAGGAGATCATTCGCCGCTATTATCAGTCGCTCAACCGCTATATCAAAGATGAGGCATCGGGTGACGAAATATACAAACAGGAACTCATCATGAAGCAGGCTAAAATATCCGTAAACGATCGTGCTGTTGTTCCGATTGCTAACGAGCGGGCTAAGCAAAAAGGATCGGCTGCTGCAGCAATGGAACTGCCGGATGGAACCATCGTAACCGGTTCTACTTCTGATCTGCTCGGTCCGGCGTCCGCTGTACTGTTAAATGCGATCAAAGTATTAGGAAAGATTGATGATAATGAACATCTGATATCCCCTTCCTTTATTGAACCGATCCAGCACCTTAAGACCGGTTATCTTGGCAGCAAAAATCCACGCCTGCATACCGATGAAGTACTTATTGCGCTTTCAATGTGCGCTGTATCGGATCCGAAAGCCAAACTGGCATTAGAACAGCTCCCAAAATTGTCCGGGTGTCAGCTTCATGTTTCCGCGATCTTGTCATCGATCGATATCAACACTTTCAAAAAGCTTGGCATTGAATTAACCAATGAAGCCGTTTATGAGGGTGCTGCTACAACAGAAACGGAATGATCGTATTCCCGCATGCTATAATAAAAAGTTTCCTATAAAATAAAAAACAGCGTTTTCAAATTTTTTGAAAACGCTGTTTTTCATTTCTTATGTTTTCTATCACACGAAGATCATTCATTCCCCGTATTCTTTTTCATGGCTATCTCAACAACTTTACTGGTATACTCTGCCTTGTCTAAGCTTAGCAGTTCCCTTGCCTGCGACTCACTGACGCAATACTCAGATTGTAACAGAGATACGATCTGTTCTTTGCAGCCATCTACCTCGTCCTCGATCTCAAGCTGTTTGGCAGTCTCTAAATTTGCATCATATCTCTGCAAACCACGGATCAGCGCATTTAAGGCATCTGGATAATAATTCATAGCATCATAATTTTGATAAGAATCCAATGCTCTCTGTACCTGCATCACTGTTCGAATCTTATTATAGGTATCCGAATCTTTTTCTTTCACCTTCGTTCCTAACACCTCTTGGTATGCCTGCTCGTACTTACCCATCTCAAAGTATTTCATGGCCTGCTTCTTTGAACTGGAGTAACCATGTATGTTTGTGCCAGCAATCTCCACTACCAGAAAAGTAACGGTCAAGATAGCAATGATCGCAACACCAACTTTATTGAGCTTGCCGGTAACTTCATATTTTTCAGCTTCTGCCTCTTCTTCCTGCTGTGCTTTTTGCTCAGCCTTTTTGGCTTCTTTTTCCGCTTTTTTTGCAGCTTTTTCTTCCGCTTTTGCTGCTTTCTTCGCTTCTTTTTCTGCTTTTTTTGCTTCCTTTGCCTGCTCTTTTTCTGCCTTTTTCTGTTCTGCCAACTCCGCTTTTTCCGCAGCTTTTTGTTCTTCCTCTTCCTGTGCTTTTCGTTCTTCCTCGGCAATCTCATCGTTGATCACATTACCAAAGACACGCTGAAACAATCCTTTCTGATCTGTTGGCTCCTCTTCCGGATATTCCTCCGGTGCCGCAATATCTAGCAGATCATCAATAGACACATCCTGTGATTCCGAATCAGCACCAAGCATATCAAAAATATCTGCTGCCTCAGCATCCTGATCTTCTACCAGTTCATCCTTTGATGCCGTCTCCTGCTGCAACGATCCAGTCATATCCAGATCATCCAACAATCCATCTAACATCATATTTAATGCCTGATCATCGGTCGAAGATTCTGATTTTCCGTCATTCATTAACGCTGCCGTCTCTGCTGAATCTCCGCCACTTACATCGTCAGAATACAAATTGATATTATCTAATAATTCACTGGTATTAATCGTCGCACTATCACCAGCCGGCTGTGAGATCTCTTCAGTACCTCCGTCGTCGATCGGTGCTGGAATCTCTTCAGAAGCTTCCGCAACCGACATTGGAATCTCTTCGGAAACTTCCTCCTCTACCGGCATTGGAATCTCTTCAGAAACTTTCTCCTCTACCGGCATTGGAATCTCTTCAGAAACTTCCTCCTCTACCGGCTCTACCGGCATTGGAATCTCTTCAGAAACTTCCTTCTCTACCGACATTGGAATCTCTTCGGAAACCTCCTCTGCCGGCATCGGTGCATCCTCAGACTGCTCATCTGACTTAAACTCCTCTATCCCTTCCAGATTTTCCAAATCTTCTATGTCCACAAAATCCGCCAAGGAACCCATATCCGCGAAATCAGCCGCATTCAGATCTTCTAATTCTTTGTCTTCTCCTGACATTACCGCAACCTCTTTTCTTCCTTATTGATGGTCCGTTACTCCGATCAAGTTATCTAATGCAGCAACCAACTGTCCAATCTCCGGTTTTGACAACTGGGCATCAGCTCCGAGCGACTCCCCTTTACGACGCATCTCTTCGTTGATCAACGAGGAAAAGATGACGACTGGAATATGGCAAAACTGATCAGACTCTTTGATCAATTTTGTCAAATGGTGTCCATCCATCTGCGGCATCTCAATATCTGTGATCACACAGGATACTTTCTCGTCCAAATTTCCCGACTTATAATAGTCGCATAACCGATCCCAACATTCCTGACCATTGTTTGTTGCCGTTACGTTTACATATCCGGCCTCAGACAAGCAGTTGACGATCATCTTGCTAAGCAAAATAGAATCTTCTGCAATCAAGATCGGTGTATCGTTTCGTTTTCTTCCCGTCAAATGATCGACAGAAGAGGCCTTCAATCCGGTTTCCGGATTAATTCCGGCAACAATCTCCTCAAAATCCAGTATAATAATCAGCTTACCATCAATCTTAACGATGCCTGTCGCCATGCTGTTATCACCACTATTCACCGTAGAATCCGGTTTCAAAATTTCTTTCCAGGAAATGCGATGAATTCCTGCAACTCCGTGTACATGAAATGCAGTATGCAACCCATTAAAGCCCGTTACGATATACATATCTCCCGCCGTATCTGCTTTCTTAGGCAGATTCATAACCACTGCCAGATCAATAATAGAAAGGATCTCATCTCTCGGCATAAATATCCCCTCTACTCTGGGATCTGCATTTGGCACCGGTGTTGGCACCTGATATGGCAAAATTTCCCGCACTTTCGCAACATTAATTCCATAGCTGTTGCCACCAACGGTAAATTCCAAAATCTCTAATTCATTTGTTCCACTTTCCAATAAAATACCTGTATCCATGCTCGCGCCTCCTATTTGATAGCTATTTCTGCCTGTTTGTCATCCCGTACAGCTACCAGTGATACATCTGACAAGTTAATTTCCTGATCCACCTCAAACACCAAAACTCCCTGTCTGTTATCTCCAGCCTTGATCTTCTGCTGAAAATATTGCAATTCGCCATTCGCAACTGTATGCTGTAGAAGTCCCACCTGTTTTCCCTCTGACCGCAGGTAAAAATCCGGTTTGTTTTTATGTAAGTCAACCTTTGCATTCGTATTCCCAGTATTTTTGATCCGAAAATATAATACAAGCAGTTTCTTACCCTTTCCGACTTTACAATACGCATAATCTGCACCGAGCGAAGATTTCAATTTTGCTGACACAAAGTCTACAGAAACCCCAGGAATTCCATACAATTTCGTTAAAGGAACTGTTATAACTTCTGCCTCTCCGTCCTTTCCGGCCGCAGCCTGCCCCGGTTCAGCACTCTGCACTGCTGCAGTTTCTGTCGGTGCCGGCGCAGGAGTAACGATCGGCGTTGGAGTTGGAGTCGGATTTAAAATACTACGGTCATAATCCAAACCATATGCATATTTACTGTCATGTTTTAACAACTCTCCTGCCATATATTCCGATGCTTTGCCGGCATCCAGCTTTGATAAATCAGGAACACTCGTGCTGCATCCGGTCAATGCACACGCGGCAGTGAGTACAGTTGCTATAATTCTCTTTTTCATCCTGCACTACCTCTTTTTATTGCGGGCATTTCATATGATTTTGCCCATACATTCATTATCTTTATACTACCATATTACCGCTATATCAGTCAATCGTCTTACAATCGAGTTCAAACCAAAATTCTACACCATTCTCATGATTGATCACTCCACATTTCTGATTCATAGAATCCATGATCGCTTTGACAATCGACAGCCCAATTCCGTTGCCTCCATAGGCTCTGGTACGCGCCTTATCCACCTTATAAAACTTGATCCATATCTTATCAAGGTCTTCCTCCGGTATCGTCTTACCGGTATTGAATACAGAAATGCGCTCAACATCGCCTCTCCGCTCCATTGTTACTCGTATAACCCTTTCACCATCCACATGATTAACTGCATTGCTGATATAGTTTGTAATAACCTCTTCGATCATATACTCATCTGCCCACACATAAACCGGATCCGTTTCATAAAATAAGATCTCTGCATCCTTTTGTTCTGCCAGCAAAGTTGCGGAATTAACCGAAGAACGAAGTACCTGTACAATATCAAAACGTTCAAAATGCACTTGATCACTGCCGAACTCGATCTGATTCAGTGTCAAAAGTTTTTTAACCATTTTATTCATTTTATTTGCTTCATCAATAATGACTTCGCAATAAAACTCCCGGCTCTCCTGATCATCGTTGATATTGTCCTGCAATCCCTCCGCATATCCTTGTATCAATGCGATTGGGGTTTTTAATTCATGCGATACATTCGACAAAAACTCCTTACGCATCTCATCAATCTGTATTTTATTTTGAATATCTTTTTGTAATTCGTTGTTCGCTGATTTTAATTCCAAAATGGTATTTTCTAACTTATCCGAAAGAGCATTAATACTGTGCCCTAATAAGCCGATCTCGTCTTTTGTGTGTACCGGATAACGTACATCAAAATCAAGATTTGCCATCTGATTAGCAATATCTGCAATCTTTAAAATTGGTTTTGCAAAACTATTGCTGACCACGATCATCAGCAGCATACTGACAACGACCGCTCCAACCGCCACATACCCAAGAAAATGATTAAAGATCGCCACACTCTCAGTCATGCTTTGATAATTCGTCCGCATATAGACAAACTGTCCGGACTTTAACTGACCAAACAATTCAATATACTCCGACCCTATTCGATCATCCATTATCTTATAAACTGAATAATTTTCGGATTCCGTAATCTTTTTTTTGGAATCACCACGTTCGCCAACACTGCCACCCCTTTCCAGCCCGAGCACATATTCCCTCGTCTTCTCTTCGACTGTCTTGCTCTGCCGTTCAGAAATGGTATCCGAAGATGGATAATCAAACGAATACATAATATTACCCAAAAAATTAGTCAGCTCAAACAGATAAATGCTATAGGAATGGTTTGCAGACATAATATCAATCTCACGTACACTTTTGTCGGACAATTGGCCATTCTTACTAAGATGCGGCTGATCCTTCTGCGTTATCGTGTTGACCGAATTGTACGAATCCACCAGCATGGAAACTTTTTTGTGCTGGTAATATCCCGGCAGCAATGCATAATTTAACATCCAAAAGGCGCATAATGTAAAACCCAAGATCAAAAGCATCGTTATCATTAATTTTGTGCGGATCGACATGCCACGCACGTTACAATTTTCACGCTTTCTCATACTTCAAATTTATACCCCATTCCCCAGATTGTTTTGATATATTCGCCCTTGTCACCTAATTTGCTGCGCAATTTTTTTACATGCGTATCGATCGTTCGTGCATCCCCAAAATAATCATAATTCCACACATTGTTCAATATACGTTCCCTCGATAATGCAACGCCTTGATTGTCCATAAAATAGGTCAACAGTTCAAATTCTTTATAGCTGAGTTCTACCAGTTCTCCATTGATCCGCACCTCATGTGCAGCCCGATTCAGACTGATTCCTCCCGCTTCCATCACATCATCTTCAAGTGCATTAGTTCTCCGCAAGATTGCCTCTACACGTGCCACTAATATCTTCGGGCTAAACGGTTTCGAAATATATTCATCAACACCAAGATCAAATCCGAGTAACTCATCTTTCTCATCACTCTTGGCTGTCAACATAATGATCGGCACCTGTGAATACTGACGGATTTCCCGACAAACTTCCCAACCATCCATCTTCGGCATCATCACATCAAGGATGATCAGCGCAATGTCTTTGTTCGCAAAAAATACGTCAACCGCCTGTTCACCATCCTCTGCTTCCAGTACGACAAATCCCTGTTTATTTAAGAAATCTTTGACAAGTTTACGCATACGCTGCTCATCGTCCACCACTAAGATTTTCAATTGTTCCATAGCTTTCACCAACCCTTTCTCATTATTCTATTTAATAAGAAGTCAATGAATATGCTCATTGACTTCTAAAATAAGTATATAAAATAATTATGAATAATCTGTGATAAGATCACTTATTTTTTAGTGCGTTTTCCCGCTCATCCAACTGTTTTTCTTTCTGTTCCAATTGATCCTGCCACTGCTCATATTCATCTACTAATTCTTCCCGCATTTCTTCTTTATAATTTGTAAAATACGTAAACACAGAATATCTGGTCTTAAATGTCACTAACAACATTCCCAAAATAATGATCAACAAAACGGTTATGACCATGTTTTTGATCGTTTTACCAGTCACTGCATCTTCATATGCTTTCTTATATCGTTTGAGCTGTCGCTCTATTTCTGTCTTGCCTGTCACACCAGAATCCGTTGCGCCCGATCCTTTACGTTGTTTATCAGAAGCGGCCTGTTCTGACACTGCAACCGGAATAGGCGCAAGTGTGTCTTCTCCTACGATACCTGACTGCAGGATCTCAGTACGAATTTCCTGTAAAAACTGCAGTCCGATAACTGTACAAAACGCATGCTTTTCGACGGATCGATTGTACACCTTTAGCAGTTCCTTTGGTTTCCCGGAACGGATTGTTTCCTTGAGATAGGAAATTGTTTCTTTCTCCTTGTGTGCCCGTTCAAATTCACGTTTTGTCAGGAATTGATATCCGTCCAAACAATATAACGTATTCTTCATGCCATTCCCCATTTCTGTTATTTTGAAAACGTTGCATGCTTTGCGATCCATTTCTGTACAGCACTACTCAACGCATTATCCTTTAAGCTTTCTCGATTCTTCTTCTCATATTCTGCTTCAGAATCATATTTTTCAGTGTTATACTGATATTCCTCTGCCACCAGGTCTTTATATTCCTTGTCCGAATAATTAATCCCCTCTGCTTTTGCAATTGCTTCAACGACCAATTTTTCTTTGACAGCCTGCTTCGCCTGTTCGTCCAACTCATTTTTGACAAAGTCTTCTTCATTTTCGCTGCCCCAGGACTGAAAAATTTCGTCATGGCTCATACCGTACATATCCGCCATATCATAATACCCCTGCAGCACTTCCTGCTTGGCATCTTCTAATAATTCTTCCGGATATTTTTTTACTTTTGCATTTTCAAGAACTTCTGTCCATGCAAAATCCTGCTTATTATTCTCATTTTCTTTTGCTAGCTCCGTGCGAATATCAGCTTCATACTCTTTTGCTGTCTTAAAATCCGAAATCGACTGCACAAATTTATCATTCCAGGTCGGTACGATTTCATCTCCACAGATATATTTTACCGTAGCCTTAAAGGTAACTTCCTTACCGTCAATAGTATCATCTCCATAAGTTCCCTTTGGAATATTGATCTTAAAAGTGATCTGCTTGCCGGTCGTGGCTCCTACAAAAGCACTTTCAAACCCTTTTACAAATTGGTCAGATCCAAGCTCTATAACCTCTTCTCCGCAAGTATCATCTACCTTTTTGCCATCAATATATCCATTAAATTTAGCGTATATTTTGTCATCTTCCTGTACGGTGCCCTTTTTCTGTTCATACGTGACATTATCCTGTATCAGACCGTCGATCTCCTGCTGTACATCGTCATCAGTAACCGCTAAAGATACTTTAATTCCTTTATAATCACCAAGACGCACGCATTTGTTTGCATCATAGTCAGCCCCGGTATTCTCCTGTGTTATCTTGCTCCAAGGCTGCTTTTGTACGAGTAATGTGCCACCGACTCCCAAAGCAATCCCAAGAATAAGCATTCCACCGGCAATTGCCGTCCACTTTTTGCCAATCTTCTTATTATAAGAAGATATTTGACTTGATGCAGGCTGCTGTGTATTATCGACATCTGACATTGCCTGACACGGTGTTTCCGGAATTTGTTGTTCAAACCATTCAAGCATATCTGCCGTAGTGTGTACTACATAATCTGCACCAGCCTCTTCTAATTCTCCGGTTTCCGCATAACCATAATAAACACCTAAAGAACGGATACCACAGGATTTTGCTCCAATGACATCGTATTTACGATCACCAACCATTAATACTGTACCCTTATCCTGCTCAGTTACATTTAATCTACGCAGTGCTTCTTCTACAACAGCCTGTTTGGAACCACGATCCCCATTCAACGTATCTCCAGCAATCACATCAAAATATTCTTTAAGATGAAAGTGTTCCAAAATACGTTCTGTATATTCTTCCGGTTTTGAAGTTGCTACCGCTATTTTTACCTGCGTTTTTTTCAAATATTTTAAAACAGCTTCAAACCCTTCATACACATATGCCTCAAACAGACCTTCCGACTGATAACGCTCCCGGTACTTTGCCGTAGCAGTCTTCGCCTCTTCTTCCGTTAAATCGGTATACTCACGGAATCCAACCACCAACGGAGGTCCGACAAATTTGCGCAGAGTCTGTTCTGCCGGTATCTCGCGCCCCATCTGTTCTAACGCATATCGGATACAATTCATGATCCCCTCTCCGGAGTTCGTAATTGTTCCATCTAAATCAAATAAAATATATTTCCACATAAAATTCTATTACTATCCTTTCCTATAAATTCTTATTTACTCAAACCTACCATAACTCAACATTTCACACAACCACATATTACTTATTATGTCAGCAATGAATATACTATTTTGCAGCCAATACATTAAATTGTTCTGCTATCAGAGAACTAAGATAATTGCCACAGAACGCAATGTTTTTACGTGATTTCTTATTTTGTTAAGCCTCTGATGTATACATGCCTGAAAGAATGTCTGAGATGTCCCGGTTTAGCAAGGTATCATCCATTTTTGGACGGGACGC